>Ga0208826_1000809_pt1 | contig 29890 bp, 18 predicted proteins | sample AD_UKC115_MetaG_FD_184451 | JGI IMG/M metagenome (GOLD analysis project Ga0208826, IMG submission 184451) | Active sludge microbial communities of municipal wastewater-treating anaerobic digesters from Hong Kong - AD_UKC115_MetaG (SPAdes)... | ecosystem: Engineered > Bioreactor > Anaerobic >...
TATATTTTTCATAGTTTTCTTTTGGAGCGGTGATCACCTTTTTAGTGTATAAAAAGGATCACCGCTTTTTTCTTTATTTATAACCCAATACACCTTTTTTGCACCTATTTTTTTCAAGATTGAAGTTTTCTTTTTTATCTTGATTTTTTAAATAATTGCTTAATAATTTCGCAAGGTTCATTTTTACCTTCATATGTATATCTTTTATTTCATTTTGTTACATCGAGAAGGATTATTATTTTATTTACACACAATTGTTATATCATGAAACTTTATAGATATTGCAGCCAGATTTACCTGAGTTTAAAGCTCAGATAAATAAATCTATTTTTATAAATAGCCAATAAATGTTTTCTGGAATAAGGAGATTTTATGTATTTGCAAAAACTATTTGGGCAGAGATTAAAAGATGATCCTAAGGATGCCGAAATTGTGTCCCATAAGTTACTTGTTAGAGCTGGATATTTAAGGCAAAATGCAACAGGTATTTACTCATACTTACCACTGTTACAGAGAGTCCTTTTGAAAATATCTGAGATAGTTAGAGAAGAGATGGATGCAATAGATGGGCAGGAAGTATTGATGCCACTGGCTCAACCAAAGGAGATGTGGGAGAAGACAGGAAGGTACCAGACAATAGCTCAAGAGCTTTTAAGATTTAAAGATAGATGGGATAAGGAGATGGTTCTTGCTATGACTCACGAAGAGGCTGTTTCTTATCTTGCAAAAAGTGAGCTTATCTCATACAGGCAGTTACCATGTATGGTATATCAGATTCAACTGAAGTTCAGAGATGAACCAAGATGTAGAGGTGGGATAATAAGAGTTCGTGAGTTTACTATGAAAGATGGATATTCATTTCATAGAGATGAAAAATGTCTGGATAATTATTATAAAAAAGTTTATAGGGCATATGAAAGGATATTTCATCGTGTTGGACTTAAAAAGGTCTTAGTAGTGCAGGCTGATCCAGGAATGATGGGAGGAAGAATATCCCATGAATTTATGCTGGACACACCAAATGGGGAAGACACTATAGTGTATTGTCCAGAATGTGATTACAAAGCCAATAAAGAAGTGGCTACAGCCCAAATAGATGGACACCCTGAAGATTTAAAAGAATTATGCAAAGTAGAAACCCCGGATAAAAAAACTATAGCTGATGTCGCAGCATACTTAAAAGTTCCAGAATATAAAACTGTCAAAGCTGTTTTTTACGCTGATGATAAGAATAATGTTTATTTAGTACTCATAAGGGGTGATAGAGGAGTAAATGAAACAAGACTTAGAAAACTCATAGGTTCAGGCTTTCTTAGATTTGCAGAGGAAGATGAAATAAAGAGATTCGGAGCAGTTCCAGGTTACGCTTCAAGCAGGGGATTAAAGACCGGGATAAAGATATTTGTCGATAGAACAGTCTTGAGTTCAAATAATCTTGTAGCTGGAGCAAATGAGCAAGGTTATCATTACATAAATTTTAACTGGCAAAGAGACCATGGGCTTGAAGAGCTATCGGATGTCAGGATAGAAGATTTTGCAGAGGTAGAAGAGAATGATAGGTGCCCTATGTGTGGTGAAAAGCTTAAGGTAACAAGAGGGATCGAGATTGGGAATATCTTTCAACTGGGAGATAAATATACTAGAGCTTACGATGTGAGAGTTCTTGATGAAGCTGGAAAAACTTTTTATCCTGTGATGGGTTGTTATGGGATAGGGATAGGAAGACTTGCCGGAAGTGTTGTAGAAGAATCTCATGATGATAATGGCATAATATGGCCAATTTCCATATCCCCTTTTGAGGTAGAAATAATCGCTTTAAATCAGAAAAATAAAGATGTTTTATCTGAAGCCACTAAAATATACAATCAACTTAAAGAAGATGGATTTGACATACTACTTGATGATAGAGAAGAATCAGCTGGCGTAAAGTTTGCCGATGCAGATTTAATAGGTATCCCGATACAAATCATAGTTTCAGAGAAACTTATTGCAGAGAAAAAGTTCGAAATTAAGTTAAGAAGTAATAATAATCGAGTACTTATTGATTCAAAAGAAATAAGAACACAAGTAGCGACACTTGTTGAAAGGGAGTACCTAAAGTATAAGGTTGAGGAATAAAACGAATTTTAGTGCATAATAAATTAATTTCTTATTTTTGCATCAATTTAGTTTTTTTATTGCTGGTTTTATAAATTGAAAAAAGTCAGAATTTTGGAATGAAATAGCTTTTGTTCATCATCATGATTTTGCATATTGCAAGGCTCTCTTTGATAATTTAAAGCTTGTCCTATGAATAGGTGAATAACCATAATTCATTATTTCTTGAATATGTAGTTTTGTTCCGTAACCTTTATGAGCTGAGAAAGAATATGCTGGATAATCAATCGATATTTTTTCCATAAATCTATCCCTTTCGACCTTTGCAATTATTGAAGCTGCTGATACAGCCGGAATCCTATCATCAGCCTTAATATATGAAATAGTATCTGGTTTTTTTATAGGGTTATAGTTACCATCAATATAAACAATTTGCAAAGAGTCTCCATAGAGATCTATAGAATCTTGATAAATTTGATTCATAAGAAGATATATTGCTTTTGCAATCCCGATATTATCTATAACTATATTTGATAAATAATAAAAATTTTGCCAGATCGTTTTTTGATGGATTATTTTGTAAGATTCTTCTCTTTGAAGTGGTGAAAGTTTCTTCGAATCTCTTATTCTATTGTCAAAAAAGCCTTGATAAGTTATGACTCCGGCAACATATACAGGGCCAGCAAGACATCCTCTACCAGCTTCATCGATTCCTAAAATAAGATTTTTTTTCATAAGTTATGATTCTTTTGTTTAATGAGCGTTTTTTATTTTTAAAGAAAAGTCATTTAGCCTGGTATATCAACCTTCATTCATATGGCTATGATAAATAATTCATCTCGTTGCTATTTAAGCTACTCAAAAGTAGAACTGTCCAAAGTCAAAAATCGGAGAATAATACTTTATTAATACAGTTAAAAATAGAAAGTCAAAAGTATAAGAAAAAGAAAACAAATTATTGTTTAATTTTACATTATTCCCACAAATTATTTTCTTGTTTTCCTTTAGTTTATATGGTCAAGTCATACAAAGAAACAGAGAGCATATTTCTTTATAATGCTTAAACTTCTATCCCAAGCAGTTTCTTAAGTAAAAAGCTGATTAAAAAAGAGAATGCAGCCACAGAAAGGCTGAGAATGCACATCTCTAAAAATCTATGCTTAAAATCGAGATCCTTTGCAACAGAGATATAGTAGTTGAAGGCTAAAATTACCAGGATAACTATTGCAAGGGTAATAAATAAACTTAAGAAAGAATTTCTAAACAATAGATAGGGTAAGATCATTAGAAAAACTGTCATAATATATGCTTCACCAGTGTAAAGGGCAGATTTTAAGGCATTGGGGTCATTATCAGCCTTCTGAGCGAGATAATTTGAAGCAGCCATTGAGAAGGCAGCAGATATGCCTGTAACAAGTCCTGCAAGAGTAATCATCTTATTGTCTGTAAAGCCTAAAGTAAAACCAGCCAGTGCTCCTGTCAGTTCAACAAGCGCATCATTTAAGCCAAGTACTATAGATCCAACATACTGAAGTCTTTCCTCATTGAGCATGCCTAGCAGTGCCTTTTCGTGAGCATCTTCTTCTTCAGAGAGCTGAGCTGTTTCTTTAAATACAGAGGAAAGGTCTTTATATTGTTTAGAACCTGTTCCCTCTCTTTTTTCCATGAGTTTTAGTGCAAACGAGAGACCGAAAACTCTGGATAGAAAAATATATCTTTTGACTTTAAACCAATCAGGTTTTGGTTCAATATTAGTTTTATTTTTCCAGAATTCTGAGTGCTTTTTTTCTTCATTTGCTATTGATTGTAAAACCATTGCATTGTTTTTATCTTTGATTATCCTTGATAATTTTTGATAGATATGATATTCTGTAATTTCAGTATTTTGAATCTTTAAAAGTGCTTTTTTTGATTTTAGTCTATCCATATTACCTCATAAAAATATTGTTATTCTTGAAAATTTTCCAGACTAATTTAATTTCATTATGAAAAATATTTAACTAATTTTCATTTAAAATCCCATAAAGTTTATATCCTATTTTGCCAAAAAACTTTACTTTTATATACTGTCCAATTTTAAGATCTTTAATATCGTTTGTCAATACCAGGCATTGAATAGAGTGATAGCTTTTACCTGTAATGAGATATTTAGCATTATTCAATTTTTTGATCGATTCTATACACATTTTATCCTGTTTACCTATATATGAATTTATATATTTATTCTTATTCGCATTGGAAATTTTACGTAGCGATTCAATATGGAGAGATTTCTCTTTTTCGGAAAAGGTTTCAGTAAAATTGTATGCAGCAGTTCCTTCTCTTTTTGAAAAAGGGAAAATATGTAAATGCTCAAATCCCAATTTTCTCACCAGTACTTCTGTTTCACTGATTGTTTTTAAACTCTCGCCAGGAAAACCAACTATTACATCTGTCGAAATAAAGGAATCATCTCTAATTTTTTTTATATTTTCAATTGTTTTTATAAAATCATTTACCGTGTATCTTCTATTCATTAGTTTTAAAATATTGTCGCTTCCAGATTGCAAAGGGAGATGAAAGTAAGGTTTTATATTTTCTAAAGTGATAACTTCAAAAAATTTAGAATCAAGATTAATTATTTCGATAGAAGAAAGTTGAAAAATAAGATCAGGGAAAATATCGATGAGTTTTTCCAATAAATAGCTGAATGTGACACCATTGTAACTGTAAGCTGCAATATTAATACCTGTTAAGATTATCTCTGAAAAACCACTATTTTTAAGCTTTTTTATCCTTTCAATAATAATATCATCTTGTAGAGATATGGACTTGCCTCTTACAAGGCATACTTTGCAATATGTACATCTGTTGTTACATCCATCCTGAATCTTTAAAAAAGCTCTTGAGTGGAATTCTTTTTTTGTACTTGGAGGAAGAAAGCGGTTTTCATGTCCGTTTTCAAGTAAAAAATTACTGGATTTCAAATTAGTCAGTACAAGATTTTTATCGATATTTAAACTATTCAGGCAGTCGATTACCTTAGATTTATTGAATAGGGGAATATACAAAAGCTGATCATCACTAAAAAAAGGATAAGGGTTGAAGCAACCTGTGAGAATACAAATTTTACCTTTGTTAATAAGAGGATTTATGAAGTGAATACACTTTTTTTCAGCTTCAGCGGTTACAGTGCAGGAATTTATAATCACTATATCTGCTTCATTAAAATCTGTTATTAAATCAAAATTATCTGGTAAAAGAGAAATCAAAGATTCGGTTTCTGAGATGTTTAATCTACAGCCAAATGTTTTAAATGCAATTTTCATTTTACTAAGCATTTTTTTAGGTGTTATTAATCCAATGCTGTCTTTTACAAAAAATACAGCAAGAAATTTTCAATATATTTTTTTAATAAAGATTCAGATACTATTAAAAAAAATTTTTGAATTTTAAATGAGATGCACACAAAAAAGTATTTTTGAAAAAAATAAAAATTTGAAAAACGAAAAAGGCAATAAATAAATTTGTAAAATTAAAATTTTGAAAAGATTAATGATTTGTTTCACTTTTTATCAGGTTATATAACTCGATAAGTCGATTAGTATTGTATTTCTTCATGGCTTTTTCCAGTACAGAAAGAGCCTTATTTTTTTCAGAAACTTTGTAAAGGCTGTATGCAAGGTAGTAGTGAGGATAATATTGATCTACACCAAGATAAATTGCAGCATTTAAAGCAGATATTGCCTTGTAATAAGAAGTAGAAAAAAATAAAGCTTTACCATAATAGTAGTATGACCAACCATCAGACGGATTGTATACCAGGCATCTTTCAAAGTATGTGATCGCAAGATTATACTGCCCAATTTCATTGTAGACTCTTCCAATTAGCTTTAGAAACTGAACATCGTTTGGAAATATGCCAAGGGCTTCTTTTGTGTATGTTAAACATTTTTGATACTCGCCTAATTTAAATAAAGAAAGTGTTATATAGGTATAAACTTCTTTATTTTCTGGATAACTGGTGAGCAGATTTATACCAAGGTCAGCAGCATCCTGGTATTTGCCCTGATTGTAAAGATTGGCAAGTGTAACTACTGGATCCTGTGCTTTTAAATCTGATAGATTTGAAAGAATAAAAATAAATAATAATAATAAAAATATAATAGGAAATTTCTTAAATATTTTACTTGTCATTTTTTATTCTCATAGTATAAATTTAACATAAAAATAGTACGATAATTTAAAATGTCAAAGGATTATTAATGCTCATAAAATGTGATAAATGTGGGAAGTCTTTCTCCTTCAATGATTCATTAATCAAAAGCAGCATAATGCAGATATATTGTCCATATTGCAACAATAAAATCACCATAAATAAAGAAGATTCGGAAAATGGAGTTCCGATCGCCCAGATACCAAAAGAGCAGCTCGATAATATTATTTCCAAGATAGATGATCTCCCAACATTACCAGTTGTTATACAGAGAATTTTGCAGCTTATAAATGATCCAAAGGCAACAGTTAAGCAGATAGGTTCTATCATTACGTCTGATCAATCTTTAACAGCAAAAACACTTAAACTTGTCAATTCAGCTTTTTATGGTTTCCAGAAGAAGATTACAACTGTTGATCAGGCAATAGTTATTATTGGCTTTAATGCTGTTAAAAATCTAGCCATTTCAGCTTCGGTTTTTGATATATTTAAAAATGTTTCGCAGAGAAGCAGTTTTGATAGATCAAGTTTCTGGACTCATTGTGCAGCTGTTGCTTTTATTGCCAAGCAGATCTGTGAAGATACTAGGGCTGGTAATTCTGGCGAAATTTTTGTGTCTGCATTACTTCACGATATAGGAAAGATAGTTCTTGATGTCTATTTCCCTGAGCTAATGAATAAAATTTTATATAATGCAAATTATAAGCAGATATCATTTTTTCAGAGTGAAGAAGAGATTGCTGGCTTTACACATACAGAAGTAGGATTTTTATTATCCCGAAGGTGGAATCTACCGGATAATCTGTACATACCGATACGATATCATCATACTCCTCAAAAGACCATTAAATATCCAAATATAGTATCTATTGTTCATACTTCAAATATAATAGCAAAAGCCGGGAAAATTGGTTACGATGGAGATTCCATTTTACCAAAGATATCTACCTACTCGTGGAATATACTTAAACAATTAAAACCAGATCTATCTTTAGAAACTATAAAGCTATATATCGGAATGGCCAAACAAAATCTTGAGGAATCCAACTTTCTTGAAGTTGCAATTTCATAAATTTTATATTATATTATATTGTAGTCTATCATCATTTAATTGATCTATTAATAATACTTTTTTTAATAAAAGATTCTATTTATTAGTAGTTTCGATTATTGAATGTTGTTATAAGAAGTTTAATATTTTTTAATAAAGTATTTTATGAGGGAAAATTTTTGGAAAATAGAGATTTAATAAAATTGTTTGACTCGATTAGAAAAAATAAAGGTTTAATCAAAGTTCCTCAATCCCTACAAAAGAATAAAATACTTTATGATGTCATCAGATCATATCAACTTGATTGTTTTGAGAGAGCATCAAATGAATTTTTAAATTTTGAAAGCAATAGTGATAAAATAGAAAAGGATATCTTCTTTAAAAATTCCTGTAAATTATTAAGGATATTTTTTCCTGATTCTATATTTTACTATTATAAAAGAAATGAAGAAACAGGTGGTTATGAACTTTTTTTCAGTGAAGTCCAGAATAATGAAATAATAACCAGTATAGAAGAAGCTTTAGTTGAGGGTATTCTTGAACTTGTTTCATCAAGTCAAGAGATAAGATCTTTTGAAAATATTTATTATCTTGAAAAAAAAACATATCTTACACCTTTTCCATTAATTTTAAATAATGAAAAAATAGGTATATTTATAGCCATTTGTGAAAAAAAAGCCAGCATAAATATAGATATTTTATTCATTTTTGAAAGATTAATGCAGATTCTTGCTACCAATATCAATGCAATTCAGTTAAATGATCAGCTTACAAAGAAGAAAAATACACTGTCACTATTTATTGATGTAACAGAGAATATCTCGTATATAAAAACAATTGATGAAAATATAAAAGGGATAATTTTAGCCTTACAAAAGGCAATCAACTGCAATTTAACAGGCATAATCCTTGTTGATAAAAATGGACAGTTATTTTTTAAATATGTATCAAAAGATCTATACAATTATATTATCAAGCACAAATGGTCATTCGGTAAAGATATTTTTTCTGAATGTATAGAGAAAAATATATCTTTTAATATTACTGATATGCATAAATCCAGACTGTATAGTAAGACTTTTACAATTGTTAGCGATCAGTTAAAATCTTTTCTGGTTTATCCGTTAAAGGTGGTAAATTTTGTTGGATGTTTTTTCGCAGGTAGACTTATAAATGAACCTTCCTTAGGTCATGAAGAGTATGATATCGTTATGACAATGATTAAGAATCTCAGCATATTTCTAAATAATATTGCATTGTATGATGAGATTAAGATCAACTATGAACTTACTACAGCAGCTTTAGCTTCAGCAATTGAGGCAAAAGATCCATACACAAAAGGGCATTCTCAAAGAGTTATGAGGTATTCTCTATTGATAGGTAAAAATTTTGGATTGAATGAATCAGCTTTAAGGACCATAAGACTTGCTGCAATGCTTCACGATATCGGGAAGATTGGTATCCCTGAAGCGATAATATTGAAGAGGGGCCCATTGAATGAGTATGAATACAAAATAATGAAAAAGCATCCTTATATTGGCTACACAATAATAAAAAATATTAAATATCTTTCAGCAGGATTTCCATTTGTCCTATATCATCATGAAAAATTAAATGGCTCTGGCTATCCTTTTGGTTTAAAATCGGAAAAAATCCCTTTATTTGCAAGAATAGCAGCTGTTGCAGATAGTTTTGATGCTTTAACTTCAGATAGACCTTATAGAAAAGGTCTATCATTTGCAGATGCTATTTTGGAGATGCAAAAGTATTCAGGAATATATTTTGATAAGCAACTTGTAGATATATTAATCAAAACTTTAAAATCATAGGTTCAATCTTGACAGAGATTTTATCTAATTTATAATGATTTTGGTTTTATCAAAGGAGAGGATTATATGAGTGAGATTCTTAAATACCTTAGAAAAGTTCCTTTATTTTCTAATTTAAAAGATAAAGACCTTGCTGCCATAGAATCACTTGTTAAGGAAAGGAAATATGCAAAGGGAGAAATTATATTAAAGCAAGGTGATGAAGGAATAGGACTTTTCATAATTAAAAAAGGTAAAATTAAGGTAAGTAAAACACTTGCGTCAGGCAAAACTCTTGATATAGCAGTTCATTCTGATGGAGAGTACTTTGGAGAACTGGCAATGTTAGATAATAAGCCACGAACCGCTACAATCACAGCTATTGAAGATACAGAAGTATATATTATGACTTATTGGGAGTTCAAAGCATTACTTGAGTCTAAACCAGAAATTGCTCTTTCTTTGTTGCCTGTTCTTGTTGAAAGATTTAGAGAAACAAATGAACAGCTTTTAGAGTTAAAAAATAGTTAAATATGAAAAAAGGGATTCAGGTTTTCTTTTAAAAAATAGAATTTGCAATTTTCTTCTTTTTTCATGTTAGAACAATTAACACTTTTTATGCTTTTAAGCATAGGATTTTTCAGGTAATCTTATGTAAAATTTAAATTAAAGAGTGTGATTTATAAAATCGATCATTGATTTTTTTAAAATTATATATATATTTTTGAAGTCAAATGGCGACGTTCCCGAGCGGCTAAGGGCGCGGTCTGCAAAACCGTTGTTCACCGGTTCAAGTCCGGTCGTCGCCTATTAATGCCGAAGTGGCGGAATTGGTAGACGCAAGGGACTTAAAATCCCTCGGTACTTAGTACCGTACCGGTTCAAGTCCGGTCTTCGGCATTTTTTTTATAAAATAGACTCTTCGCAATTAAGTATGTTATAGTATACACATACTTGTTCACTTTGAAGATGCATGCTTATTTTATTTTTACTGAGCGAGATAGATGATTATACAATATTCTATAAAATTTCCTGATGCCTGCTTGAATCCACCTATTTGTAAAGAATGATAATATTTTTTATTGAGCATTATATTAGAAAACTGCTGAAAAAAGTCTTCAGATTTATTTTTAAAAGCATTTTTGAATAGATTGACTAATTCTATTTGATTATTTTTATTTCTAAATTTATTATTTAATGGTAGTTCATTGTAATCGAATTCCAGAAAAGAAAGAAAATTTTTTCCTATGATCTCCTCTATGTTTTTTTCCAGAAGAATAGAAAAGGCGCTATTGGCAAGTTGTATTATTCCTTTATCATCAGATATAACAAGAGGTTTATCATTTAAATTTATCAAAAATGTTACTTCTTTACGAAAAAGATTAATTTTATCTCTTTTTACTGTATCGAACTCTATTATATTTCTGGTCAAAGTATTTAAAACTGAGCCAAGGTTACCAAGTTCATCTTCTTCCGGGAATGTTAATTTTTCAAGATGTTCAATATCAGTTCCATCCTGAATATTCTCAAGTTTTGTAACTATCTTTTTATAATACTTGATAGATTTATTTTTTAAGGATAAAAATATGAAATTTAATGCTAAAGACAAGATAACCAGTACTATGGAGATATTAAACAAATTATAGGAATCTATTTGTGGAGAAAAAAGAGAGATATAAAATAAAAAAAATAATAAAAAGGCAATTGCTGTGTGAATAAAAAAGAAAAATTCTGGCTTTTTATAGAATCTCATATCGTCTCCAAAATAAAAAATTATAAATATTTTTTAATAATAAGCAAATTAAATTAATATATCAGAGATTAGCAGTGAAATCTTATTCTGAGAAATTTGAGGTTCATAAATTATTGCTGCTATTTCGTTTAATTTTAGGTCCTGTATGTAATGTTTTCCTTTGAAAAAGAGTGCATCAAAAGTAATATCTTCCTGTGTGGCTTTAAATTTTGTGGAAGAATTATTTCTTCCAATAGTAGTAGGATTAGATAAAATAACATTTTGTGTTAAAAATGTCAGAGTTTTGAAGCCTTCTCCAAATGGTTGTAAAAAATTAAACCAGTAAATAAATTCATCACTTTGGATCTCATCAAAAGATAATTCGCAGGTATAAAAGAGAGTAGGAATTTCTAAAATTTTAGGTAATTTTTCAATTTTGTCCAGAAGCTCATGCTTAAATGAATCATATTTTTCAGGGATTACTGTAAATCCAGCAGCATATGGATGACCACCATAATTTATAAAATACTTTTCAAATTGACTTATAAAAGCGAAAGATGAAAAATTTTCTTTTGATCGCATGGAACCATAAATACCATGCTGTGTTTTTGTTATAAATATTGTTGGCTTTAACATTGATGAGAGAAATTTTGAGGCAAGTAAACCAGTCAGACCAGCTTCTACACCTTCTTTTTCTATAAATATAACAGGTAATCTATCTTCACTAATTCTTGTGGAATTAAATATTTGTTCTACTATATTTGATCTTTTAAGGTTGAATTCAATAATTTCTTTAAGACAAAAGATAGCATTATCCTTTTCTGAGTTAAGGAAATATGATAAAAGTAAATTACCTTTACCAAATCTTCCAGGAGAATTTAGTAACGGTGACAGTTTCCATACGATATCATAAATGGTAATTGGATAACTGACATTGAAAAGATTTGATATAATTTGAGTAACAAATTCTGGTTTTTTTTCATTAATCAGTTTCAAACCGCTGGAAACAAGGAACCTATTTTCATTATTAAGTGGCATAATATCAGCTACAGTTGCAATTGCGACATATGGAAGGAACTCAAGTAATTGTTCAATATTTTTTTTGTAGTTGTAACGAACAGACACGAAAAATTTAAAATAAGAATAAAGAGAGCTTGAAGCATAAATAGGTCTGTAATTCTTTATATTTTCTATTGCTTTTTCATCATTTTCAATAAGATCAGAATAATTTTTAATTAGTAGATTTTGATTGTCAAATGAAAGTTCATCACAGAGTAAATTAAAGGTAGTAATATTTTCTGCAATAAGTATATATTTTTGATAATTTACCTTATTTGCTAAATCCATAAAAATATCTTTCATACTTTCTTTCTCTAAAACTTTTCCCAGAGAAAAAAACAATGGATTATCATTTTCTGAGCTTTCTTCATGAAATTCCATCGATTTATCATATAGTGCTCTAGATACAGGAATTGAAAAATATTGGATAAATTCTATTTGCAAGGAAGAGATATAAGTAAATGTCAAATTTAGAAAATATTTAGTTCCATCTTTATGTTTAAAATAAATAGGATTGAAAGATAAAAATATTAAATTTTCTCTATATAGTTTTGTGACCGAGAGGAATAATGCTTCTGCTAGTTTAAAAACAACTCCACAGCCTGAAAGATCAGCAGAATAAGGTATCTTTTCAACTTTGGGATTGATAATTGCATCTGCTTCTGGAATTTTAGAGTGAGGAGTATGATGGTCAGTAACAATAAAATTAATCCCTTTTTCTTTTGCATACAAAACTTCATCGATGTTTGAAATACCATTATCAATAGTAATAATGAGCTTTGCACCTTTTTTATAGGCAAGCTCAATTTTTTCTTTTGTAATACCAAAAACTTCATTTTGCTCCGGTATGCTGAAAAGAATATTTTTTATTCCATACTTTTTTAATGCTCTATATAGAAGAGTTAGGCCAAGTATTCCATCCACATCAGAGTCACCGTAAAGGAAAATTGTTTCATTTCTTTCTTTAACTTTTGAAATTAATGAAATAGCTCTATTCATATCTTTAAATAAAAATGGTGGAGTCATAAATAATGGATTATCTTCAAAAAACCTGGCCAATGTATTTCTATCATATAGACCAAAATCTATCAGATGTTTTGCAAAGTACATTGGGATCCCATATTCTTTCATGAGATTATCAATTAAACTGTCATAGTTATTTACAAAAGAACTTTTATTTTCTTGCCAGTTAATACCTTGAATAGACTTCATATTAATTATTCCATTATCATAATTATTTAAAAAATAATATCTTAATTCCTATTTTTAGCTAATAGTATAAATATTTTAAAATTCAGACTTTTTGCTTTTTTTATGTGTGTGGGTTATTATTTCAAAATGCACAGAATAAAACCAGAAAATATCTTCCTGTCCTGTGATAAAAATGAAAATTAAGTTATCATAAAATTATAAAACAGGCAAGGCAAAAAATCTTTATATATAATTTAGATCGTTAAGACTCGTCATAAATTAAAATATAAGAGCTGCACAACTGGATGATTCTAATGACTGGATAATAAAATATGCTTTACATATTTTCCAGTATTAATTCATCGAGTAATGGTTTACTTTCCGAAATCTCGATAGCTTTTTTTAAACAATCAATGGCTATAGATATTGAGTTTTCATTGTTTGTATAAAGTGTAAAAATAGAATCTTCGAGATTGACAAATTCACCGATCTTGTGATTTATAACAATGCCGGCTCCATGATCGATACTATCTTCTTTTTTAAATCTTCCTGCACCAAGATAATTTGCAGCATTTCCGCATAAAAATGCATCCATGTTTGAAATATAACCAGATTGATGCTGTGATAGCATCTTTAAAGTGATATCACGCTTTATTGATGCAGATGGAAGCAAATTGTAATCATAAATAGAATCGACATTTCCATTTTGCCACCTGACTAGTTGCTCGAATTTCTTTAAAGGTTTACCACTAATTATCATATTTTGAACCATTTTGCATGATTTGTTAAAATCCTGTTTCAAAGTTATACTTATCATCTGAGCGGCAAGATACACTGTGAGATTATAAAAATCTCCTTCTGTAATGTTACCTTTTAGCAATTCAAGACTTTCTATTATCTCAAGAGAGTTTCCAATCATTTTACCAATTGGATAATTCATATTTGTAAGCACACATCTTGTATTGATATCATTAATTTTGCCAACTTCTATGAGATATTCACCAAGTTTTCTTGCTGAATCAAGATCTTTCATGAAAGCACCACTGCCAACTTTGAGATCTATAATAAGATTTTTGGTCCCCTCAGCAATTTTTTTGGACATAATAGAAGCTGTAATAAGTGGGATAGATTCAATAGTACATGTTGCATCACGGAGTGCATAGAGATATTTATCGGCAACAGCGATTTGTTCAGTTTGACCAATCATTGAAACACCAAGAGCCCTGATCTGCTCCTTAAATTCCTCTAAAGATAAATTCACATTAAAACCCGGAATAGATTCAAGCTTATCCAGAGTCCCACCAGTATGCCCAAGTCCTCTACCGCTCATCATACCTACAGCTATATCAAAACAAGAAACAATAGGTGCCAACGGGATGGATATTTTATCACCCACTCCTCCTGTAGAATGTTTATCGCAAGAGGGAAGTTTAATATCTGATAGATCGACCTTAACACCAGATTCGACCATATATTTTGTCATTAAAGATGTTTCATTAAAGTTTAATCCTTGAAAAAAAACAGCCATTAAAAATGCAGAAATTTGATAATCAGGTATAGTCTTGTGAGAGACTGAATCTATAAAAAACTTCATTTCTTTTTCAGATAGGATTTTTCCATCTCTTTTTTTTCTTAAAATTTCAAGTATATTCATAAAAATCCTTTATATTTGTTATACTGGTAAAAAGTTATTTTTTAAAACTTCTTCCCGGTGACTCAGAAAAGAAAGAAGTAAAAATTAATCTAAAAGTAAATATTAGCTAAGTTAAGAATTATATTGCCAATAAATTACAGAATTCATTGAAAAAATTAACAAAAAGAATATATACCAATATTAAAAAAAATATAGTTTTCTTTTGTGATATAATACTTTATATGATATAATGTTTATGTAAACAATTTGATAAATTTATTTGCAAAAAATTATGCAATATTGAATCAATATGTTTTACTTATTTGACAGTATGAAATATGATTGCACCTGTTTCAAATTTAAAATAGTAGGGATATTCTCTTTGTTAGTCAGTTTTTATTTTTAAAAAGTTAAATGAAAAAAATATGTTGAGGATCATTAAATGTCAGAATTAGGTATAATACTTATTGCATTGGCAATATCCATAGTTGTTTCTGTTATATTTAGATTTCTTGATAAATCAAATCAACAACTATCTAAACTCAAGCTTTTTGTTGATAAATCTATAAAAGAACTAGATAGTTTTATGGTTGAAAAAAAGCAAACTGTAAAAGATCTAACTATAGATCTTGATTTTCATATAAATCAGGCAAAACTGATTAATCAAAAATACGAAAAACAAAATTCTGAAATTTCTCTATTTTTTTCAAAATTTAGCGAGCAGAAGGATGAAATAGAAAAACTTAAGAAGTCTATTCGAACTTTGAATGAAACAAAAAATTCTGTGCAGGAAGAAATAGCAAACCTTGAAAAGATGTTTTCCAGGGTTGAAAATTATAAGAAAGAAATCGAATCCTTAAATACAAAATTTAATCAAATGAATGATAGTCTTATTAGTCGTCAGGAAACAGTTAGAGAACAAATAGAGTCTTACCTTGTAGAATTACACGAAAAAGCAAATGCTGTAATACAACAAAATGCAAAACAGCAATTTGAAAAACTTAAAGAGATGGAAGGCGAACTGGATAAGAGGTTAAAAGATGTAAAAAGTACGAATGAAGAAAAGATTACAAAGTTGAATGAGTATTTTGATAATGCTCTGAAAAAGGTTAAAGAGGAATATGAAAATCAGGTTAAGACTTTTGAAGATGCTTCTTTAAAAATGCTTGAAGAGCTAAAAGATAAAGAAGAACAATTTGAAACTATAAGTAATGATGCAAGTAATGACTTTTCTGAGAAAATTAAAAATATTTTATCAGACAATGAATCTATCCTTGCAAGTCAGATTAAATCACTTGAGGCTTTAAGAAATAATATTAATGTTCTTTATGTTCAACTTGAAGAAAAGGTAGATTTATTTATTGATACACTTGAAGATGAATCTACCAAAGCTATAGATTCATTTAATTCTACTCTATCAAGTTCTATTGCCCAAAAAACAGGTAAAATTGAAGATTATCTTATTCAGAGCGAAAAACAGTTAAAACAGGTTTCCGAAAAAATAGAAACAATACAGGATGCCGTAGATAAGATAATAGATGCTAAGGTTGCTGATATAGGTAAATATATCGTCAGGCTGGAACAGAGAATAGCGTCTTATCAACAGACAGTTTACAAGGATATTGAAAAGAGATTTGAGACTCTTGATCTTGATGCAAAATCCATAGTTGAACAGTATAAGAATCAATTATCAACCTTAAATAGTGATATATTTATCGATATCTCAAATAAAACAAACAATCTGGAACAAGAGATCAAAAAAATAGAAGAGCAACAAAAAATTCTTCAATCACAATATCAGAACAAGTTTAAAGAATCATTGGAAGAATTAAAAGAGCAGATAAACATTAGTATAGCCGGGATTTTAAACGATATTGACACAAAACTTAATGGCACAAAGCAAGAGATTGAAGGTAAACTCAGTCAAAATAATTTAGCATTTGAAGAACTTGTTAAGGAATCTTCATCTATTCTGGAACAGAAAAAAATTGATTTAACTGAAAATATGAAGAAATTTTTGAATGAGATAGAAACTAAGAATAATGAAGCAAAAAATCTCTTATCTAATGTAGATGATAGTTATAAAGAATGCCTTGCCGAGGTAGAACGAAAGATCTTGTTATTTGAAGATAAGATGAACAATTTTATTGAACTAAGGTTATCCAGTATCTCAGATTCTATTAAAAATAAAAGTGATGATTATTCTTTAAAATTTGCAGAAATATTAGATGAATATAAACAAAAAGCTGTAAATTTTCTTTCAGAATTAAATTTGTACAAAAACAACCTCACATCTGAAATAGATAAATTTAATAAACAAAAAGAATCAGTTTATAGTGACCTATCAAAGGTTAAAGAAGATCTTGATAGTTTTATTAATAATTCAAGTATTCAGATTAGTGAAAAAGTAGAAGAGCTAAAAAAGTTGGTTGATGAAAAAGCCAATGCTTATCTGGTTAATTTTGAGAACAAGGTCAAGCAGATTGAACTTCAATTTGAGCAATTTAAAAATGATTCTTCAAATCTTCAGGAAACTTACAAAAAAGAATTTATTGATGAAATTGATAAAAATAAGGTTGAACTTGATACACAGCTTAAGGAACTTTTAAAGTACAAAGAAATTATATTTGTTCAGTTTGATAAGCAAAAGAAAGAGATTGAAGAATATATCAAATCTTTGAACTATCAAATAGATGAAAAATTGGATAGTTTAAAAAAGATGATAGACGATCGAACTGCACAACATTTTGTGGATTTTGATGTAAAGATAAAACAGATTGAAAAACAGTTTGATCAATATGAAAATCAATTGGCTGGAAAAGAAAAAATTTACAACTCAGAATTTGCAAGGTTAGATGAAGAAATTAAAAATAAGATTATTTTTTTTAATTCTAAATTTGATGAAATAGAAAAATCTTTTGATAGTAAGGTAGATACAATTTATGATGAAATCAACGATAAAATAAGCAAGCAAAAAGAGTTTGTTCTATCAAAGATTCCAGACCTTTATCAGTCTATTGAAGAGATAAACTCAAAGTACAATGAGCTATCAGGGTCTCTTAATTCATTTAGTAAATTAATTAATGAAAAGATTGCAAACTCGCAAAATGAATCTGATCAGATAATAAAAAAATACTTTGAAGATATTGAAAATGATCTGGAAAACTTTAAAGCCAATGTTTCAAAATATGACGCAACACTGAAAACTCTTGAACAAAAATATGATGAAAATTACTCTATTAACCTTTCAAAGTTCAATAACTTATTTGAAAATTATAATAAGAGTGCTACTGAAAAATTACAATCTTTTATCAATTCTTTTAATAACAGAATTAAAGAAACAGAAGCCAATTTATTGAATAATATCAATGAGTTTACCGTGAAAATAGATAGTTTGATTGGACAGAAATTGGGTGAAGATGATAAAAAACTGGATTCGATAATCAACAATCTTTTTATGAAATCCCAGGAAAAAGAAAAAGAGATGGAAGATTCCATAGTAAAAATTTCATCTTCTGTCAATGAAATTGAAAAACAGAGTAATGAAATAAAAAGTGATATCTCTGTTATATTTGAGACGTACCAGCAAAAGATAGCAGCAAAAGAAGACGATACGATGAAAAAGCTTTCAAATATGTCAGAAGAAATAGAATCTATAAAGATGAAAACCTCATCTTTTGCATCAGAAATAGAAAAAAAGTTAGAAGAAACAGGTAATTCTACTATTAGCACTCTTGAAGAAAAGATACGTGATGTTGTAGCAAATATTGAAAAGGAATATAGAACCCAGGCGATTGAGAATTACAATCAATTAAAACAATCATATGGAGAACTTTTAGATAAGAAAAATGAGATGGAAAAGATGATTGAAGATTTGAGTTCGCAGATAGATTCAAAAGTCTCAAAAATTATACACGAAAAAGAAATGGATATTATAGAAATTATCTCAAAAACAAAAGATAATCTTAAATCTTCTATCGAAAGCGTATTGTCTACTAAAGATATTCTTCTTGATCAGTTTAAAACAGATCTCAGTTCTTTAAAAAATAATGCTAAAAATTTCGAAAATGCTCTTGAAGGAGAATTACAGGAGAGAATTTCAATCTTTAGTGAACATATTGAAGAACTGGAAAAGGAAGTCGAAAAACTTGAGCGTAAAAATGTTTTCATGAATGAAATATCAAAAAATATAACTCAGATAGATGAACTTCTTTTAAAGTATCAAAATCAGATTGATGTACTTCAGTCAAAACAAGTTGAAACAGCAGAATTTATAAAGAGTTTTGATGGTATAGATCAGGATTTACAGGAATATTCAAAGAAAATATTTGAGCTCCGAAATGAAAGGAAAACTCTTGCGAGGCTTGAAGAAACTTTTGATAGATTAGTTGTTCTATCTGCAAAAGCGGATAATCAGTTTGCAAAAGTACAGAATGATATGGCAGGAATAGATAATTTCAAAGAGAAAATAGGTGAACTTGAAATCGTTTTTAGGAAGGTTAATGAAAAATTTGGGGTTCTCGAACAATATGATTTAAAGCTCACAGAGATGAATGAGAATATTCAAAAATTGGACAACATAATCAAGATGATGATTGGAGAAGCTAATGAACTTAATGAAAAAGTTGAAAACACAAAAATAGAAAATAAAGAGTTGCATGAAAAATTGCTTGACTTTGAAAAGGACTTTTTAAAAATACAAAGAGAATCTTCAAAATTTGATAATGTATTGGAAAAATTCTCTCAACTTGATAGTTTAATTATAGATATCGAATCAAGAAATAAGCAACTTGAACAAAAACAAATTCAATTTGCCAAAACAGAAGATAGACTTGGAAAATTAATTAAAAATGCCGAAGATTTAATTGAGCAACTTGATTTATTAATTGAAAAAGCAAATGTTGTTGCCAATATAAAAGGGGATTCCAGAAAAGTATCTTCCTCTTATGATGAGAAAACTGATACCATTATAGAACTTTTTAAACAGGGATGGAGTGTAGAAGAGATAGCTCGAGTTACAAATAAAAGCATTGGTGAGGTAAATTTAACAATTCAACTATATGGACAAAAAAAGTAGCTTATCCAACATTTATCGATGTATAAATCTTACTGAATATAATAAGGCTATTACTTTAATAGAAAAAGAGATCAAGTTCTCTGGTCCAAAAGAGGATCTACTGATGCTCCTTGGCGATCTGGAAAGAAAGATCTCAAATGAGATTGGTGCTGCTGAAACCTATCAAAAGGTTATTACTCTTTACCCTAAAAATACACTGGCTGTTTACAAATATATTGAAACCTGCATTGATCTTAAAAGATTTGAAACAGCCAGAAGATTTTTAGAAAATCTTAACACCAATGAGGATGATAGCTGGGAATATTATTACCTTGAAGGTAGACTTTTTTATGCACTTAATGAAAAAAATAAGGCAGCAGCAAGTTTAAAAGAAGCTCTTAAAAGAAATCCAAAAAATACAGATATTTTGATTTTAATCGGCGAAATTTCACAACAAATAGGTCTTGTTGATGATGCCTTAAGATATTATCTTGCTCTTTTAAAGATAGATAATAATAATGCAAAAGCATATGAGAATCTTGGATTATTATATTATAAAAACAATAATAAAAAAAAAGCTTATCAGTTATTTAAAAAAGCAAATTCAATAAAACCAAATAATCCGCAAATCTTAAAAATGATGGGATTAATAGATCTGGAAAATGGTAATTATCGTTCGTCGATAAAATATCTTGAACATGCTGTGAAATTGGATCCAAAGGGAGTTGATAACCTTGTTTTTCTTGGATTTAACTATGAAAAACTTGAAAAATATGACCAGGCAGAAAATACTTATTTGAAAGCAATATCATTGACCAAAGAAAATCCAGAACCATTTATTCATCTGGCAAATCTATATGGTACTCAAAACAGTCACGATAAGGCATTTCAAATACTTTCAGAAGCAGATAAAAAATTCCCGGAAAATGAAAAAATTTTGTTTAATCTTGGGAAAAATGCTATAGACTCTGAAAACTATGAGAAAGCAAATCATTATTTTCAGAAGGTATTGAATCTTAATTCTGAAAGTATTGATGCAATATATGGTCTTGGTCTTGCGAACGAGATGCTTGGAAATTATAATCTGGCTCAGAATTACTATGACTCTATTCTGCAAAAAGATCCAGATAACCTTCTGGCTCTTTTGAGAGAAGGGACTCTTCATATAGCTAAGGGAGAGAGAGTCAAAGCTGCTTATTATTTGCAGAAATTATTGCAACTGGATCCGTCAAATGTTAGGGCAAATATCTTACTTGGACAGTTGTATCTTGACGAAAATAAATATTCTGATGGAATTGTACTTTTAGAAAATGCTAAAAAACTTGATCCATCAAATAGAGAACCCTATTTGATTTTAGGTGAATATTTTAAAAAAAATAGCCAGTTGCAGGACGCAGTTGAGCAATATAATGTTTTGCTTGATTTTAAAAAATTTTCTTCAGTTGATTCGATAGAACAATTTAATGAGGCTCTTGCAAATTATGAAGATATTTTAAGTAGCTATTCAAATGAAATAAAGGCGCGAAATATTGCTGTCCTTTCAAAGTTCAAAGAGAGAAATATAAAAGAACAGACTGCAGAATCTCTAAATAAATCGATACAGGACTCTATTGGAAAACTATTTGATAATGTGGATAGTAGTATAGGAACTTCTATTGATGAGATTGAGGATTCGGATTCTGAATATGAACTTATATCCAAAATTTTGACAGGTCAATTTCAAGAAGATACTGGCAGTGATAACAAAGATAAAGATTCAAGTAAAATTCTTGATTACCTTACCGATGGAATATTTAGTCCAGAAGAGATCCAGGAAAAAGCAGAAACAATAATAACACCTAAAAAAAAGGAAGAAAATGGTGAAAATAATGAAGATAAAAAATCATCATCTCTCCTTTCTGAAGATGAAGGCATGAGTGATATTTTGCAGAGATTAACAATAGATAGTTTGAGAGAAAACCTTTCTGCAAGAACAAATGAAAATAAACATTTACCAGATGATGAAGATTTAACTTTGCTTGATAGAAATCCTAGAAGGGATTCCATTCCTTACGATCTTGAGGATGCTTACAAATTAAATGAGTCAGAAAGGAAAAAGGAACAATCATTTCCTGAGTATTCTCAAAATCAACAACCACAACCTGTTGTAAATTACTCAATGCCTGCACCTGCTTCACAACCTCAAGTAATAAGCATTCCCATTCCACAAACAGTGCAGCAACCGTATATGCCTTCAAGTCAGCAACCACAAACTTCACAAGCAAATATGCAAACCCCAACCTCGCAATCTTATGAATCACAATCTTTGCCTGGTGATAATTTCCAGCTTTCGAACAGCAGACCATATACGCCAGCTTTTAGTCAGCAAGAATATGTTCCAGAAGATAATATGTCCCTTTCAAGCACAAAGTCTTATAGACCTTTATCAGAATCTCAGCCATATAAACCTCCAATTGCTGAGAAATCAGGTAATCCTCAGCAAAAGGCTTATGATCATAGAGATTATCCACAAAATTTTCAATATCCCCATGAAATAAATTACCCTGCAAATTCAGAATTAATCGATAAAATGCCTGAGTCAAAAAAACAGGGTGTACCTTTTTATCCAGCAAATACTGCAAGTGAAGCAAGTGGTAAAGAGAGATCTTTAGATGATATTAAAGGATCAGAAAATTATCAAAGTTCTTTTGATAGTGTTCCTTCTTTTCCTGACGAATTATCTGGTAAAGCCAAAAATGATAATACTAATCCACAGAAATTTGAGGCAGAACATGCTAACAATGCAAAAGATATAACTGAAGATGAACTGAATATTCCTGAAGATTTTTCAGAACCAGTTGAAACTTTACCCATAGACGAGTTGTTTAATGAAACCAACCTTGAAACCCCAATTTTGCCTGATGAAAAAATAGCGGGTAATGAAAAAGATAGTAATGACCAGCGTTTTTTACATATAGGTGATGTTTCTTTTGGCCCTCCTAAACCTGAAGTCATAAAGGAACTTTTAAATACAGATCCTAAAAATGAGAAGGAAACAGTAGAGTATTTAAAAAAATCGATAAGTGAAATTGGAAAATATTTTTATACTGAACTTAAGACAATGCCTGAAGATATTCAGGAAAAAGCTACTTTATCCTCAAGGTTTCAAAAATTTATTAATTTCATGAGAAAGGAAGCTAGATGAGATTTTCAACAATTGATGAAGCTTTAGATTGGATATATTCTTTTATAAATCTTGAGCGAGACTTAGATAAAAGGAGGAGATCAGAGTTTTATGGTCTTACTCCAATTAGAAAACTCTGTGAAAATCTTGGGAATCCACAAAATTATTATCCTTCAATCCATATAGCAGGATCTAAAGGTAAAGGAACAGTCTCTTTTTTATTATCGTCGTACTATATTAAATGCAAAAAAAAAGTTGGATTATACACCTCTCCACATATTTTAAAAGTTAATGAAAGAATAATGATAGATAATAAACCTATAGAGGATGATGATTTTTTAATCTATCTTGAACCAATATATGATTATGTCGTTAGTATTAAAGAAAAATCTGAAAAACCTTCGTTTTTCGATATTTTTACGGCACTGGCTTTTTACTATTTTAAGATTAAACAGATAGATATTGCAATAATAGAAACCGGACTTGGTGGAAGACTTGATTCTACTAATATTTTAGATCCATTATGCAGCGTTATAACAAATATTTGTTTAGAACATACCGAGATTTTAGGGAAAACTATTAAAAAGATTGCCTATGAAAAAGCTGGTATCATAAAGGAAGGGAAACCAGTCATTGTTGGAAGAAACAAAAAAATAGCTAGAAAACAAATATCAAAAAAAGCTAAAAATACACACTCAAGACTTTATTATGCTCCAGACTATATCAAAGTAAGAAGCGATAAGGATAGTATTATCAATGATCAAATATATTCTCGATATGAAATCTATTTAAAGAGAAATAGGAAAAGGATTCAGCAATCCTCTCGTCTGATTGGATTATTCCAGAATGAAAATATTGAAACTTTTTATTTATCAGCTCTTGTTTCTGAAAAAAGCCTTGGAGGATTGCTAAAAGAATATCTACTTCTTCAAGTCATAAAAGATGCATATTGGCCAGGGAGGTTAAATAGTAAAATTGTTTCGGACAAGTTGTTTTTAATCGATGGAGCCCATACTCCGGAAGCTATCATTAAGTTGGTTAAAACTATAATCAGATTTAGAAAAGAAAATATTATTCAAGGAGATATAGCTGTCATAGTTGGGATGATGAAGGATAAAAATCATATAGGAATGCTGAAAAATCTTTTAAAAATAAGTTCAAGATTCTATTTTGTTGAACTTGATAAGTGGAAAGATTCGAAAGTTGACAATTATATTGATTCTTTTAAGAAACTTTTACACGATCATAGAAAAGAAAAAAGAATCAGATTTGAAGTCATAAAAGGACTTGATTGGAGTACTGATGAAATTATTAAAAAGATAGAAAATGATTATCCAGAAGCAGGGTGTATTTTAATTACTGGTTCACTTTATATCGTTTCAAGGTTTGCAAATTACCTTTAATAAAACTATTCTTTTGAAAATGATTCACATAAATCAATAAAACTCTTTGAAAATTTGAAAAGATGCAATAGCGTGATTGCATTTTTAGGAACCTGGTTTTCGGTTGTTATTTCTATAAGATTATGATCTATAAATCGGTGTATTTGCTGTATTGAAATTTCTTCACTTTCATCAAGGTATTCACTCATCTTTTTGATATTTTCTTCGGTAAATCCCTTTATGCAGTATTTTTTGCATTCGATTCCTTCTGATATGCCATCAAAATGTGTCGAAAGCACTGCGTGAGACCTGGAGTTAGAAAGCTGAAGAGCAAGTGCTCTCACTATTGCCTTTCCTTCTGCTGGATTTGTTCCGGATGCAGGTTCATCTAGCAAAAAGAGATAATGGTTATCTCTACTATCAAAGTAAGGCTTAAGCGACATCAGTTCATACCCAAATGATGATAAGCCTTCGTTGATAAATGATGTAGCTGACTTTGATATATATATTCCATTGAACAAAGGGGTGGATACTTTTTTTGCAGGTACAAGCAAACCTGAGTGGACCAGATAGGAAATCTGAGCGATGGTCTTTAAACTGCAGGTTTTTCCTCCCATATTGGATCCGGTAAGTATCGCAACACCCTGGTTCATTTTAAAATTCAGAGGTGAATAGGTAAGATTCTGTGAATGAAGTATCTTTTCAAGGATCAAATTCCTGGCATCGACAAGCTGAAGTTCATCTTCTGTAATTTCAGGAACTATTCCATTTATATTAATAGCAAATGTGATTTTAGCAAGATATGAGTCTATAATTCCAACAATTTCAAATGATCTTACAATTTTTTGTTTGAACAAAAATATTTTTTTCGTCAAATCCTCACATATTTTTAGTTTTTCAGAAACGATCTCATTTTGAATCAAATTTATTTTATCATAGATCTCAATAAGCTCTTTTGTTGGTTTAGGTTGTACTTTGAAATATTTTGAAGTTTCTTCAACAACTATAATTCGGTCATTTGAAAATTTATCTGGTTCATTCTCATCTTTTAGATATATAGATGGATGTGAGAAAGATGTTTTTAAGCCGGCGTTTTTAAGTGATTTTATTATATCTTCTTCAAGCACTGATTTATTAGTTTCTAAACTTTCAAGTTGTTCTATAAGTTCTTTCATCTTAGTTGAAGAATTTTTATAAATAGCAAAAGTCGGGAAAAAAGGATAATCTGGATCAATTAATTTGAGTAAATCAGCAATAAAATTGATATCTTTCTCTTCAAAAACCGGTATCTTCTTAAGTGGAAAATCATCAATTATTTTCAATAAAATAATAAGATATTGCTTAATATCAAAGATATCTGTTTCGGTCAAAGTATAGGATGCGTGCTGGAAGATATTTCTAAGATCTTTAACATTGGAGATTAAATGCTTTAAATTGCTTAATTTTTCCTTTCTACATGGATCTAAAAAATAAGAGATTCCTGAATTCTGTAAATTGTAATCTTCTTTTAATCTTGTTTCATCACCTTTTTTATAGAATTTTTCGACCTGAAAAAAGGTTTGTTTGCCAAGATGACTTGAGAATTCGAGCATTTGTTGAATTTCATCAATATTAGCTTCATCTTTATTTACAAGAAAATCTTCGTAAATATTCTTTTTCATATTGCCCTCAATAAATATAGAGTAAATTTAGTACAAAAAAAACTTTAGTTGATTTTTTTTCACAAGCATATTATATATTAAATATAAAATAATGTTAAATATAATTCTTGAGGGGGTGCCCTATGTCTGGAAGTAATGCACTTATACCCTCTCTTGTCTCATTAATTGTTGGTATAGTTGTTGGTTATATTTTACGGTATTTTTATGGCAGATTTAAACTCCAAAGCATAGAAACAAAAGCTATTAAGATTAAAGAAGACTCTGAAAAGCAAGCTCAGGCTATTTTAGCAAAGGCTGAAGAGGATGCCAAAGCTAAAGTTTTAGAAGCCAGGGAGGCTATTTTCCAGGAAAAGAATGAACTGGAAAAGACTATTCGAGAAAGGAAAAATGAAATATCTTCTATTGAAAAAAGGCTGGCCAGTCGAGAAGAAAGTATTGACCGCTGGTCTAAAACCGTTGAAGAAAAGGATCGAGTCCTTTTAGAGAAAGAAAGATATTTAAAACTTAGAGAAGAAAAAGTCATAGAACGTGAAAGTCGAATAGACAAAGAGTTGGAGAGGATCGCTTCCTTAACCAAAGAAGAAGCAAGAAAAAAGCTTGAGGAAAAGGTTAAAGCTGATGTTGATGAAAGGATTTCTGCTTATTTTAATGATAAGGTAAGCAGTTTAGAAGAAAAGATTAAAGAACTTGAAATTGAATCAGATAAAAAATCTCGAGAGATTCTTGTTTCTGCTATGCAGCGAATAGCTTCCGATGTTTCAAAAGATGTAAATATCACCAACATAACTTTACCTGATGATGAGATGAAGGGAAGGATAATTGGTAGAGAAGGTAGAAATATCAGAACTTTAGAAAACTTACTGGGAGTTGACATCATAATAGATGATACTCCTGAGATAGTTACAGTTTCCGGGTTTGACCCAATAAGAAGGGTCATCGCTCAAATTACCCTTGAAAATCTTATTAAGGATGGAAGGATACATCCTGCCAGAATTGAAGAAGTTTACGAAAAAGCCAAATCTGAGGTTGAGCAAAAAATAGTTGAAGAAGGAACCAAGACTTTTTATGAACTTGGTATGCCTATGAATAGAATATCAACCGAACTTATAAAAGCTGTTGGAAGTTTATATTTTAGACCATCCTATGGTCAAAATATACTTTTACATTCAAAAGAAGTGGCAAGATTATCTTCAATTATTGCTGGTGAGATAGGAGCAAATGTTGAAGTTGCGAAGAGAGCCGGTCTTTTTCATGACATTGGTAAGGCTGTCGAAAGTGATGTTGGAAATAAACATATTGAAGAGGGGATAAAACTTCTAAAAAAGGTTGGAGAGACAAGTGATGTTATTACGGCAGTTGCATGGCATCACGAAGCATCAGGTTTTCCCTCCAGTATCCTTGATGAAAAAGAATATTCTGAGACAGTTGAGGCTGTCATTGTAAGAGTTGCAGATAAAATTTCTGGAGCCAGACCGGGAGTTAGATATGATGCAGGCGCCTGGGGAGATTATGTGACAAGAGTTACCGAACTTGAAAAAGAAGCAAAACGCATGGATAAGATTGAACATGCATATGCTTTACAGGCTGGCAGGGAGATAAGACTATTTGTCAAGACAACGGTTCCTGAGAATGAACTGGAACAGATAGCTAAAGATATGAAAAAACAGATAATTCAAAATACAAAGATTAGATATCCTGGAAGAATCAAAATAACTGTAGTTAAAGAAAAGAGAGTTGTGGAGCATACAGATTAATGATTACTATTCTTATCTTTGGTGATATAGTCGGGGAAGCTGGCAGAAAAGCCCTTTCCCGATTTTTACAAAATGAAAAAGAAAAAATTCTTCCAGATTTGATAGTAGTCAACGGTGAGAATGTTTCAGGCGGAATTGGCATTCACCCAAAAAATGCAAGAGAACTCTTTGACCTTGGTGTAGATGTTATAACAACAGGAAATCACATATGGAAACATAAAGAGATAATTGATTATATCAATATTACTCCAAATCTCTTAAGACCTATGAACTTTGGTGAAAAGGCTCCGGGTAAAGGTTTTTTAAGTTATACCAAAAATTCAAAAAAGTTTCTTATCTTAAATCTTCTAGGTCAGATATTTATGGATCCTATTTATCCACCATTACCTTTTTTTAACGATTTTTATTTTAACAATAAAGAACTTTTCGATGATGCTGACTGCGTAATACTTGATTTTCATGCTGAAGCCACATCAGAGAAAATTGCATGTGGTTATTTTTTAGTTGATAGGGTGAACCTTGTTTTTGGATCTCATACGCATGTTCAGACAGCAGATGAAAAACTTCTTTCAGATAAGACAGCATACATTACAGATATTGGTATGACCGGTCCTTATGATAGTGTTATTGGAGTTCAAACAGAAATAATCCTTGAAAAGTTGACAACGATGCTACCAAAATCTTATAAAGTTGCATCGGGTGATGGGCTTGTAAATGGTTTGATCTTTAAGTTTGATGAGATTAATAAAAAAGTCATTAGCATAGAAAGAATAAATGAAAAGTTAATAATGGTAAAAGAAAAGGAAGATGAAGGCAAAGATAAAAAAAATTAAAAAATTAATTAAAGCGGTGGGTCAGTTTGCCGAAAATTATAGTGAATCTTCCTCCCTGTAAACGAGCAGACAGGTTGTTAGGATAGGCCCTATGATTAGCGCCTATCCTTTTTTTTATCAGCTTTATATAATATCTATTAAATAAAATAAAAAATAAGTTTAGCATTTTTGGCTATTTGCGTTTTTGATATAGTAAAAAGTCATGAAGTGAAATAGAAAAGTTGAAAGTTGCTGGTTCAGTGCTAAAAGCAGGATAATAAGATATAATAACAGAAGATTGTAAATTGAAAGCTAAAAGTCTGAGAAAAAGGCAATAAAGATAAAATAGAGGATCCGCGAATAAAATACTCTGGAATAAAATAATATAGAAAAAGTGAAAAAATTGAAAAAAGAGAATGAACTACAAGGAAGTCTAATCTCGGGTTATCAGGCTTATAAGCTCAGTATGAAAAGTTCCAGGAAAGTTGTCTATAAGAATAAGGCTGGTGAGTTCAAAACCAGAAGATCTAAGATAACTAAAATCTCTTGCAAAGGTCGCTGGATTGCATGAAACATAAATAAGCTTTTTTATCTTTAAATTTTCAATAGATTCAATAACATTTTTTTCAAGTCCGGCTCTTGGTGGATCAACAAGTATCTGTGATACATTATCAACTTTTTTCATAAATATAGATGCATCTGATGCAATGAATTTTATATTATCAACTTTATTTAATTTTGCATTATACTTTCCATTTTCACTCGCTCTTGAAGATATTTCATTGACGGTAAGTTCCTTCATTTTCGTAGCTAAAGGCAGAGAAAAAAATCCACTTCCTCCATACAACTCAACGGTTTTTAAATACGGGTCAATAAGGGAGACGACTTTACTCTGAAAAATGTTTAAAAGATGTGAGTTTACCTGAAAAAAGTCTGAAATCCCGACCCTGTATGTAAAGTTATTTACAGTATATTCGCAAAATTTACTATCAGAACTATAATTTAGATGCGCCGTATAGATCTCTTTCCCGTCTCGAATAGTAAAACCTCTGGTAAATAAAAAAAAGTGCCTATCAAGTTGTTTTAAAAAACTATTTATTCTTAGAGTCAATAATTTACATTCAAAAGAGGGGAATGGAACAACATTGAGGCTTTTATTCTCGAAAAAACCGATATTACCTTCATTTGTAGTCTTTATATGAGCATTGTTTCTATAGTTGAATCTCATAGGTGAAGGAATGACCTCAAAAGCAAAATCTGGCTCAATTTTACCGATCTTTTTTAGAGTTTCCAGAA
>Ga0208826_1000811_pt1 | contig 29882 bp, 26 predicted proteins | sample AD_UKC115_MetaG_FD_184451 | JGI IMG/M metagenome (GOLD analysis project Ga0208826, IMG submission 184451) | Active sludge microbial communities of municipal wastewater-treating anaerobic digesters from Hong Kong - AD_UKC115_MetaG (SPAdes)... | ecosystem: Engineered > Bioreactor > Anaerobic >...
CATAAAAGTAGTAGAAGCTATAGATGGTAAAACTATTTTTCAGCAATGTGGTTTAGGATTAGAAAAATGTTCAGAAAAACACCCCTGCCCTTTTCATGATGATTTTAAACCCATAAGAGATGAGTTTAAAAAAATGTGTGAAGAAAAAAGAATTAAAGATTTGTATAAAAACGTACAAGAAGGACTGTCGTTTTTAAAAAATTAAAGCATACAAATTGATAACAAAAAAACTCTTGTTTATTCAAAAATAAAATTGTTGCAATAGTTGTTTTTGTCTTCAGTGTTTTGATATTTGTCAAAATCAAATTCAGACAAAGACTTATAAGCTAAACCATATACAAACTTTCCTTGATAGCCCAGCTTTTGCAAAAAATCAAAAGTTTCTACTACTTTTTCTTTCCCTACATGGCGAGCCTCTATTTCTACAAAAATTTTGGGCTTATATTTTTTCAATGTTTCAACACCTCCTTTAAAAACATTAAGCTCGTTTCCTTCAACATCTATTTTCAAAAAGTTGGGTTGAATATTTTTTTGCTTACAATACACATCTAATGAAATAGAAAAAACATTTTCAGTTGCACCAACTTCAAAAAATTCATTGTGCTTTACAATGCTTGCACCTGGCGAAGATCCTTTGCTTACTTTATTAGCAGGTATAAAAAGCGTTACCTCTTCTTCTTTATCAGACAAAGCAATATGTTCAACAACAACATTTTCCCAATGAAATAATGCTTTAATTTTATATAGATATTGATACAAATTTTTTTGAGGCTCAAAAGCAAAAACTTTACCCTCGTTGCCCACTTGTTGTAACATCCAAAATAAATAACCAGCTTTATGAGCTCCAATATCAAAAACCGTTTGCCCTTTTTTTATAGTTGCATTTATATAAGCAATTCCGCCTTTATCATCTTTGTTTTTATATTTATTAGCCCTTAAAAAAAGTTTTATGTTTTCTATAATTTTCACGCTATAGTAAGGTTAGTGTTTTAAATATCTATTGCTTTCAAAAGTACTTTTCTTTACAAGCAATAACAAATATTTTATATCAACGATACATCAACAGATTTTTTTACATTGCCCAAATGCCTTATTTTGCAGCACAAACAGAAAGCAAAATGCTTTGTAAGTTGGCTTCATTTGCTAAACTTCAATTTCTTTTCTAAAACAGATTTCTTCTGTTTTTGATTGTTGAAAAAAATCAACTTTCAATGGCTTTCTAAAAAAACATTTGTATGCAGCAACACAATTTTTATGTAGATTCTGAATTAGGAACACTCAAAAAAATTTTAATTCATAGCCCAGATGGAGGAATAGGAAAAATTATTCCTGGCACTTTTGCAGATAACCTATACGACGATATTGTGCATTTAAAAAAAATGCAAAAAGAATACAACCACTATGTAAAACTGTTGTTGTATTATTTAGACCCAGAAAAAATAAAATATATAAATGAGTTTACAAAAACTCAAACCGAAGAAAATGAAGGACTTTGTTTTGTACCAGGTAAAAAAGAATATTTTAATTCGTCAAAAGTATTAGAGGCTCAGGCTCTTTTAGAAGAAGTTGTAAAAGACGAAAAAGTAAAACTTAGATTAATTTCGGCAGTATGCTCTTACGAAGAAGTAAGTTTTCATATTCAAAATAAATTAGAAAATATTAAAGACCCCGCTTTATTGGCAAAAATTTTTATAACAGGAATTTTTCCTGCCGATGAAAATGACATCAAAGAAGACCAATATATTTTCTCTCCTATTCCTAATTTTATTTTTACAAGAGATAATGCCATAATGCTGAAAGACCATATTTTACTTAGCAGAATGGCAACCTCTGCTCGTAAAAGAGAATCATTAATTACTAAATTTTTAGCCCTTTATTTTTTATTTAAAGATTCGCCAGAAAAAGTAATTGAAATAATTGAAGAAAGTGATTACTTTTTATACGAAGCAGAAGAACGTAAACATAGAATTATTTCTATTGAAGGTGGCGATATTATGATGATTCATCCTACACACTTATTAGTAGGTTGTAGTGAAAGAACTTCTGCCAATGCTATTAACGAAATTATACACACTATTTTTAGTAAAAAAGATTTGGGCATTGAAAAAATTTCGGTAGTTAAAATTCCAAAGAAAAGAGCACAAATGCACATTGATACCATTTTTACTCAAGTAAAAAGAAATGTTTGGGTATTGTATGGCAGATATTCTGATAAAATTTTAAAAGCCGAAGAAGATATTAAACAATCGTACTTAAAAAAATTATCGCACACACCCAGAAAAACAGAATTAGAAGAAGTAGAAATATTTCAGTTTTATAAAAAAAGTACCGAGCCTTATCAAAAAAACAAAGATTATAGTTGTAAAAATGCACCTTCTGGACTTGAAGCTTTACTAAGGCATATTAGCGAAGTAGATTTTGGTGTAGCACCCCAAGATGTAAAAATTATTTACAGCGGCGATAACGAATTTCCTTACGATGAAAGAGAACAGTGGACAGACTCTTGCAATGTTGTAGCCTTAAAAGAAGGAGTTGTAATTAGCTATGATAGAAACGATAAAACAACAGAAACCTTTGAACGTGCTGGTTTTACTGTTTTAACAACAGACCAGGTTTTTGAAATGTTTGAATCTGGTGTTAATCCACATAGTTTAGAAGATACTATAATTCTTATTCCCTCTGCAGAATTATCAAGAGCAAGAGGAGGATCGCATTGTATGAGTATGCCTTTGTTAAGAGATAACTGGCGTTAATAAAATATTTGATTTAAGTTTTTATGCAAACAACCTCTCACTTATTAATGATAAGACCTGTTCATTTTACATTTAATGAACAAACAGCTGTAAACAATGCTTTTCAAACAGCTGCAGCAGACAATTCTACACCACAAAAAGCACTACAAGAGTTCGACAACTTTGTGGCATTGCTTACAAAAAATGGTATTGATGTAACTGTAATAAATGATACACCAACACCACATACTCCAGATTCTATTTTCCCAAACAACTGGATTTCTTTTCACAACAATGGCTCTGTTTTATTGTATCCTATGTATGCCATAAACAGAAGACAAGAAAGAAAGCCACATGTAATTGAAACATTAAGTAAAAAATTTACTATTACCAACACCATTGATTTTACACACTACGAAAATGAAAATATTTTTTTAGAAGGCACTGGTAGCATGGTTTTGGACAGAGAAAAGAAAATAGCTTATGCTTGCATTTCGCCCAGAACCGATAGAAAAATTTTGGAAGATTTTTGTAAACAAATGTTTTACACACCCATTTTATTTCATGCAACAGATGGCAATAATTCTGCTATTTACCACACCAATGTTATGATGTGTGTGGCAGATAAATTTGCTGTTGTGTGTTTAGATTCTATTCAAAACGATAAAGAAAAAAGTGAAGTTGTTTTTTCATTAGAACAATCTGGCAAACAAATTATTCCTATAACATTGGAGCAAATGAACAATTTTGCTGGCAATATGCTTCAAGTACATAATCAGGAAGGCAAACGTTTTTTAATAATGTCTTCGCAAGCCTATCATTCACTAACCGAACATCAAATAAATTTGTTACAAAGTTTTAATACAATTCTTCACACCAGCCTCGAAACCATTGAAACCAATGGAGGTGGCAGTGCAAGATGTATGTTGGCAGAAATATTTTTACCTGTAAAATAGTTTACAAAAAGAATTTAAAAGTGGATAAGTAAATACCTGAAATAATGGTAAATACTAAGCACTATATTTAATTTGCAAGAAATAAAGTGCAGCAGTGAGTAAAACTTCTTATCAAATAAAATTAGAACAGTTTGAAGGACCTTTTGACCTTCTTTTGTTTTTTATAGAAAGAGATGAATTGGATATTTACAATATTCCTATTACAAAAATTATCAACGATTTTTTAGCCTATATTCATTCGCAAGAAAAATTAAACATTGAGCTGAGCAGTGAATTTATTTTATTTGTTTCTACACTCATGCGTATTAAAGCAAAATTACTGATACCAAGAAAAGAATTAGATGCAGAAGGTAATGAAATAGACCCACGTCAAGAATTAGTAGATAAAGTTTTAGAGTACAAAAAATTCAAAGAAGCCTCTTCACAGCTTGCAGATATGGAAGCCTTGCGTATGATGATGGTAAAACGTGGCAATTTGCAAAAAGAACTGAACGAATTAGGAGAAATTTCTGGCGAAGGAACAGAAATTCAAAACATTACTTTATTCAAATTAATGAAGGCTTTTGAAAAAGTAATGCAACGATTGCACGACCAACAAAACAAACCCGTACACACTGTAGTTCGTTACAACTATACTATGGAAGGCAGCAGAGATTATATGCTTCATTTTATTGAAAAGGAAAAAACAATTTCTTTTGAAAAAATATTTGATGTGTGTGAAAACAGGGTACACGCCTTATTTATTTTTCTTTCTATGCTTGAATTAACCCAGCAGCGTTTTATGAAATTATTAATTGGCGAAGGAAGAAATAATTTTATTATTGAATGGAATGAAAATCGTGAACAAGAGTTGAAAGAAGAAGGAATAGATATTAATGAGCTAAATAATACTCCAACCTCTTTTCCTGAGCCTCCCCTTTTGTCATCCTGAGCGAAGCGAAGGATCTGCTGAGGGTTTGTAATGCTTTTCAGGAGTTTCTTCACTTCTTTCAGAATGACAGAATGTTTTTTGTTTCGCTTACGCTCAACATGAAAGATTTTTTTTTGTCATCCTTAGCCCCCCCTTTTTTGTCATCCTGAGCGAAGCGAAGGATCTGCTGAGGGTTTGTACAAATGCCTGGCAGATTCTTCACTACGTTCAGAATGACAATGCAGTATCATCCTGAGCGTAAGCGAAGGATCTGCTGAAAAACAGTACAATGGTTTGGGCAGTTGTTTCGCTTCGCTCAGAATGACAAGGTTTTTTTTGTTTCGCTTCGCTCAACATGACAAAGAAAACCAGGCAGATTCTTCACTTCCTGTTTTGTGCGGTAGTTGAAGTTCATCCTTTGAAACCCTTACCAGTATTGAATAGACCTCTTTCATAAATAATAGTTAACATGTGTAGATAAGTTGTATATACTAATCTTGGTGTATAAAACGTCTTATTGCCATGAAATGGCAAACCTTACAAACTTTTACGGACAGTAAATTTCAAAGATTAACTGGTATAAAGCGAAGTACTTTTCAAGAGATGTTGATAGTTGTAAATACAGCAAAACCAGTAGGTAAAAAAGGTCGCCCTTCCAAACTCTGCAATGCAGATAAACTGTTGATGATGTTGATGTACTATAGAGAATATCGAAGTTTTTGTCATATTAGTATTACCTATGGCATCAGTGAACCACAAACAGGCAGAATTATACGTTGTATGGAAGATATACTCATCAAGAGTAAGCTTTTTCATTTACCTGGTAAGAAACAGTTGCATCAAAATGCTTACACCTATGAGGTAATAGTTGTAGATGTTACAGAAACGAGTATAGAACGTCCTAAAAAAAACAACGCAAATACTACTCTGGCAAAAAGAAAAAACATACCATTAAAAGCCAGTCAGTAGTAGATAAACAAACCAAAAAAATCATTTGCACACATATAGCCAATGGCAGGAAGCATGATTTTAGAATATTCAAAGAAAGCAGATTGCCTATTGCTAAACAAACACAAACATTAACCGATAGTGGTTATCAAGGCATTCAAAAACAACATGCTCATGCTCGGTTGCCTATCAAAGGAACAAAGAAAAATCCTTTAACTACCGAAGCTAAAAAGCACAATCATCAAATTGGTTCTCAAAGAGTCATGATTGAACATATTATCAGAGAATTGAAAATATTTAAAATTATTGCTGACAGATATAGAAACAGAAGAAAACGTTTTGCTCTAAGACTTAACATTATTGCTGCCATTTATAACTTTGAATTAAAAATTTAAATTATGAAAGAGGTCTATTGAAATCTTATTGCACAATAAAAACGAACTAATTTTATAAAAGGATAAAAATTATGAGTATTTAGTAAATTGTTTATTAGCTATATTTCTATTAGCAATCTACAAACAAATCTGCTGCAATACCATCTGCTAAAAATTTTGCTTGTGGTGTAAGCTTTAAAAAATTATTTTCTATACTTAATAACTGTTGGGTAATTAATTTTTTACTCCTGCTTAATAATTTTTCTTTTTCTTCTTCGCTAAAATTTTCTTTTATGTGTTGCAACGAAATGCCTTCTATGGTTCTTAACGAGGTCATAATATATTCGTTCAACTGTTGCTGTGTTGTTAGTATTTCTATTTCATAAGGAACTATATTTTGAGCTATACTTTTTATGTACAAAGCATTGTTGCTTTTATTCCACTGTCTTGAAATGCCATTAAATGAATGTGCAGAGGGTCCTAATCCTAAGTAATGTTTTCCTTGCCAATAACTGCTGTTGTGTTTACTTCTAAAACCTGTTTTTGCAAAATTGCTTATTTCGTAGTGTTCGTAATGTGCTTTAGCTAAAGTGTTGGTTAATATTTCAAAATGTTGAGCTTGTTTTTCTACATCAACATTGGGCAATTTGTTTTTTTGAATTAAGGTATGTAAAACTGTTTTAGGTTCTACTGTAAGTGCATAACAAGAAATATGCGGAATATTTAATTGCACCACAGTATCAATATTTTTTTTCCATTGTTCATGGGTTAAATAAGGTGTTCCATAAATTAAATCAACAGTAATATTGTTGAAATATTTTGTAGCTAATTGTAAACAGTTTAGTGCTTGAAAACTGTTGTGTGCTCTGTTCATCCATTTTAAATCTTCTTCAAAAAAACTTTGAATACCTATACTTAATCTGTTTATACCAATGCTTTTCCATTGTACTAATTTTTCTTCTGAAATATCATCTGGATTTGCTTCTAAGGTTATTTCACTATTAGGTAATACTGTAAAAACTTGCTGTAAATGTGTAATTATTTTTTCAATATCAGAGGGTTTGTAAATACTTGGTGTGCCACCTCCAAAATAAATTGTATCAATAGCTTCCTGAAGATAATTTTTTTGTAATGATGCTTCTTTTGTAATAGCATCAAGCATTTCAGGCATATTGTTGTGCAATGTGCTAAAATGAAAATTGCAGTAATAACAGGCTTGTTTACAAAAAGGAATATGTATATAAATGCCTGCCATTGTATTTAATTTTATTTTTTATAAAGCATTATTGTTTTTTCTGTTTGTCTTTTTTTAAAGAATTTAATAATACTGGCAACAATAATAAATTGGTAACAGTACCTGCAATTAAAGTAAATGAAGTAAGCCATCCTAAAGATTTTGTACCTCCAAAATCGCTGAAACAAAAAATAATAAACCCTGCAATTAACACCAATGATGTATAAATAATACTAATGCCTGTATGCCTTATTGTTTGCACCAAAGTGGGCACTGTTTCAAAATTAAATTGTGGTAACTCTTGTTTGTAATTTACTAAAAACCGTATCGTAACATCTATAACAATGCCTAAGGCAACACTAAAAATTAGCACAGAAGCTGGCGTTAATCTTATACCAACCCAACCCATTAAACCTGCAGTTAATAATAAAGGAACTATGTTTGGAATTAAAGAGCAAAATAAAATTCTTATAGAACGAAAGAGGTACAACATACAAAGTGCTATTAATAAAAAAGCATACAATATACTTTCTTTTAAACCTGCTATTATAAAACTACTGCCTTCTAAAAAGGTAACACTTGTTCCCGTAAATGTTATTTTGTAATTAGCTGTATCAAAAATTTTCGTTGCTTCTTTTTCAAAATCTTTTAGCAGTAAAGGAAGTTGTACATTGCCTACATCTTTCATATTTACACTTATACGAGCAACTTGTTTTGTGCTATCCATAAAGCCATCTAATAAATTATTGTGGCTTTCTTTATTATCAGAAGTTGTATTATTTCTTTTTAAATAAGGTGTAAGAAAAGGCATATCGCCTTCGTAAGGAACAGCATAACTTAAACTGTCTCCATCATAATAAGCTTGTTTGGCAAACTTCAATCCTTCTACAAAACTTAAAGGTCGTGCAGCATCTTTGCTTTTAGAAATATAATCTGATAACTCTGCTATTTTATTAATAGGGCTCATATTTCTCAACAAACCATTTTTCTTTTTGGTATCAACCATTATTTCTAAAGGCATTACTCCTTTAAAATTTTGTTCAAACCATTTTAAGTCTGTATAAATTTTATCTGTCTTAGGTAAATCATCAACAATAAAACCTTCGCTTTTTAATTTAAAAAATCCAATGATAGCTAATACGCAACACACAACAGTTGTAGCATAAATCCACTTGGCATTATTTAAAGTCCAGCGTTCTATTTTTATTAAAACTTTTTCTAAAATTTTATTGTCTAAATATTTTATGTGCTTTTGTTTGGGTGCTGGTAAAAAGCTTAATACAGCAGGAATAAGAATTAAAGAAATTAAAAACAATGCCATAATATTTATTCCTGCCACTACACCAAACTCTTTTAATAAATTACTTCTTGTAAAAGAAAATACAGCAAAACCAATAGCTGCAGCGATATTACAAAACAAAGTTACAATGCCCATTCTCCCAACCATTGTAATTAAAGCACTTTGCTTGTTGTTGGTTTTTTTAAACGATTCGTGAAATTTGTTTAAGAAATAAATGCAATTAGGAATACCAATAACAACAATTAATGGAGGCACTAAAGCTGTAAGTAAAGTAATTTTATAACCCAATAAAACCATTGTTCCTAAACTCCAAACAACACCAATTAATACAACAGCTAAGCTCATTAGCATAGCACTAATACTTCTAAAAAATAATAAAAGTGTAACTGCTGACAATAACAATGAACCAATTAAAAACCAGTTCATTTCATTTTTAATTCTGTTGCTCACAACTGTTCTAATAAAAGGCAAACCACTTGTATGCAAGCTTATGTTGGTGTTTTTTTCAAACTGATTAGCTTGTGCTAAAATATCGTTGATTAATCTTGTTCTGCTTTTGCTATTAATGCTGTCTTTATTGAGCTGAACACCTAATAAATAAGCATTTGTAGAAGAATTGTATAAAAGAGAATTATAAAAAGGCAAAGAAAAAAATGTTGCTTTGTCTTCGTCTAAACTTTGTTGATTATTGTAGGGTGCATGAAATATTTTTTGAGTAATTAATTTTTCGCCAGAAGAATCTTTTAGCAAGTTTACAGTTTCAGGTATGCTTAGTACTGCAACAACACCTTTTATTGCTTTTAAATTTTGGTGTAGTGTTGTTACTTCATTAAAAATTTTTGTTGTGAAAAAATCTTTACTTTCTATTCCAAAAACCAAAGTATTACCATCATCGCCAAATTTTTCTCTGAATTTTTGATACTCTATGTACTTTATATTATCTGTAGGAATAGCTCTTGTAAACTCATAACTTAAAGTAACTTTAGAAGCAAAGAAACCCATTACTCCTGTTGCTGCTAATAATAAAATAAGAAATAAAATTCTGTATCTTAGAATAAATTGCCCCAGCTTATACCACATGTTAAAATTGATTATTGATAAATGATAAGCTGCAAAGAAAAAGTTTTTTATGCAAGTGTCGCTTGTGTTATAAAAGAATAATGCTTTATTTAATTATTCTTTTGCATTTGTTTTTATTGTTTAGATAAAATTTTTGAAAACCTTTGTACATCTGCATTTGGATTAATTGGTTTTTGATTAATTAAATGCTCTGTAAGTTCGTGTGCAAAATAGGGCGATAAAGAACAACCTTTTGTTCCCATACCATTTAAAATACCAATATTTTTATGAATAGGATGTAAGCCAACAAAGGGTCTTCGTTCTATATTAGCAGGACGAATTGCTGCAAAATGATGTACAATTTTGTATGGAAGTTTTAAAAAATCTTTCAGTTTATTTTCCATATCTATTCTAAAACTTTCTGTAGGTAAATCGTTTTCAAAATTCCAGTTGTAAGTAGAGCCAATCCACCATAAATTATTTTGCCAAGGCACAATGCTGCAACCTTTTTTATAAATATTATTATTGGGTAAATCATTTATTTCAGCAATAAGTGCTTCTCCTTTATTGGCAGAATAAGGTAGTGCATTAAAGTAAGGATTGGCTGCATTTGCAATGCCATCGCAAAAAATAATTGTTTGCTCTTGGTAATCTTTTATTTGATCAACAGAAAAATTTTCTTCAATCAATAAATTATTTGCCAATAAATAAGCCCTCCATTTTTCAAGTAGCAACTTAACATTGATAAGCCAACAAGGATTTGTTTCGCCTACGCTAAAAGAATAATTGAAAAAATCTTTCCATTCATTTTTATACTCAGGAATTTTTAAATAGGTTTCTTCTTGCACTCTTTCATCAAATGCTTGCTGCATTTGAGCTGTAGCGTGAAAGTCTAAAATATTACATTGCTTTATGAAGGAAGTATTTAAAAAATTTCCAACTTGCTGATAGGCTTGTACAGCAAAAGGCATTACATTTTCTATCATCCAAGTTCTTACAATTCTTCTTCCTGTTACAGGATTTATTACTCCACTTGTTATTTGGCTTGCACTGCTTTTATTTAGTGTATCGTACACTAAAAATTTTATATTGGCTTGATGAAGGAAGAAGGATAAAAATGTGCCACTTAATCCTTGACCAATAATTATAATTTCTTTTGGAGCAGACATGGTAGCAAAAATAAAAGTTGTATCGCTAATTCTCTTGGGTAATTAAAATACTAAGCTCTTTAAAGGCAAAACTTTTTACATCATTAATAAAAGCATTGTAGCAATGTTGTAATGCTATATAATTATTTTTAAAAGCACTAAAAGCTTCTGTGGAGCTATCTAAATAATTTGCTCTGTAAACTACTCCTTCAAAACTTTTTTCCATACCCCATAAAAATTGATAATTGTACAACCAGTTTTGAGTTTTCATTTTAAGCAACATGTTTTTAAAAATTTCTGGTAAAAATATTTTGTTGCTTTCTAAAGTAGCATAAGTGTTTTGTGCAAAAGTATTTAGGCTTTTTTCTGTTGTAAATTGATTTGTATCAATAGCTAAAAAATGGTCATAAACAACATCAACAAAAGCACCAGCATACAAGCCTACAAAGGGTTTGAAGTATTGTTTGGCTTCTTTGGTTGCTGTATGATTATCAGTAAAACTATCAATACTTCTATGTAGTTCAATTCCTTTTTGAATAACTAAAGGATAATCAAATTTCTTTTTACCCTTTACAAAATCGCTAATCATATTGCCTATTAAAACATTTTCATTTTGAAAAGAAAAATAAGCATGAGCTAAATAATTCAAGGCAATTAGCAATTAATGATTAATAAATTTTACAACTTCATCAACCAATTCTTTATTGAGTGGCAAGCTTTCATTAGTATAGGTTTCCATGCTTGAATCATCACAATCATCAGAAGTATTTTTTAAAGTATGCGTCATGTTTTTGATGATTACGACTTTGTTTTTTGTATTTGCCATATACAGTAATTGTGCTTCTTCTGGTTTTACTTGTACATCGCAAGAGCCATTGATAATTAATACAGGAACAGAAAGTTTTTTTATTTCATTGGCAGGGTTGTACTTTATCCAAGAAATCATGTAAGGCTGTACAGAAGGGCGAAACAAAGAATATAAATATTGTGGCACATCATCAGTTTTTTTTCCTTCTTTTAATAATTTTAAAATATTAGCAGATTCCTGATAAATATTTTCTGGCTGCGATTCTAATTGGTTCAAAATAACTTCATCTATTTGTTTACCTGCACCACTTAAAGAAATAAAGCCCTTTACTTTCGTGTTTTGAGAGGCAATTATTCCAATTAAAGAACCTTCGCTATGACCAATAAAATAAATGTTTTTGTAGCCTAAACTATCTTTTGCATACTGGTACATTAAAACAGCATCATCAATATAATTTTCAAAACGCAATTCCTTTTCTTTAAAGTTATTTACTTTGCTTTCGGCAACACCTCTTTTATCATAACGCAAAGAAGCTATATTATTTTTGCTCAATTCATTTGCCAACATTTTATATGAAGAAGCTGCAACACCTAAAGGATTATTTCCATTTCTGTCAGTAGGTCCTGAACCTGCAATAATGATAACTATATTTTCTTTATTACTTGATGAAATGAAAGAACCTGCCAATTTTCCTTCTTTAATTGTAATGCTAAAATTTTTTTCAATATTTTGTTGTGCCTGTATTTGATAACTTAAAATAAAAATTAAAAAAAATATCAGTTTGAGCTTTTTCATTTTGTAAAAAATTATTTATTGCACAAAGTTAATCATACCAAAACTATAATTTAACCAAATTACAACACGCATTTGCATTTTATTAAGAAATTCTTTCAAATGCTTTGTAGTAAAGCGTTTCAGAGAATAAGATGACTTTTTGAATTTACTATATTTTACCATTCATCCTAAAAAATAATAATTGGCTTATTTTAAACACAATGCTTTATTAGCCTTTTAAACCCAAGATACTTTTACATCGTCAAACGAAATATTTTTATTAAAAACAAACAATACAATTTTAACTCTAAAACAATTTATTATGAAAAAGATAATTTTCGCAGTGCTCACATTTATAGCACTTGCATTTAATGCCTCAGCAAATGACAGAAGCAAAATTTCTAATGTTATTTTAAATTCATTTTACAGCGATTTTAATAATGCTGAAAATGTAGAATGGCAATCGGATAGCAGATTTACGAAAGCAAGCTTTGAATTAAATGGAGAAAAAGTTACTGCCTTTTATTTATATGATGGAACATTTTTAGGACTAACAAAATCCATTGCTTTAAATGAATTGCCACAAAATGCAATTCGTGAATTTACAAAAGAATATCCTTTTCCATTGTATAATATAAAAGAATGTATTGCTGTAACCAATGAAAATGGAGAATTGAATTATTATATTTCCTTTAATGAAAAGCTAACTCAAAAAACAATTATTTTAAAAATTACACCTAATGGCGGCGTGTATAAATTTTAATGAATAATTGATGTGGGTAATTTTTTATTGTTAATGCAAGAGAATTTTGCTCTTGCATTTTTTATTTTGTTTCCGCTTCTTCTGGTTCTATCCAAGCATTGTTTTCTTTTAATAAGTTAATGAGTTCATCAACTGCAACATTGCTATCAATATTTCTTTTTACAATTTCTTTTCCTTTGTATAAAGTTATTTTTCCTGGACCACTGCCTACATAACCAAAATCTGCATCAGCCATTTCACCTGGTCCATTTACAATGCAGCCCATAATAGCAATTTTAACTCCTTTTAAATGATTGGTTCTGTTACGAATTTTTGCTGTTGTTTCTTGTAAGTCAAACAATGTTCTTCCACAACTTGGGCAACTAATATATTCGGTTTTAGAAATTCTTGTTCTTGTTGCTTGTAAAATTGAGAAGGCTGTATTATTAATAAATTGCTCAACTGTTTTGTTGCTGCTATAATTTCTGCCTTGTGTAGATTGTTGGTGTTGTGCTACTAATTCATCATAACTTTCGTGTGCCATGTTTAAACAAATTCCATCGCCAAAACCATCTAAAAACAAGGCTCCTGCATTGGTGGCAAAATGAATTAAATGCTCATCGGTTGTATGCCAATTACTTTTTGAAAAAATAACTACAGGATTTTTTATTCCTCTATTCATTAGCTCTATAAACATTCTTCTTATAGCTTGCATTTCGTTTTTATTGTTGGAAGAAAGACAAAATACAACAGAAGCATCGTTTGCTAATTCATCTAAAAAAGTAAAATCATTAATAGTTGTTTCATCACTAAAACAATCTATCATTACGAAATTGAGAGTGTTGTTTTTATTTTCATTTTCTAAATATCCTTTTGCATCAAACATAGGAAAATACTTGTCTTTCTCTTTTGCTTGCTGTACATGATTTTGCCAGGTAATTACTTTTAAAGTACCAGGTAATGCAAAATCCAATTCTGGTTTTCCTGTTAAAATATAATCTGCTGCCGAATCACTAATACGCCATTTATCAGATATTTTAAAATAAGTGTAACCAATACTTTGCAGTGTTTTTGGAGTAATATTTTCTATATGCCTTAAATCTGCAATTACAATAGGTACGTATGTTTTACCAGTATTTGCAATTTCAAAAGTTTCTCTTCTTGCATATTCTAATGGTGAGTAAGAAATTGTGTTTACAGCAGGAATATTATTTTTTTCGTTGGATAAGAAATTATATCGTTTTACCAAATCTTTACAAACAGGAATTTCAAATTCAGGATCTTCTGTAAGTGAAACTCTAATAGTATCGCCAATTCCATCTTCTAACAAAGTGCCAATACCTGCAGCACTTTTTACTCTTCCATCTTCTCCATCACCTGCTTCTGTAACACCTAAATGCAATGGATAACATTCGCCAAATTCTTTATCCATTTGTTGTATAAGCCATCTATAAGCTTGCACCATAACTTGTGGGTTACTCGATTTCATGCTTAATACAATGTTGTGGTAATTTTCATCTCTTGCAATTCGTAAAAATTCCATTGCACTTTCAACCATTCCTTTTGCAGTATCTCCATAACGACTCATAATTCTATCACTCAGCGAACCATGGTTTGTTCCAATACGCATGGCTGTTCCATATTCTTTGCAAATTTTAATTAATGGTGTAAATCGTTCTCTTATTCTGTCTATTTCTTCTGCATATTCAACATCGTTGTAATCTATTTGTTCAAACTTTTTTTTATCTACATAATTGCCAGGATTAATACGAACTTTTTCTATAATTCTTGCAGCAATTTCAGCAGCATTGGGAGTAAAATGAATATCAGCAACTAAAGGAATTGAATAACCACGTTTTTGTAATTCGTTTTTTATGTTTAATAAATTTTCAGCTTCCTTTTTACTGGGTGCTGTAATACGCACAAGCTCTGCACCTGCTTCAATACAACGAATTGTTTGTTCAACAGTTGCCAGCGTATTCATTGTATCTGTTGTAGTCATTGTTTGCACTCTTATAGGATGAAAATTTCCTAATAATAAATTGCCAACTTTTACTTCTTTGGTTTTTAAACGACTGTATTGTGTAAGCGAATTACAATATAAATTCATAGTTAAATAATAAACGACAAAGTTGCTTAAAAATCTGCGAATAATTTTACTAAATTGAAAACGAATTTGGCATAGTTGAAATTTGTAGTGCTATCTTAGCTTAACATTTAAAATTCTGCTAATTTTGAATATCTTTTTTAATAACTGCTAAAACTACTTTTATGGATTCTTTTTTAAAATTATTGGAAGGAAATAAAAATTGGGCTGCTAAAAAAATTAAAAAAAATCCAACTTATTTTGAAGCATTAGTAAATATTCAAACTCCAGATTTTTTATGGATAGGTTGTAGCGATAGTAGAATGCCAGCAGATTTGGTTACAGGTACACAACCAGGTGAAATTTTCGTTCATAGAAATATTGCCAATTTAGTAGTAAATACCGATGTTAATTTATTAGCAGTTTTGGATTATGCAGTAAATAGTTTAAAAGTAAAACATGTTATTGTTTGTGGGCATTATGGCTGTGGAGGAGTAAAAGCTGCAATGGAAAAAACAGATTTGAATCATATACTAAATATGTGGCTTTCGAATATAAAAGATATTCAACGCATACATAATAATGAATTGCAAAATATAAAAGATGATAAGCAGCGTTATGATAGATTGGTAGAGTTAAATGTGATGGAGCAAATTAAAAATTTAGCTAAAACATCTATCGTTCAAAAATCTTGGAAAGAAAATAATTCTCCAAGCTTGCATGGCTGGGTTTATAGTTTACATGATGGGATTATAAAACCTATTATAGAAATGAAACCCAATACACATTTAAGCTCTTATTACGAATATAATTTTGATTAAGTTTTATAAACTATTTTCTAATACTGGTAGTTTTCTTGGAGTAATATTTTTTACATGCTCTGCAATATGTTTTATATGATCTGGTGTTGTACCACAACAACCTCCAACAATATTTACCCAACCATTGGCTGCCCATTCTTCTAAAAAATGAGCTGTATCTTCAGGAGCTTCATCATATTCGCCCATGGCATTTGGTAAGCCTGCATTAGGATAAGATGAAACATAACAAGCTGCAATGTTTGATAGTTCTTCAATATGCCCACGCATTTCTTTTGCTCCTAAAGCACAGTTTAATCCTATACTCAAAGGGTTTGCATGTTGTACTGAAACATAAAACGCTTCTAAGGTTTGCCCACTTAAAGTTCTTCCACTTGCATCAGTTATTGTACCACTAATCATTATTGGCACTTCCATATTTCTTTCTCTGAATAATTTTTTAGCTGCAAAAATGGCTGCTTTGGCATTGAGTGTATCAAAAATAGTTTCTATTAAAAGAATATCTACACCACCATCTAATAAACCATTTATTTGCTCTGTATATGCTGCTACAACTTCATCAAAAGTTACTGCACGAAAGCCTGGGTTATTTACATCTGGTGAAAGGCTTAAAGTTTTGTTTAATGGTCCTATTGCACCAGCAATAAATTTTGGTGTACTATTTTTTGTTATTGCAGCATATTCTTTAATTGCATTTTTAGCACATGTAGCCGATGCAACATTTAGTTCATAGGCTAAAGACTGCATATCATAATCTGCTTGAGCAATACTTGTACTGCTAAAAGTATTGGTTTCAATAATATCAGCACCTGCCTCTAAATATTCTTTGTGAATACTTGTAATAATTTGTGGCTGTGTGATGCTCAATAAATCGTTATTGCCTTTAACATCTTTGTGAAAGTCTTTAAAACGCTCTCCTCTAAAGTCTTTTTCTTCTAATTTATATCTTTGAATCATAGTGCCCATTGCACCATCAATAATTAAAATTCTTTTTTCAAGTTCTTCTCTAATGCTTGCCATATAAGGAATTGTTTAACCTTTGGTTGTTAAAAAATTTATTCTAAAACTTGTAAACGAAAAAATAATTTGTGAAGTTTTTCAGAAATGATTTTCGTTTATTAGTTCAGTTTTTTCAAGCAGGCTGAACAATAAACAAATCTGCCTACTGCAACAAAAGTAATAAAAATAGATGGTATAGTTTTTACGATTATGATAAAACCTTTCTAATCGCTTCTGCTTTTAATAAACATTCTTCATATTCATTTTCAGCATTGCTGTAAAATGTAATGCCACCACCCACTTGATAGCTTAAATATTGCTCAACAGCATTGTACATAATGCTTCTTATTACAACATTAAAATCAAAATTGTTTTCTGGAGAAATGTAGCCAACTGTGCCACTATAAATGCCTCTTTTACTTTTTTCGTATTGCTCTGTTAATTCTAAAACTCTTTTTTTAGGAGCACCAGTCATGCTGCCCATAGGAAAAGTTGCTTGCAAAACAGATGCAAAGTTTATGTCTTTTTCAACTTTACCACTTATGGTAGAAATCATTTGATGCACTTGAGGAAAAGTATAAATGCCAAATAGTTCATCTACTTTTACAGAACCTTCTTTACAAATTTTACTCAAATCGTTTCTTACTAAATCAACAATCATTACGTTTTCGCTGCAATCTTTTTTACTGTTTAATAATTGTTGTTTAAGAAGTTCATCTTCTTTTTTGTTTGCTGTATTTCGTTTTATTGTGCCTTTTATAGGCTGAGAAATTATAGTACTATCTTGCTTTTTTATAAATCTTTCTGGACTTGCACACATCAAATAATTTTCATTTAATTTATAAAAACAAGCAAAAGGATTAGGAGAAATTTTACTCAGTTGTTGATAAACTTCTATAGGATTAATGTTTGCATTTTGGGCAAAAAATTCCTGACAAAAATTTATTTCATAACAATCGCCACGTTTAATATGTTGTTGTAATTGCTCAATAACTGCAAGATATGTTTGCTTAGAAATTTTTGATTGGATAGTAAGATTTTCTCTATTAGAATTTATTGAAGTTGTTGTTGTAGCACTATTTTTTATTGTAGTAAAAAGCTCTTCTACATTATTATTTGTAGAATAAAAATTTGCTTGATTATTTTTTAATTCAATTACAATTTCTGGAATAAAAAAATAGAGCAAAGGAAAATTTACTTTGTTTTCATGTTTTGATGTAGTGTTAAAAATTTCATCTTTTACTTCAAAAGATACATGCCCAAAAATCCATTTCTTTTGATGTTGAGTTATGAATTTCTGTAACTGTAGAAGAGAATTGTTTTCAACATTAAGTTGATGAATAGGATTAACTGCTACCAAACACTCAATGTTGCTGTGTGGTAAATTGTATTGATTATTGTCTAAAAAGCAACAGATATTAAATTGGTTTGCCCAACTTAATATCTGTTGTTTAAATTCGGTAATGTTATTGATTAAAAAAGAGGCTTGATGGTAAAACACGATGAATGAAATTAAAAATCATCATCGTAATTATCGTCTTCATCATCAACAAACATGTCATCAAACTCTTTGAGGTCTTCGTCTAAACCTAAATCATCATCATCTTTTTTTCCTCTACTTTTTCCACCTTTAGCTTTAGGAATATCAAATTCATCAAAGTCGGGGTCCCAACTTTCTTCTTCTTCTACTTGTTCCCATTCGTCTGTTTCTTCTACATCATCATCGTCTTCATCATCAATATCATTCTTTGATTTTTTTGATGATTTTTTTGATGAATGTTTGCCTGATTTTGAGGTTGAATCTAAGTCGTCCTCAAAATCATCATCATCATCTTCTTCTAATTGTTTTTTACTTTTTGAAGATGTTTTTTCAACTTTATTTTCTTTTGTTGCTTTGGGTTTTTTATTTTCACCCTTATCAGATTTTGCAGCCATAGTTCTAATAAGTTTTTAATTGGTATTGTAAAATTTCAACGTAAAAAATTACTAACCAAAAATTTTTTAATTTTTTTTAATTCTTTTTTTTACTGTAGTAGTGAGATGCAAAAATGTCTAAATTACACTTTTAGTTTCAACTTAAATTTTTGTAAAATTATAGCACAATAATTTGTTCTCTACCTGGTCCATTAGAAATATATTTTACTGGTGCTCCAATAAATTTATTTATAAACTCTATATAAGATGCCATATCCTTAGGTAAGTTTGCTATATTGTTTATTTTGCTTGAATCGCAGTGCCAGCCTTGTAAAATTTTATACTCAGGAGTAATATTTATTTTGTTAATTTCAAATGGAATTTCGTCTGTAATTTTTTCGCCCATTTTATAAGCTGTACAAGCATTTAATTCTTTAAAGGAGTCCAATACATCTGCTTTTGTCATTACAACTTTTGTTATGCCATTAAGCATACAAGTATATTTTAGAGCTACTAAATCAATCCATCCACAACGTCTTGGTCTGCCTGTTGTAGCACCAAATTCATTTCCTATTTTTCTTAATTCTTCGCCAGTAGCATCGTGTAATTCTGTAGGAAATGCACCGCTGCCAACTCTTGTACAATATGCTTTTGTTACGCCAATAACTTCATTAATTTTTTGAGGGCTTACACCTAAACCAGTACATACTCCTGCACTAATAGTATTTGAAGAAGTTACAAAAGGGAAAGTGCCAAAATCAATATCCAGCATACTTCCTTGTGCACCTTCTGCTAAAACTTTTTTTCCTTCAGCAATTTGTTTATTAATAAAATATTCGCCACTTACAATGTTTAAGGTTTTTAAAAATTCTACCGCTTCGAAAAACTCTTCTTCCCATGCAGAAATATCTTCAATAAAATGAAAATTATCTAAAAGTTTTTGATGTTTTAAACGTAGTTTAATGTATTGTGTAGTGAAATTTTTACTTAATAAATCTCCAACACGAATTGCATTACGTCCTGTTTTATCCATATAAGCAGGACCAATGCCTTTTAATGTACTACCAATTTTGCCATCACCTTTTTGCATTTCGCTTGCTTTATCTAATGCACGATGTGTAGGCACAATAAGATTTGTTTTTTCTGAAATAAATAAATTCTTTTTTACATCAATTCCAAACGATGCAACAGTTTCGCACTCACGTTTTAAAGTTACTGGATCTAATACAACACCATTACCAATAAGGTTTACACAATTTTGATGAAAGATGCCCGAAGGAATTTGATGCAGTACCACTTTTTTGCCATCAACATATAAAGTATGCCCAGCATTTGGACCTCCTTGAAATCGTGCAACAACATCGTAATGTGGAGCAAAATAATCAACAATTTTTCCTTTGCCTTCATCGCCCCATTGTAAGCCTAAAATTACATCAACCATAGTTTGAATTTATATGGGACAAATGTAGGTATTGCAGTGCTGTAAAAAAATTGAAATACTAAAACTTCTGTTAGCTGTTTTGTTTTGTTTATAAATTATTCTTACTTGTTGAAAACAACTTTTTTATAGAATAGTGTTTTGTATTATGTTGTTTTTTTGAGGATGATTGGTGTTAAAATGTAAACCTCTGCTTTCTTTTCTAAACTCTGCACCTTTTACAATAAGATAACCTGTGGTAATTAAATTTCTCAATTCGCAGAGTTGAGGAGATACTTTTGTAGAACGATAAAGTTGTTCTGTTTCTTCAAATAACAAATCCAAACGTTTCATAGCTCTTGCTAAACGCACATCAGTTCTTACAATACCTACATAATCACTCATAATTTGTTGCAACTCTTTTAAACTTTGGGTTATTAAAATCATTTCTTTGGGCTCTGTTGTTCCTAATGTAATCCAATCAGGAATTTTATTATACTTTTCTTCAAAAACAATTTCTTTGTTGTTTAATTTTTTTACAACATCTGTATAAGCTCTATGAGCAAAAACCATAGCCTCTAATAAACTATTACTTGCTAAACGATTGGCTCCATGCAAACCAGTACTTGCACATTCGCCACAAGCATATAAATTTTGAATAGAAGAATGTGCAAACTCATTTGTTTTAACACCACCACAACTATAATGAGCAGCAGGAGCTACAGGTATAAAATCTTTTTCGATATTAATGCCTATGCTTAAACATTTTTCATAAATGTTTGGAAAATGATGTATGAATTTTTCTTTTTTGATAGGGGTACAATCTAAATAAACAAATTCTGTTCCTGCTATTTTCATTTCATTATCTATAGCTCTTGCAACAATATCTCGTGGAGCAAGATCTTTGCGAGCATCATATTTTTCCATAAATGCTTCGCCTTTTTTATTTCTTAAAATACCACCATCGCCTCGTACTGCTTCTGTAATTAAAAAAGAGGGAGATACTCCTGGCTCATACAATGCTGTAGGATGAAATTGAATAAACTCCATGTTTTCAATTCTTCCTTTGGCACGATATACCATTGCAATTCCATCGCCTGTGGCAATTTTTGGATTGGTTGTTGTTCTATATGCCTGACCACAGCCTCCTGTTGCTAATAAAGTAATATTGCTAACTATTTTTTCTATAAGGTTTGTATTGAGGTTTAAAACATACACACCATAACAAGTAATATTTAAAGTAGATTTTGTAACAAGATACCCTAAGTGATGTTGTGTAATAATATCTATAACAAAACAATGATTAATGATTTCAATATTTTTTGTTTGAGTTACTTGTTGCAATAATGCACGTTCAATTTCTTTTCCTGTAACATCTTTATGGTGTAAAATTCTAAACTCACTGTGTCCTCCTTCTTTGCCTAAAGCATATTCACCTTTTTCATCTTTATCAAACTGTGTTCCATAGCTAATAATTTCTTTTATTCTTTCGGGACCTTCTTTTACAACAATTTCTACAATGTCTTTGTTGCACAAGCCATCACCAGCAATTAAAGTATCTTCAATGTGTTTATCGAAGCTGTCTTTTTCTTCATCAACAACACCAGCAACACCACCTTGAGCATACTTGGTGTTGGTTTCATCTGCATTGGTTTTTGTTATAACAGTTACTTTTTTATCGGGAAAATGATTTGCCACTTTAAGTGCATACGTTAAACCTGCAATGCCACTACCAATTACTAAAAAATCTGTTTGCATAATTTGTTTTTCAAAATAATATTATTCATTAACTGCGGCAATACCTGGTAAAATTTTTCCTTCAAAATATTCAAGCATTGCACCACCACCTGTGCTTATATAGCTTACTTTATTATTAAATCCAAATTGATTTACAGCAGCAACACTATCGCCTCCTCCTACTAAACTAAATGCACCATTTTCTGTACTTGCAGCAACAGCAACAGCTATAGCTTTTGTGCCAGATTGAAATTTTTCCATTTCAAAAACACCCATTGGTCCGTTCCATAAAATGGTTTTTGATTTTTTAATAACTTCAGAAAAATGTGCAGCAGCTTTTGAACCAATATCCAAACCCATCCAACCATCAGGTATTGCATTGCTGGTTGCAGTATTTGTATTTGCATCGGCAGCAAATTTATCAGCAATTACAGAGTCTTCGGGCAAATGAATTTGTACATTTTTTTGTTTTGCTTTTTCTAAAATTTCTAAAGCAGTAGATAGTCTTTCATCTTCACAAAGTGAGTTACCTATATTGCCACCTTGTGCTTTCATAAAAGTATAAGCCATTCCTCCACCTATAATTATATCAGTTGCTTTTTCTAATAAATTTTCTATAATTAAAATTTTATCAGAAACTTTTGCACCGCCAATAATAGCAGTAAAAGGCTTTTGAGCTTTGTGTAACACTTGTTCTGCAGCATTCACTTCTGCTTCCATTAATAAACCAAAAAATCTTTTTTCTTTAGAAAAGAATTTTGCAATAACTGCTGTTGAAGCATGTGCTCTGTGTGCTGTTCCAAAAGCATCGTTTACCCATACATCGCCCAACTTGGCTAATTTTGCTGCAAAGGCTTCATCACCTTTTTCTTCTTCTTTATAAAAACGTAAATTTTCTAACAATAAAACTTCGCCAGTTTTTAACATACTTGCTGTAAGTGTTGCTTGCTCTCCTATACAATCATTGGCAAACAAAACAGTTTTTCCATTTAATAATTCGCTTAAATGTTTTACTAAATGGCTTAAAGAATATTTTTCTTCAGGTCCTTCTTTGGGTCTTCCTAAATGGCTCATTAAAATAACACTTCCTCCATCATTCAATATTTTTTGAATGGTAGGAATTGCAGCTTTCATCCTTGTATCATCTGTAATTGCAAAAGTTGTTTTATCTAATGGTACATTAAAATCTACACGAATTAATGCTTTTTGATTTGCAAAATTGTAGTTGGAAAATTTACTCATGATTTTTGATTATTTATAATTTTAAAATGCAAAATAATTGAACAAAAATATTTGATTTAAGTTGATTGAAATTTTATTTAGTTATTTAGTTTTTTAGTTGTTTTTTATTTACCAAATAAACGCCACAAAAAATAAGTATTGCTGCTATAATTTTTGTTAAAGTAAGTTTTTCATTAAATAAAATAATTGATGCAATGGTTGCAAATACAGGCTGTGTGTACATATAAGTGCCTGTAACTGTAGAACCTAATTTTTCTAACCCATACATAACAAACAAATAAGACAGAAATGTAGCACCAATAACCGAAAATGCTAAAGCTGCCCAATGATGCCACATAAGCATACTCCAATTTATTTGTAAAACATCTTTTATACCCAATGGAATAATCATTATTGCACCAAATAAAAACACCCATCTCGTTACATGAATAGGAGAATAAGTTTTCATTAAAGGGCGTACCAGTACTAAATAAAAAGCATAAGAAATAGCATTGATAATAATTAAAAAATCGCCAAGCATTGTGCTTTCTTTATCTGCATAATTTTTAATTAAAATTAAAATAGATGCTCCTGCAATTCCTAAAACTAATCCTGCTGCTTTGTTAAGTGTAACTTTTTCTTTCAATAACCAAGCAGCAATAATGGTAATAACAATGGGTGTTACTAAAAGCAGCAAAGCTGCATGAATAGGGCTTGTAAGCGATGTGCCTTGTACAAATAAAATTTGATTGATTGCTACACCTGTTGCAGCACATACAATAAAAAGAGGTATATCTTTCTTATTTATTGATGCTTTGGAAGGCTTGAAAAGAAACATTGTCCAAAATAATATTAATGCAATACTCGCTCTAAAAACATTTAGAGCTATAGGTTGCATTACAGAAGGAGTAATATGCTTAATGGCAACAACAGCTACACCAAAAAGAAAGTTTCCTGTTAATAAAATGGCATGTGCTTTAAAATTATTTGTGTTCATGCTATATGTTTAATCCTGTGCTATTGTTAGGTTTTGAAGTAATTCTACAATTTTGTTTTGTAAATTATTTTCTGTTAGTTGTGGCTGCTGAAATGGAAATAATTTTACATCAGCTAAGATTTTTTGTAATTGAAAGTTATTTTGTTCAATACTAAAACACCATTGCTGTTGCATAAGTTTTTTAGCCAAATATTCTTGTTCTGTTTGCCCAGGTGTAGGAATTAAAATTGCTTTTTTATGTAAACTTAAAAGCTCCATAACAGTTGTATATCCACTCCTGCAAATAATAAAATTGCTTTCTTGCATTGCTTTACTTATTTCATTTCCAGGCAAGTGATTTTTAACGGTAATGTTATCTGGAGTTTTAAAAGTTTTGTTACAATCGGGCTTGCCGCGAATCAATAAAATATTTTCTTTAAGAGAGTTTATTTCCGACAAAATTTTATCTTCTAAAATAGTTCGTTGAGGTTCAGGTCCTGAAAGAATAATGCAATATTGGTATTGTATATTTACATTTTCTATTTTTGAAAATCTGGAAAGCAAACCTATATAAGATACAGTAGTAGAAGGCATTGCAGCAGGATGAGCTAATTTTCCTGCAATATTTTTATCGCCTTCAAAATCAGGAACCCAACAGGCAGAAAATTTATTGATGAAATGATAATTTATTTTTTGTGCTAAATTTTCCAACCACTTAAAAGGCATTTTTACTAATAGCTGATGGGTTATAAATACACAAGGAATTATGGTAGAGTGCAAACCATATCTATTATCACTTATAACTACATCAATTTTATATTTTTCTATTAAAAATTGTAACCATTTTTTTTCGTAACGAATAGCTAATAAAATTTTAGGAACTTGCCTTAAAATTTTGCAAGGCAACAAAAATTTGTTTTTTGCATAACTAATATTATAGCCTTTTAATTCTAAAAACTGTAGAGTGGGAAATTCTTGTTGTAACAATATTTTTTGTTTTCCTGAAGCAGCAATTATAACTGTAAAGTTATTTTGCAATAAAGTTCGAATAATAGGAATACACCTTGTAGCATGCCCCAAACCCCAATCTAAGGGAGCAATTAATATTGTTTGTATGTTAAAGTTTTTATGCAAGCGGGAATAAAAGTAATTTTTTAAATGATAAATACTAATTTACGCTCCATTATGAAAATAAAAGTTATAAAAATATTGCTTTTTTTATTTATCGTAAGTACAGTTGCTACATCGTGCAGTATTTTTGGCAAGGGAAGAAAAGATAAATCTTGTATGTGCCCCAGCTATAGAAATTGATGTAATAAAAATTTGTACAGAAATGAATAAAGTGCCTAAAAATTGGTTGTTATTTTCGGTTAAAAATTCACTTGATGAAACCGTATTGCAAAGGCAAACTGATTTTTTAGATAAAGTTTTATTTGAAAGAGAAACCTTTCATCGTTTTTGTTTGGCAAGTGAAATTTTAGACATAAATCGTTGTAAAATTTATACGCATCAAAGTTATATACGCAATGTTGTAAGTTTGTATTACACCAAACCTTTTGTTTTTATTTTCTGCAAAAATTAGTTGTAAAACTATGGTGGTTTAATTTTTTCTTTTTAAAATATCGTTCGTAGATATGTATTTTGTGCTATGACCAAGAAAGAAAAATATCAGTTTCTTATAGATTATTTTGAAGAAAATATGCCAGTTGCAGAAACTGAATTAGTTTACGATAATCCTTATCAATTATTAGCGGCTGTAATTTTATCTGCTCAGTGTACAGATAAAAGAGTAAACCTTACAACGCCTTTTATTTTTAAAAAATATTCTACCATAGCTGCATTGGCTAAAGCCAGCTTTGATGAGTTATTTCCATTAATTAAAAGCATTTCATATCCAAACAATAAAACCAAGCATTTAATTGGTATGGCAAATATGTTGATGGAAAAATTTGATGGAAAAATTCCAATGACAATAGATGAATTAATTCAACTGCCAGGTGTAGGTAGAAAAACAGCTAATGTTATTACAAGCGTAATAGATAAACAACCTAATATGGCTGTAGATACACATGTTTTTAGAGTAAGCAAACGTGTAGGTTTGGTAAGCGAAAAAGCTACAACACCTTTGGCTGTAGAAAAAGAATTAGTGAAAAATTTTCCTGAAGCATTAATTCATAAAGCACACCACTGGCTTATATTACATGGTCGTTATGTATGTATTGCAAGAAATCCTAAATGCGATGAATGTGGTATTGCTTTGGCTTGTAATTATTATAAAAATGTGTTTTTAAAAAAGTAATACTTAGTTTAATACACTTTCCATCTTCTAATGGTTTCATGATAAATTCCTGCTGCGTTAAACTCTACTAATCCTACATTTTTAGCAAAATAAGAATCTATTGTTTGTATGGTTTGAAACGTACCTACTATTTTATATTGCAATTCGTTTTTTATATGAATAACACTATCAAAAACATTTCCATTAATGTTTCTTGTTACATTTTGCTCCATAACTGAATAACGCATTTTAACTTGAGTAGGAATGCCACTATAAATGGTATTAGCAACAGTGCTTTCCCATTGCGTACCAACAGGTTTATCATCTTTTAAAAACAATAAAGGCATATAGCCAGTATTGCCATCTAATTTATCCCAACGATAATAATCATTACCCAATTTTCTGTAAAAAGCCGTATCAATAATATTGCCTTTTGCATAAAAAACTCTGTATGTATTGCCACCTAAAACTGTATCTTTAGGAGTAGCATCTGTATGTGCTGTATCTAAGCCTACAACATTATAACCCCAATTACTACCAATAGTTGTAGGAAAATAATCTCTATAAATAACAATTGGTGTAATAATATCTCCAAGAACATTTACTGAAAACAAACAAGCAGAGTTATTATAATTCAAAACAAAATTTGTAACTGTAGCTATAATGGGTTTCCCATGAGCTTTAATTTTTACAGTTGTTGTGCCTGGTGCTACATAACCACTATCGCTAAACCAAAAACCATTTACTGTATCCGAATAAATAAAATACTTACCAGGTTTAGAAACATTTACTCCTGCAATAACATAATTACTATCGGTGGTTGCTACATTTTTTTTATATACACCAAATATTTTAATTCCCTTGCAATCGCCAAGACTATCTTTTAATGTACCAGTTGATGTGCCATATACATTAGCACCACTTTCGTAGCTTGTTTCTTTAATACATGATGAAATAAATATAGCAATAGCAATATAACAGCAATATTTAAGAATAGATAATTTCATTTAATTAAATTCTAATGAATTAATAATATCAAAACTAAAAACAAATATCATGAGAAAAGTAAAGATGCAAAAGTATTTTTAATGATAATGGCACTATTATAAATGCTGCTTTTGTTAAACTTTATTAACAAATAAAAATAAACAGTGTAGAGAGTTTATACTTTTGTCGCTTTTTAGCACATGAAGCAAAAGACAATTCATCCAAAACTTTTAATAGTATTACTTGGCATTTTAGCTGCATTGGGTCCTTTTAGTATAGATATGTATATTCCAAGTTTTAGGCAAATTGCTACTGATTTTAATGTTAGCGAAAAACAAGTTGCTTTTACTCTTACATCATACTTTTTAGGCATAACTGTTGGTCAATTAATTTATGGTCCATTGGTTGATAGATATGGAAGAAAGAAACCTTTGTTAATAGGGCTACTTATTTATACTGCTGCATCAATAGGTTGTTCTTTAACAACATCATTACCAGGAATGATTACTTATAGAGTATTACAAGCATTAGGAGCCTGTGTAGGTATGGTTGCATCAAGCTCTATTGTGGTAGATGTTTTTGGAGCTGCAAGAAGAGCAAATGTTTTTTCTTACATCATGCTTGTAATGGGTATTGCACCTTTAATTGCACCTTCAATGGGAGGTTTTCTTATGACTAGATTTCATTGGACGGCAATCTTTTATTTTTTAGCTGCTTTTGCGGGTTTTGTTATAGTTCTTATTTTTATTTTTCTTCCTGAAACAAATAAATTCATACATTCTTATAAAATACAAGTAGGAGAAATTGCACGGTCTTATTATCAAGTTTTAAAAAATAAAATCTTTTTTACTTATACAATGGCAGCAAGTTTAAGTTTTGGAATTTTGTTTGCTTATATAAGTTCTGCTTCCTTTATTTTTTTAACCCATTATGCTTTAAGTGTAAAAACCTATTCAGTATTATTTGCTATTAATGCATCTGGATTAATAATAGGTAATTTTATAAATGGGCAGATAACTAAGCGATATAATTATATTAAAATTGCCAGAATAGCCACATTTGTACTCATATTATTTACTTTGTTGGAGTTAATAATTGTTATAACTGTGCCACATATTGGGTATAAATGGATGGTATCTTTCATTTTTATAACCTTATTTATATTAGGCTTTATTTTTCCAAATGCTACTGCAGCATCTTTGGTGCCTTTTGCTAAAAAGGCAGGATCAGCATCTGCATTAGGTGGCTCTGTAAAAATGGCTGCAAGTGCAGTGGCATCGGCAGCAATAGGTGTAATTCATAATGGTACATTAACCCCTATTTTTATTACCATGTTTATATCGGCTTTGCTTACTTTTTATTTTATAGTTCCCAATTTCAAACATTTCTTTTCTAAAAAGTTGTATTAGCATTTTGAATTGCTTTTCGGGTATTTTTTAGTGTATTTTTTGAATGATTTACAGTAAAAATGGATATAAATATATAATGCACAAAGGTGTTGCAAATTTTATCCTTAAAAATACTTGTAAAAACTTGCTGTATTTGGTTTTTTGAAAGACGCTTACCCTTACCTTTGCCGCCAAATACAAAAACAATATCATAATTATGGCTTCTAAAGGTAAAATAAAACAAGTAATTGGTGCTGTGGTGGACGTACATTTTCCAAACGAAAATGCTTTACCCGACATTTATAATGCCCTTGAATTAACCAGAGAAAATGGTGATAGATTAATCTTAGAAGTGCAACAGCACTTAGGAGAAGATAGTGTTAGAACCATTGCAATGGATGCTACAGAAGGGTTAGTTCGTGGAATGGAAGTGGTAGATACAGGCAATGCTATTAGAATGCCTATTGGCGAAAAAATTAATGGTCGTTTATTTAACGTAACAGGCGATGCTATTGATGGTTTACCACAAGTTGATAAATCTAATGGTCGTCCTATTCATGCTACACCTCCAACATTTGAAAATTTAAGCACTTCATCAGAAGTATTATTTACAGGTATTAAAGTAATTGACCTTATTGAACCTTACGCAAAAGGAGGTAAAATTGGATTATTTGGTGGTGCTGGTGTAGGAAAAACAGTATTAATTCAAGAGTTAATTAACAATATTGCAAAAGGACATGGTGGTTTATCAGTATTTGCTGGTGTGGGTGAAAGAACACGTGAAGGAAACGATTTGCTTCGTGAAATGATTGAGGCAGGCATTATGAAATATGGCGATAATTTTAAACATAGTATGGAAGAAGGCGGATGGGATTTAAGTAAAGTGGATTTGGAAGGATTGAAAGACAGTAAAGCCACTTTCGTATTTGGACAAATGAATGAACCTCCTGGAGCAAGAGCAAGAGTTGCTTTAAGCGGATTAACCATAGCTGAATATTTTAGAGATGGAGATGGTACAGGAAAAGGAAAAGATATTTTATTTTTCGTAGATAACATTTTCCGTTTTACTCAAGCTG
>Ga0208826_1000814_pt1 | contig 29852 bp, 21 predicted proteins | sample AD_UKC115_MetaG_FD_184451 | JGI IMG/M metagenome (GOLD analysis project Ga0208826, IMG submission 184451) | Active sludge microbial communities of municipal wastewater-treating anaerobic digesters from Hong Kong - AD_UKC115_MetaG (SPAdes)... | ecosystem: Engineered > Bioreactor > Anaerobic >...
CAATGGGCCATTAAAATGTTGCTGGAGTGGAGCAGGAATGATCCGGTCAGCGACAAGGAAACCAATCGAAATGATGGTATTAATATAATTCAGGAAAATAGAAATCCTTTCATTGATTATCCTGAACTTGTTGATTTTATTTGGGGAACCAGAAACGGAGAGCAATGGCGACCAGGAATAGGAAATTCAAATTTTGTTGTCTCACCTAATCCTGCTTCTTCTTATGTGAGTGTTCAAATCAGTCAACCAGAACAAGCCAGTTTTATGATTTATGATTTAAGTGGAATCTATTTGAAAAATGGGAAAATAAATAGCGATGGAACCATCGATATCAGCGATTTAAACAACGGCATCTATTTATTAACTATTTATGCTCATCACATAAGGAAAGTGGAAAAATTAATTGTTGCTCATGAAAAGTTAATTCAGAATTGATGATTTATGGTAGTGTTCCCCAAAATATTCTTGTTTATTCATTATTGAATTGGGGAAAAATTATTATAAAAAGGACTACAAAAATTATAAAAAACGATGAAAACAATAAAAAAACAGAATCTACCTTTTATCTAACCTTGAGAGGTTTAGAATTTACGCTTACTTTTTTATTAATTTTTGCCCGGGAAATGGAATCATTTTTGTTAACAATTTTCCGCAAGCTATCCTGCCAAACTGGAACAAATTCACGTATCAAACTCACACTATCAATCTCAACATTCAGTTTTTCATTACAATTTTTACTGTTCAACAACGAACCAGTAAGTGAGTCAATTTTATAAGGGTGCTTTGCACGTAAGCGGAAAGTATAACGACGCAACAAACTATCGTTATAGGCTATGTGAGAAATGCTGTCAACTTTCCCATTGGCATAATGAATTCTTAAAACTATATAACGATTTTCGCAAGAATCCTCGGGAGCAATTCGTTGTAATAATTTCAATTCGTAAATATCATTGAAAAGAAGGTCAGATTGCTGGATTTTAAATAGCAAATTTCTTCTGATAGAATCTTTCGTAAGAAGGTAATGTGTAGGCAAATACCAGAGATTTGTTTTAGTAGTTTCAAGATAATTAGGATGATATTTTCCTTTTTTAATGTCTTCTTGTAAATGATTTAGCCGAAGAATCACATCAGTATAAACTTTTTCAAATTCTCTGGGATTTTTTCCATACCATGCAAGGGACGAATCAAATTGAGCCTGAGTAATACCATGTTTTTTTAAAACATATTGATAATAATAGGTATTATAATTACCAATGTAAAGGCTATCTTTTACATAAAGCACTCCATCGAGGATGTGAAAATCAGTAAGTACTTTAACCATTTCCTTTTTACTTAGCACATCTTTAGGACGTCGATTGCATGCGGTTATTAGCAATAGAATAATGTTTATTAAAAAGAAAAATCGAAAAAAATTATTTTTCTGATGAAACATTTTGTTTTGGTTTTTTCTCAAAACTTTGATTCAATTCTTTTCGGTAGAAAAACAAAATGATGAAAACGGCAATAGTTATCGCAGAATCTGCCACATTAAAAATTGGTTTGAAAAAAATTACTTCCCCAGCACTATTTTTAATCAATGGAAAATAAAGCATATCCACCACTTTGCCATAAAACAAGGGAGCATAACCACCTTCAGGAGGTAAAAAAGTAGCAACTTTACCATAACTGTCGCTAAAAAGGACACCATAAAATACAGAGTCAAAGATATTTCCCGCAGCACCAGCTAACAAAAGAGAAATTGTTAAAATATATCCAGTGGGAAATTGTTTTTTTATTAAAGAACGAAGATAAAAAAATATTAAGACAACTGCTACAATACGAAAAAAGGTAAGAAAAAGTTTATCAATGAATTGTATCCCGAAAGCCATTCCGCTGTTTTCAATAAAATAAATTTGAAACCAGTTGAATATATCCACATGGTCACCCAGAGCAAAATGGGTTTTTACATAAATTTTTGAAGCCTGATCAATAAAAAGAACAAGAAAAATCAACAGGGCAGATTTTTTAGCAATAGACATTTTCATCTGGAGGTCATTATGAAAGTTCAGCAGCAAGTTTTTTGCTGCCGACTTTTTGCTTGAAGATTTATTTTTTCTTATTTTTTGCTTCAATACTTAAAGTAGCATGAGGAACGGCACGCAATCGCTCTTTGGGTATCAATTTTCCTGTTTCACGACAAATTCCGTAAGTTTTGTTTTCAATACGCACCAATGCTGCCTGTAAATGCCGGATGAATTCTAATTGCCGTTGAGCCAATCTTCCTGCTTCTTCTTTTGAAAGGGTAGTAGCACCCTCTTCTAACACTTTAAATGTTGGCGAAGTATCTGAAACATCATTACTGGCTTCATTAGTTATTGCATTACGAAGTATTTCGTAATCTTTCTGAGCCTTTTCAAGCTTTTCAAGAATAATTTGGCGAAATTCTTCCAATTCCTCATCTGAATATTTTGTCTTTTCTGCCATCGTTCATTGAATGATAAAAATAATCCTTTCGGATTGGTTAATGCATTTAAAATAATCTGCGAAAATAATCATTTTTTTTCTCTTTAGCAATAATTTTAAAAACTCATTAAATGAATTCCTTTGTTTTTTTTATTTTAATCTTTACAAAGTAATCATCAAAATCTAATTCAGTAGTATTATCAAGTTTATCTACTAACATAATAGAGGTTGCCAATGTCTGGCTGGCAATATAATTTGAAAATTCATTTATTGCTTCATTAATTTCAGCCCGCTTTTCTATTTCAATGGTAATTCTATCTGTAATTTCAAAATCATTGGCTTTTCGAATATTTTGAATTCTATTGACAAATTCACGAGCAATACCTTCTTTTAGCAGCTCATCTGTCACCGTTATGTCGAGTGCCACTGTCAGTTTGCCATCGTTAGCGGTTAACCAGCCTGGCATATCTTCTGTAATGATTTCTACTTCTTCCTGAGAAATAGGAACTTCTCCCGCTGAAAGTTGCAAAACATATTCGCCTTTTTTTTCTATTTCTGCAATTTCTGTATTTCCTAAATTAGCCAGAGCTTCCGTAATTTCTTTCATTAATTTGCCATATTTTTTACCAAGCAATTTAAAATTTGGCTTTACTTTCTTTATCAAATTATGCATTTCACCATTTTGCGGGATGATTTCCAGTTCCTTAACATTGACTTCTGTTTTAATCAAGTCCGCTACATATTTCAATTGTTGATACGTTTTATCGTCTGGCGCAGGCACAATGGCTTTTGCTAATGGTTGACGCACTCTTTTATTGGCTTTTTTCCGTAATGAAAGAATCATTGAAGAAACCTGCTGAGCAAGCTGCATACATTCCTCCAGATTTTTGTCAATAAGATTTTCATTGCATTTTGGGAAATCAGTCAAATGAACAGATGCTTCTTTATGTTTCTCCGTCACTGCATTCAAATCGATGAACAATTGATCTGCATAAAAAGGTGCAATGGGTGCCATCAGTTGGGAAACAGTTTCCAAGCAGGTATAAAGTGTCTGGTAAGCTGAAATTTTATCTTCGTCGTATTCACCTCCCCAATAACGTTTTCTATTCAGACGGACATACCAATTACTTAGATTTTCATTGACAAAATCTGCAATGGCACGTCCAGCTCGCGTAGGATCATAATCATCATAATCATTCGTAACTTCTTTGATCAAAGTATTAAGAAGGGAAATTATCCATCGATCAATTTCAGGACGTTTTTCCATCGGAATTTCTTCTTCAGCATAGGTAAAATGATCCACATTGGCATAAAGAGCAAAAAAGGAATAAGTATTGTAAAGTGTTCCAAAGAATTTCCGACGAACTTCTTCCACCCCATCAATATCAAATTTTAAATTATCCCACGGTGAAGAATTGGTCATCATATACCAGCGAAGAGGATCGGAACCATATTTTTCGATTGTTGCAAAAGGATCGATAACATTTCCCAAGCGTTTCGACATTTTATTTCCATTCTTGTCAAGAACCAAACCATTGGAAACCACATTTTTAAAAGCAACAGAATTTTTTACCATGGTACTGATGGCATGTAATGTAAAAAACCATCCACGAGTTTGATCCACTCCTTCAGAAATAAAATCGGCTGGATAAAATTTATGTTTATCAATGGCTTCTTTATTTTCAAAAGGATAATGCAATTGGGCAAAAGGCATCGAACCAGAATCGAACCAGACATCAATTAAATCTGATTCTCTTCGCATCGGTTTGCCACTTTTTGACACAAGAATAATCTCATCGACGTAAGGACGATGCAAATCAATGTTTTCTATTGAATAATTCTCATCAGTATAAACACCAACTTTGAAATTTTTATAAGGATTTTTTTTCATCAATCCCACAGCAACAGATTTTTCAATCTCTACCATCAATTCTTCTACGGAGCCAATGCAAATTTCTTCTGATCCATCTTCTGTTCGCCAAATGGGAAGAGGTGTTCCCCAAAATCTACTTCGCGACAAATTCCAGTCCTGAAGATTTTCCAACCATTTTCCAAATCGTCCTGTGCCTGTCGAAGCTGGTTTCCAATTGATAGTTTCATTAAGGCGAATCATTTCATCTCGATAAGCAGTAGTTTTTACAAACCAACTATCCAGCGGATAATATAAAACGGGTTTATCGGTACGCCAGCAATGGGGATAACTATGAACATACTTTTCAATTTTGAAAATTTTGCCTTGCTGTTTTAACATCACACAAAGATCAACATCCAGGGTTGATTCATCATTTATTCCATTTTCTGTTGTGGTGGAATTTTCCAGTTGCGTTTCCTCTGGAAGGTATTCATTTTTTACATATCTACCAGCATAAGGTTGATAAAGTTCTACATTGATTTTTTGAGCTACAAAATCAGGATCCAAATCTTCCAATTTGAAAAATTTACCTGTTTTATCCACCATTGGTTGCCAGTTGCCATCTTTATCTTTCAACAACAGCGGAGGAATATTATTTTGTTTTGCTACTCTGTCATCATCTGCTCCAAAAGTAGGGGCAATATGAACGATACCTGTTCCTTCTTCGGTTGTAACAAAATCACCTGAAATTACTCGAAAAGCATCACCTTCTACTTTTACCCACGGAATAAGTTGTTCATAATGAATGCCTACCAATTCTTTCCCAGTACATTCTGCCAGAATTTTATAAGGAATATTTTTATCGCCGGGTTGATAATTTTCAAACGATAAATCAGCATTTTTAGGTGAAAAATACTTATCAATCAAGTCCTTAGCTAAAATAATATAAATAAGCTTACAAGTATAAGGATTAATTGTTTTAACCAAAGCATACGAAATGTTTGGATGAACGCACAAAGCTGTATTAGAAGGCAAAGTCCAGGGTGTAGTGGTCCATGCCAAGAAATAACAATCTCCATCAATTTTATCCTTGAAAGGTAACTTTTCAATTTCTTTGATGTTGAACTGAGCTACACAACTGGTATCTTTTATGTCGCGATAACAACCCGGTTGATTTAATTCGTGCGTACTCAATCCCGTGCCTGCAGCAGGAGAATAGGGTTGAATAGTATATCCTTTATAAAGCAATTTTTTTTCATAAAGTTGCTTCAACAGCCACCATACTGTTTCAATGTAACGATTGTCGTAGGTAATGTAAGGATGTTTCATGTCGATCCAATAACCCATTTTCATGGTAAGATCTTCCCATTCTTGCGTATATCTCATTACTTCGCGGCGACAGACATTATTGTATTCTTCAATGCTGATTTTTTTCCCAATATCTTCTTTCGTGATTCCTAATAATTTTTCCACATTCAATTCCACAGGAAGTCCGTGAGTATCCCAACCCGCTTTTCTTTTTACTTGAAATCCTTGCATTGTTTTATATCTGCAGAAAATATCTTTAATGGTACGTGACATTACATGATGAATGCCTGGCATACCATTGGCTGAAGGGGGACCTTCATAAAAGACAAAAGAAGGTTTTCCTTCGCGTATAGCAATGCTTTGGAGAAATGTATTTTGTTCGTTCCACCGTGTAAGTATTTCTTTATTGATTTCAGAAAGGTTTAAACCTGAATATTCTGCAAATTTTTTCATATTCGAAAGTACTTGATATACTATTTTTTTGAAGTTGCAAAATTACGAAATTAAATTGGATTAAGAAGTAATAAACTTTTATGAATCAAGGTCAACGTATAAAAAATTTAAATATGAATGGCTATCAACAACTTAATAAATTGATTATTAAAAATTTATTTGATTCTCCGCAAAACTACCTATTATTAGAAATTATCTGATTAAAATGCTGAATTTAGGGAAACTGCAGAACCTCGCTTCAAAAATAGAAAATAAAGAATATTTCACGCAGATAACCGCAGATAAAAAACGCAGATGAACACAGAAAAAAATACAGCACAAATCAGCGAGAAAAGTATATCCAATGTTAGCAAAAAACTTAAATGTTTTAATTAGTTGCGATTCAAAAGTTGTTTTCTTTCAACTATATAAATTTTATCATATAGCAAATCCTATCTTCAAAGAGTAGTATAGTCGTGTTCTTTAAAAATCTATTATGATATCGGAATTCAGCTCGTGAAGCAGAATATCCAGATATAGGTCATTATACGGATAATCATTAAATAATTTGCCAAAAAACCTTTTCAATTTAGGGAGAAATTACTTTTCGTCTCTTCTAAAAACTCAGTCAATTTCTTTATCTTTACCAAACTTTTGAGCTGGATTTATTTTTCAAGAACGTTAGTTTAAAACTATGCACTTTTAGTGCAAGACTTTAGTTTTTATAAAACTCTTATTAAATTTGCCATAAAAAATGAGATGGAGAATCGGCAAGGTAGCCATAGTATATACAGTTTGCAAGTTCATATAGTATGGATAACGAAGTATCGTTATACAGTATTACAAGGGGAAATACAAATACGTTGTCGAGATATTATACGCCAGGTATGTAACAGCATGGACATAGAGATATTAAAAGGCGTAGTGAGTAAGGATCATATCCATTTACATATAAGTTATCCACCTCAAATAAGTGTAAGTGATATAGTAAAGCGATTAAAAGGAAGAAGTTCACGGATTTTGTTGCAGGAATTTCCTGAGCTGCATCGTCGGTATTGGGGTAATCATTTTTGGGGGATAGGTTATGGATGTTGGAGCACAGGCAATGTAACAGATGAGCTGATAAATTCCTATTTAGAGCATCACAAAAGTCAACCCAATTCAGATGAGAATTTCATTCTCGAATAATTTTAATGAACTTTAGTTTAATATTTTAATTGACTTGTAGTCAAAATTCAGGCGAATTCTATTCGCAATCCAACCTATGGATTTTCAATCCATAGTATTTGAGTTGAATAAGGAATCAATCTCAATCAGACAAAAAAATTATTGATAATATTTTCCAAGTAATAAAATAGAATTCATTCATTTGTTTTTGTGAAATGAAACATTATAAATTCCTTCTATTTGCCCTTGTTCTTATTCTTGCTTTGATTTCGTATGTGAGTTGTCGTGGCTGGCAAGTCCTAACATTGATCCATTCAACTGGGGGACGAAAAAGTTATTTAATCACTTGTATCCTTTTGACTTTCTGCCTCTTTCTTGGAATGTTTTTTGAAAACAATTTGCCTATTTCATTAGCTCGATCTTTTCTCTTCTTAGGTTATTCTTTCTTATTCCTGGTAATGTATTTGTTCTTCTCATTTTTGTTGGTCGATCTCTTTCGAGGACTGAATCATTTTCAGCATATTATTTCAGGACAGGGAATGATAGCCTTGAGATTTTGGACTATGATGGTAAGTTTGGTTTTGATTATTGTTTTAATGATAGCTGGAAATATTAAATTCAATCATCCTGCTGTTGTAAATTTATATTTAAAGTCAAATAAACCTATTCAAAATAAGGAAATAAAAATTGTTGCAGCAAGTGACTTTCATTTAGGAACTTCCATTGGTAAAAAGCAATTACAAAAATATGTAAAGCTTATTAATGCACACCATCCCGATCTGGTATTAATGGTAGGTGATATTTGTGATCATTCCTTGCCAGCAATGGTTCGTCAAAATTTAAAAGAAGACTTGCAGAAAATTCAAGCTCCATTGGGTGTTTATGCAGTAGATGGGAATCATGAATATTATTCTTTTCATTTAGCAGAAGTAAACGAATATTATAAAAGTGCTGGGATAAAGGTTTTACGCGATGGTACCGCAGAAATTCAGCATCAGTTTTATCTGGTTGGGAGAGATGATTACAACAATCGGCAAAGAAAGAAACTTTCTGAGTTGATGGATTCTTTTGACCCTTCGAAACCTGTTATAGTGATTGATCATCAGCCTATGAGTCTGGAAGAATCACAACAGGAAAATATTGATCTTCATTTATCTGGACATACCCATAATGGGCAAGTTTTTCCGGGCAATTTGCTGGCAAAGCGATTTTTTGAAGTGAGTTATGGCTATAAGAAAAAAGGAAATACACATATTTATGTAAGCTCAGGTTTAGGGTTATGGGGACCACCTTATCGAATTGGTACTCAATCAGAACTGGTAGTAATCCATTTTCAATACTAAAGAAAAATAAAAAATTCAGCTGTAATTATTAAAACGGATGTTCCTTCCCAAATTTTGTAAAAAATGAACTGAGAACCAATACTAATCGGATTTTAAGAACATTCCAGTAAATTTAATGTACGCAAGGAAAATACTATTTTTTTCTTTTGACAAGGTTATTTTATTGAATTTTTTTGTATGTTTGTAAAAAATAAAACAATATTCAATATGTGATAAACAACTAATAATTACATTGTAAGCAAGAAATTATTTAAAAAAAATATATTAAACAAATAATAATCAATTTGTTATATATAAAATATACAATTTTTGAAAGGAACATCCGTTAAAAAATAAAAACTCCCCTTGAATATACTTTCTCAAAGGGAGTTTACCTTAAAAATACCTAATTGCACATATTTTTTAAAACCTCAATTTTCACGATAATTTATTTTTCTTTTGTGGGAGACGTTCTTCTCCTGTTTTTCATTCGTTCAGAACGGATGGAATCATACTTCTGAAATTTTTCCTTTCCAATGATTTTTTCCAGTTCGGCATCATTTGCTTTTCGATCCTTCTGCATTTGAGCTCGCATTTCTTCACGATTTTTCTGCATTTCCTGACGATATTTAGCTCGGTTTTCATCTTCTTTTTTGAAAAGTTCAGTTACTTTGGCTTTTTCTTCGTCACTCAAATTTAATTCTTTTGCCCAATAATTGGCTCGTTCTTCGGCTGTAAGCCTTTTAGGGGGAGCTTGTCTTATTTCTTTTTTTGTTTCTTGTTTTGAACGTTGTTCCCCTTTTTGCGCATAGGTAGTTAGGCTCATTGTAAAAAGAGCACATAACATTACAATTAAAGTCTTTTTCATAAGCTTGTTATTTTTAAAGTTTTTTACTTCATTTTTCATTAAGACTTTATAAAGAGAAAAGAGTTTAAAAACTTTTTCTAATTTTAGAAAGATTAACAAAAATATTCTGATTTTTTGTTTAAAAGGGTTCAAAATGAAAGACAGACTTTTTGTGAAAGTCTGTCTTTCATTAGTTTTTAAGTAAATTATTGAAATTAATTTACTCTTCCAACAACATTTCCATAATAGTGCAAGCTGCTTTTGCAACAGAAGTACCGGGTCCAAAAATAGCTGCAACACCTGCTTTGTAAAGATAGTCATAATCTTGTGGTGGGATAACACCTCCTGCAATGACCATGATATCTTCCCGTCCAAGTTTTTTTAATTCTTCAATAACCTGAGGAATAAGTGTTTTATGACCTCCTGCCAATGAAGAAATTCCCAATACATGAACATCGTTTTCTACAGCTTGTTTTGCTGCTTCTTCAGGTGTTTGGAATAAAGGACCCATATCTACGTCGAAGCCACAGTCAGCATAACCACTGGCTACTACTTTGGCTCCACGGTCGTGACCATCCTGTCCCATTTTGGCAATCATAATGCGGGGGCGACGGCCTTCTTTTTTAGCAAATTTTTCTGTTAATTCGCATGCACGTTTGAAATCTGCATTTTCTTTTGTTTCTGATGAATACACGCCTGATATTGTTCTAATGGTTGCTTTATAACGTCCTGCTACTTTTTCGCAGGCATAAGATATTTCTCCTAATGTAGCTCTGGCACGAGCAGCTTCTACTGCAAGTTCCAGTAAATTTCCATTACCTGTGCGAGCACATTCGGTAATGGCATCCAACGCTTTTTGTACTTCTTCGTTGTTCCTTGTTGCACGAAGTTGTTTTAATCGTTCAATTTGTTGTTCGCGTACAGCAGTATTGTCAATTTCGAGAATTTCGATTGGTTCCTCTTTTTCAAGACAATAACGATTTACCCCAACAATAACTTGTTCCCCTGAATCTATACGAGCTTGTGTTCTGGCAGCTGCTTCTTCAATTTTCATTTTCGGAATACCTGTTTCGATAGCGGCTGCCATCCCGCCCAGTTCTTCAATCTCCTGAATCAAATGCCAGGCTTTTTCACTGATTTTTTTGGTAAGTGATTCCACATAATATGAACCTGCCCACGGATCAATCTGACGACAAATATAAGTTTCTTCCTGCAAATAAATTTGTGTATTTCTGGCAATTCGTGCTGAAAAATCAGTAGGAAGTGCAATGGCTTCATCCAGTGCATTGGTATGAAGAGATTGTGTATGTCCCAATGCTGCTGCCATTGCTTCTATGCAGGTACGACCTACATTGTTGAAAGGATCTTGAGCAGTAAGCGACCAGCCTGAAGTTTGAGAATGCGTCCGAAGTGCCATGGATTTGGGATTCTTTGGATTAAACTGCTTGACAATTTTTGCCCACAATAGTCGGGCTGCACGCATTTTGGCAATTTCCATAAAATGATTCATTCCTATTCCCCAGAAGAATGATAATCGCGGTGCAAAAGCATCAATATCCAGACCAGCATTGAGACCCGTACGAAGATATTCAAGTCCATCGGCCAGTGTGTAAGCCAGCTCTATATCGGCTGTAGCGCCAGCTTCCTGCATGTGATAACCCGAAATAGAAATGGAATTGAATTTGGGCATATTTTTCGAGGTATATTTGAAAATATCAGCAATGATACGCATCGAAAATTGAGGAGGATAAATATAAGTATTTCGTACCATAAATTCTTTCAAAATATCATTTTGAATGGTGCCTGAAAGTTCTTCCAATTTGGCTCCCTGTTCTTGTGCGGCTACAATATAAAAAGCAAGAATTGGTAATACAGCTCCATTCATGGTCATGGAAACGGACATTTTATTCAAAGGAATTCCATCGAAAAGAATTTTCATGTCTTCTACCGAACAAATAGAAACACCTGCTTTACCCACATCACCTATCACTCTTTCATGATCGGCATCATAACCTCGATGAGTAGGTAAATCAAAAGCTACAGAAAGTCCTTTTTGTCCAGCAGCCAAGTTTCGACGATAAAAAGCATTGGATTCTTCTGCTGTTGAAAAACCTGCATATTGCCGAATAGTCCACGGACGCGTTACATACATCGTACTGTATGGACCTCGCAAAAAAGGAGGTATGCCTGCAGCATAATTCAAATGCTGAATTCCTCTTTCATCTTCTTTTGTATAAAAAGATTTTACAGGAATTTGTTCGGCTGTTAGCCAGGTACTTACCTCAATTGCTTCCTCATTTGAAGTAGGGATAATGTTTTGTACATCAATTTTACTAAAATCTGGTTTCATATTTTTAAATTTTAGAATTGAGATAAACAAATTTTCTCAAAAAAATATCTGAGAATTATTTCAAAAACTTCTTGCCTTCTCAATTCATTATAAACATATTTATTTAGTTGTCTTTTATTGATTTTCAAAAAAATCACGAAATAGGGAACAAAATGAACACAGATACATCCCATATAGCATGAGAAATAATCAATGTTACTAAATTTTTATTGTATTTATACAAAAGTCCCCAAAAAATGCCGCAAACCAAAGCTGATAAAATGAGCATAAAATTAAATGACCACAAATGAATAAAAGTGTAAGCAATTGCTGTAATGGCTAAAGCACTCCATTCACCATAGTGTGGTTCCAGCATCCGTTGAACATAGCCTCGCCAGAAAATTTCTTCCGCAGGTCCAATTAAAAAAGCCAGTAAAAGCCCTAAATATAAAGTGTTTCCTCCACTTTTTATCAAATATATATTTCCAACTTGTTCTTCTGCAAAAACAAAAATCAATTTTGAAAATGCATAACCTAATTGAAAAATTCCATATAAAACTACGGCTGAACCTATGCCAATCAATATGTCTTTAATGGAAAATGAAAATTGTTTTTTGAAATCTTTACCTAAAAAAGCACTAATCAAAATAAAAAATACAGCAGCACATGACATCACCAACCAAAAATTAACGTGACTTCTGGTCCACGGTGAAAACATAAAGAACCAAAGGATTAAGGCAATTAAAACAGGTAAAACAACTTTTTTCATAACCAGTTTCCTATCATATTACAAGCCGAAAATATTAATCCAAATAGCAACACAAGTTGAGCTGACTTTGCATCTAAATCTTTTATCAGTTCAGGTTGTTCTACTTGAGCTTCCTGCATCTGACGAATATTTTTTATGGTCAGAGGAACAGTTAAAAATACCAACAATACCATTGGGTGAATCAACCCAAAAATTATCAGGAATGTAGTAACTAAATATGCTCCAATTGCCAATGTAATATATTGAATTTTAGCTCTTTTCAATCCTAATACCATTGCCTGTGTTTTGATATGAGCTTTATTATCATCACGAATATCGCGAGTATTATTAGCATGTAGAATATTTACCACCAGAAAAGCTATTGGAATATTAATCAAAATAATTTTCCACATCAGTTGTTGAGTCATGACATAAGCAGTTCCTAAACCAATCAATGGACCATAAATGATAAAAATAATCAAATCACCCAATGCTACATATTTCAATTTAGAATATAGTACTGCTGCCAATGTGCCAATAATGCCAATCCAGAGCAGAGTGTTCCCGGTTTTATACCAGAGAAATAAGCCAAGCAAAACACCAACGCCCAGCAAAACAAAACCATAAGAAAGAATAAATCTTGGTGTAAACACTTTTTCGACCAACAACCTGCTGGATCCGAAAGATTCAGGACGATCTACCTGATATTTAAAGTCAAAATAGTCATTGATTAAATTACTGCTGGCTTGAAAAATGGCTGCTCCAATAATAGCCAGAATGCCATACCACCAGTTGATGTTTCCACTGATTTCTTCATTCATATAAAAAATATAAGTGAGAGTTATCAATGCTGGCATGGTGGAAGCGGGGAACGACCACGGCCGCGTAGCAATAAGATAATTTTTGAGTTTTGACTTCATTTACATCATTTCATTTTTGAAAAATTCTTTCATTAAATACCTAACTTTTCATTGAAACTTTTTAAAGTTTCCAGAACATTGGATCTTACACTAATGAAATTTTCTATACCTTGAGCTTTTAAATCATCCATGCAGGCTGGGGCACCCGCTACCACAAAAATTGCTTTGTCTTTTACCAATTGATAAGTTTTTGGAGCTAATTGTGCATATTCTTCATCGCTTGAACATAGAACCACAATATCCGCTTGAGCTTCCAATGCAGCCTGTACACCTTCTTCCACTGTATCAAATCCAACATTGTCTATCACTTCATAACCAGCACAAGCAAAGAAATTACAGGAAAATTGTGAACGGGCTACTCGCATAGCCAAATTTCCTATGGTTAGCATGAACGCTTTTGGCCTTTTGGCTGCACGCTCAGTGGCGAGACGTAACTTTTCAAATTCTACCGCACCTCGTACAGGTGGCAAAGTTTCTATTTCAGTTGTTTGATCTCTCTTTTCAGATATTGGGTAATTAACCAGTTTTTCTGATACTGTTTCGGTAAAATTAGGATACTGATTGGTTCCAACCAATATTTCTTTTCGGTTAGAAATATTTTTCATGCGATAGCTGGCAGTAGCTTTGATGGCTTGTTGAACTTTGCCAGCATAAATAGCTTTTAAAAAACCTCCTTCATTTTCTATTTCGAGAAACAATTTCCAGGCATGTTGAGCAATTTCTTTAGTGAGTATTTCAAGATAATAAGAACCTGCTGCTGGATCGACCACTTTGTCAAAATAAGCTTCTTCTTTGAGCAATAATTGTTGATTTTTAGCAATACGTTCTGCAAATTCGTTGGGAACATTAAAAATATTATCATAGCTAAGAACAGTTAATGAATCAATTCCACCCAGCACAGCACTCATGGCTTCTGTTTGGGTACGAAGCATATTCACATGAGCATCAAATATTGTTTTGTTAAAATTCGTTGTTTCTGCATGTATCTTCATTTTAGCAGCACATTTACAAGTGTTGTTCTTTGCATTTGAATTATCTTCACAGGAACATACGGTTTGATAAGCGTCAACGATGAGCGCCCATAAAAGTCGAGCAGCTCTGAATTTTGCAATTTCCATAAAATAATTGCTGCCTATGCCGAAATTAAATTTAATTTTTTTGGCAGCCAGCGACGGATTTACTCCGGCATCCACCATCATAGAAAGGTATTGATTTCCCCAAGCTAAAGCGTTACCCAATTCTTGGGTAATAAAAGCACCGGTATTTTTCAGGATAGTGGCATTTACCGTCATTACACGATAAAAAGGTAATTTTGAAATTGCCTCAATAGCTGATTTTGTCTGCTTAGTGATTTGCTCCTTACTTCTTTTTTTGCCATCCTGCAACATTTCACCAATAGGATCAAATTCAATGGCACCATGCAGGTTTTTTGCGTCATACTGCTGTCTTAGCAAATATTCGGAAAGAGTATTGGCTAATGTTACAGCATTGCTTTCATCAACAAGAAAATTCAGCTCGATACATTCAGCATTAATATCTTTCAGTAAATTTTTTAAAAGGGAAGAAGAAATTTCACATCCTCTAACATCAAAACCTAAAGAATTGATTCCCTTGTTTAAAATATCCAGTGCTTTAGCATTTGCCTCATTTATATTTTCAACTATAATGTCCTGACGAATAAACCATTCGTTATCCGTTTTAGTACCACGAACATAAGGAAATTTACCAGGCAATAATTCTGTAGTTTTTAAGTTTTCAATGTTTTCTAACCTGTAAAATGGTTGAACATTGAAACCTTCATCGGTTCTCCAAACAAGTTTTTTTTCAAAATCAGCACCTTTCAGGTCTTCCATGATTTTTTTCATCCATTCTTCAGTGGAAACAGGTGGAAAATCCGCCAATAAGTTTAATTTTTTTTCTGACATATTTTTTATTTTTTCAAAAATTATTATCGTTTGCAAAATTACTATTTTATGTTCATTTTTAAACAATTTTTGATACAAATAAAGAGAAAACGGTATTTTTATAAGAATCTAAGTTTTTTATTCTCTTCTAATCTATTTTTTAAAATGTCAATTAAATGAATGATAGATATTCAATTTTTTTATTTACATTTGCTACCAAATGCAAACGTTTGCACCACTGAGTATATAAAAATTTATTTCAAATAAATTTTTACAAGTAAATGTTTGTCAATAGATTTTACAGACACTAACGAATAAATAATGGTAAGTTTATGAAAAAAATTTTTATTATTAATTTAGCTCTTATTTGTGCTTTTACCTTATCAGCCAAACGTGTGTTAACAGGCATTGAAATGTTGAAAGAACAAAATTTCAAATTGCTGGAAGGGAAACGAGTAGGTTTAATTACCAATCCTACGGGGGTGGATGCCAGCTTAAAATCAACTATTGACATTCTCTATGAAGCACCAAATGTTAAATTAGTTGCTTTATATGGTCCGGAACATGGCGTTCGTGGAAATGTTTATGCAGGCGGAACAATCGGCAATGAGATAGATGAAAAAACCGGTCTTCCTGTTTATTCCTTGTATGGGAAAACCCGTAAACCCACTCCAGAAATGTTAAAAGGAATTGATGTGTTGGTGTATGATATTCAGGACATTGGTTGTCGTTCTTATACCTACATCAGTACCTTAGGACTGGCTATGGAAGCTGCTGCTGAAAATAATATTGAATTTGTGGTGCTGGATCGTCCCAATCCGTTGGGGGGAGAAAAAATTGAAGGAAATATTACAGAAGACGCCTTCATTTCCTTTGTGAGCCAATTTAAAATTCCGTACATTTATGGGCAAACTTGTGGAGAGTTGGCTTTCATGCTCAACGAAGAAAATATGTTGAAAAAGAAATGTAAACTTACTATTGTAAAAATGAAAAATTGGAATCGTGAAATGAAATGGGAAGATACAGGATTAGAATGGGTCATTGCTTCTCCTCACATTCCACATAAGCACTCTTCTTATTTTTATCCAGTGACTGGAATTCTAGGAGAATTGAATTATCTTTCAATAGGGGTGGGTTATACTTTGCCTTTCGAAATAGTAGCGGCTCCGTGGATCAAGGCAGATGAATTAGCTAAGGCTATGAACCAGTTAAATTTGCAGGGAATTATTTTTAGACCTATTTATCTAACTCCCTTTTATGGAACTTTTAAAGGGGAAAATTGTCAGGGTATTCAAATTCATATTAAAGACTATAAAAAAGCATCTCTTTCTGAAATACAATTTTATATTATAGACCAAATTAATAAACTTTATCCTGATAAAAATATATTTCTTTATGCAGATTCTACCAGATTTTCGATGTTTGATAAAGTTTGTGGAACAGATCAAATACGTTCAACGTTTCAAAAAAATAGTACAATTGATGAAATTTTGAAGATTTGGAATAAAGATAAAGAACAATATTATCAGCTTTCAAAAAAATATTATTTATACAAATGATAGAGAATTTTTTAAAGGAAATAAAAACTTTTATCCCTAAAGAGCGAATTTATACAGATGATTTACGCTTGTTGGCATGGGGCACAGATGCCAGTTTTTATCGTTTAATTCCAAAAATTGCTATCCAAACAACCAATGAATTGGAAATAAGTTTGCTTTTGAGAAAAGCTGCAAAATATAATTTACCAGTTACTTTCAGAGCTGCCGGCACAAGTCTTTCAGGGCAGTCTGTTTCTGATTCGGTATTAATTATAGCAGGTTATCATTGGCAAAATTATGAAGTATTAGATAAAGGTAATTTTATCAGAGTACAACCTGGGGTCGTAGGGGAAAGGATAAATGAAATCCTGAAACCATATAGGAAAAGATTTTCTCCTGATCCAGCTTCCATAAAATCAGCTATGGTAGGAGGTATTCTTGCCAATAATGCCTCAGGAATGAGCTGCGGTATGCATGAAAATAGTTATCAAATGCTGGTTTCTGCTCGAATTATTTTTACCGATGGAACTATTCTTGATACAAGTGATGAACAAAGTAAAAATAATTTTATTCAAACACACGCTGATTTTTTTCAGGAAATTGAGCGAATAAGAGATGAAATCAAACAGGATAAAGAATTATTTTCTCTGATTCGGAAAAAATATGAAATAAAAAATGTGACAGGACTTTCGCTACAGCCATTTGTTGATTTTGAAGATCCTTTTGATATAATTTTGCATTTAATGGTAGGCTCTGAAGGAACATTGGGCTTTGTTTCCGAAGCTGTTTTTAAAACAACGAATGATCAACCTTATAGTGCCAGTGGATTTGCTTATTTTGAAAATATGCATCTTGCCTGTGAAGCAGTTCAGAAATTAAAAGATTTTCCTGTAAGTGCCGTAGAATTTTTTGATAGAAAAGCAATTGCTTCAGTTGAAGATAAATTCAACAATATTCCAGAACTTAAACGTTTGCCATCGGAAGGCGCTGCTTTGTTGATAAAAATTGAGTCAGATGAGGAAAAAATTCTCCAGCAAAGAATTGTTGAAGTGGAACATCTTTTGTCTGAATCAAAAGTGCTTTTCCCGGTACATTTTACTGATCAGCCTAATGAATATAATGTTTATTGGGATATGCGTTCTGGCATATTTCCCACCGTAGGAAGTACCCGTCCGCCTGGAACTACTTGTTTGATTGAGGATGTGTGTTTCAGGATGGAAAATTTGGCTGATGCAACAGACGATTTGCATCAAATATTGCTCAGAAATCATTATGACGATGCCGTTATTTATGGTCATGCACTGGCAGGGAATCTTCATTTTATTATCAGTCAACGTTTTGATAGTGAAGAAAATATTCATCAATATGAAACTATGATGAATGAAGTGGTTGATTTGGTGGTAAACAAATATCATGGTTCACTTAAAGCTGAACATGGCACTGGAAGAAATATGGCTCCATTTGTGAGCAAAGAATGGGGAGAGAAAGCTTATGGTTTTATGAAAAAAATCAAGCAACTTTTTGATCCTCAAGGAATTTTAAATCCCGGTGTTATTTTCAATGAACATCCACGTTGCCATGTTGAAAATATCAAACCTTTACCTATCACGCATCCGCTTATTGACAAGTGCATTGAATGCGGTTTTTGCGAGGTAAATTGTGTAAGTGCTGGTTTCACTATTTCTTCTCGCCAACGGGTCGTTGTTCAACGCGAAATAACTCGTTTGAAGGCAACAAAAGAAAATCCAAAACGATTAAAAAACCTGGAAAAAGAATTTCTTTTTATGGGGAATCAAAGTTGTGCTACGGATGGACTTTGTGCTACTTCTTGCCCGGTAGAAATCAATGTAGGTGATTATGTTCATTATTTACGGGAAGAGCAACTTAAAAACAAAAAAATAGCTCAATTTTTAGGAAAATGGACAGCTAAACATTTTCAATTTGTGGCAAGTAGTTTAAAATCAGTTCTTTGTTTAGCTTCTACAGCACAAAAAATATTGGGTAATAAGTTAATGTCTTTTATTACTAAAGGATTACGTGTGATAAGTGGAAAAACTTTTCCTTTTTGGTCACCTGCACTTCCAAAACCCAAAAATAAAATTATTCCACCACCCCTTACTGAGAACCCATTGAAAGTGGTTTATTTTCCTAGTTGCTTAAATCAGATGATGAGCATCAGTCCAAACGATCCGGAACAAATACCGCTTATTGAAAAAATGATTTCATTCCTCAACAAAGCAGGTTATGAAGTAATTTTCCCAAAAAATATGGAAAAGATGTGTTGTGGTAGTATTTGGGAAAGTAAAGGTTTACTTTCTGTAGCAGATCAAAAATCATCGGAATTAGAAACAGCTCTTCTCGAAACTTCTGAGAACGGACGTTATCCTATTTTGTGCGACCAAAGCCCTTGCTTATTCAGGATGCGGCAAAAAATGCATCAACTGTCTTTATATGAACCTGTTGAATTTATAGATAAATTCTTGCTTGATAAATTAGACTTTTATCCAATTGATGAACCGATTACCATTCATGCAACTTGTACTACTATAAAAATGGGATTAAAACCAACGCTTATTAAAATTGCACAAATGTGTAGTACGCAAGTATTGATTCCTGAAGAAGTAGGCTGTTGTGCTTTTGCAGGCGATAAAGGTTTTATGATGCCCGAATTGAATGCCCATGCATTACGTAAATTGCGTCCACAAATAGAAAAATCAAATGTAAAAATTGGTTATAGCAACAGCAGAACTTGTGAAATAGGGCTCAATACTAATACGGGAATTCCGTATATGTCTATCGTTTATTTGGTGGATAAATGTACTAAAAAGAAAGAATAATCAATTTTAAACTTTAAACATCAAAATAAATTTCTAAAATAAAAGTTAAATCAAGAAAATATTAAAGAACAATTTTTTTAACTGATTAATTTTAAATTTTAAGAAGAAATGATGAAGAAGAAAACATGTTTCATATTCGCTCTCCTTTTTTGTTTTTTTGTTGAAATTTTTTCCCAGCCAAAGCGTGAAATGCGAGCAGTCTGGATTGCTACAGTAGCCAATATTGATTGGCCCAGTTCTAATCGACTTGCACCCCGTGAACAACGAATAGAAATAACCAATATGTTAGATAAATTGTTACAAAACAATATCAACGCCATTATTCTCCAAGTTAGACCAATGGCAGATGCTTTTTATCCTTCTTCCATTGATCCCTGGTCACATTGGTTAACTGGTAAACAAGGCTTTGCTCCAAATCCTTTCTATGATCCTTTGCAATTTATTATAGCAGAAGCACATAAACGTTGCATGGAAGTTCATGCTTGGATCAATCCTTATCGTGTTACGATGAACGATAATTTATCGGTATTGTCGCCTAATCATTTGTTTTTCCAAAAGCCGGAATTATTTGTTCGTTACGGTGGCAAATATTATTTCAATCCAGGTCTGGACGAAACCCGACAGATTTTAAATAACGTCATCAAAGAAATTGTTGAACATTATGATATTGATGGAATTCATTTTGACGACTATTTTTACCCTTATCCGGTAAAAGGAGAAGAATTTCCTGATGAAGATACTTTCAGAAAATATCCTCGTGGTTTTGCTCCTGATCAAAAAGCTGATTGGAGAAGGAATAATGTAGATATGGTCATTGCTGAAGTTCAACAAACTATTAAAAATTTAAAACCGTGGGTAGAATTTGGCGTGAGTCCTTTTGGTGTTTGGCGAAACAATAATGTTGATCCTCGAGGTTCTGCCACACGTGCAGGCATTCAAAATTATGATGATCTTTATGCAGATATTTTGAAGTGGTTAAAAGAAGGGAATATAGATTATGTGGTGCCCCAGTTATATTTTGAGATTGGTAAAAAAGTAGCAGATTATGAAGTACTTTTAAAATGGTGGTGTAATAATTCTTATGGAAGAAATTTATATCCAGGTTTGATTCCTTCTTCACTGGGAAGTAAAAAAAATGATGCATGGTCGCACGGAAATGAAATTATTCGTCAACTAAGGCTCAATCAACAATATCCACAAGTAGAAGGAGCTGTGTTTTTTAGTGCCAAAACTTTTTTACAAAACAGGTTAGGATTGAATGATAGTTTAAAGCAAAGTTTTTATAAATATCCTGCCATTTGTCCCGTAAATAAGAATATTGTAGGAGAACCTTCAGCTCAGCCACAAAATATTAGAATTGTTAGAGATGGAGATGCAGCTTATCTTTTATGGGATGAAGTAGAGGAAGAAGGAGGATGTCAAGTAGCCTATTATGTGGTGTATGCTTTTAAAGGAAAGAAAGTCGGTGATTTGAACGATCCTGCTAACATTATTGCTCGTACCACAGATAATTGTCTTGATTTGAGAGCTTTGAATGTTCCTTTGAAAGGACACTATACTTTTGTTGTCACTGCTATCAATCGTTTTAAACAGGAAAGTATTCCAACAGTGGCAGTTACCAGAAAATTGTAGAATTATTTATAATTATACAGGTTTAACACAACAATTGATTTATTTTCAGGTACTTTTGTTTCTAAGCCAAGAATTGTCATTGAAAAAATAAGTATTTAGAAAGTTTAATAAAAAGGCTGTAAAATATTAAAAAATCAATCAAATATTTTGTTTTTAGTATCTGATAAATTTTATATTAAATTGATATTTATCGATTAACTATGTTGTTTTGGATAGACCTTGTCCAATACACCGAAAATTGACAGGTTTCGAGTTTTGAGCGAATGAAGAAAAAATCTCAGTATTTCTCTGTGTTATAAACAATTCATTTTCAAAGTGCAGCCAGAGAAAAATCTTAAACAAGATGAAATTACTGAAACAATAAAAAAGTATTTTTTGAGGTAAAATAGTAAGTGTGGGTTGAAGCAAAACCTCATTTTATTAGAGCCACACAGGACAATAGGCATTTCTCAATGTAACTAAAAAGAGAAAATTTCTCAAAGTTTCAATAAAAAAATTTTCTGTGCGTTTCATTTTGAAAATAACATTTACTTTCTTCTCAAAATCGAGTGGCTGCGGTGATACGGAATGAACGACCAGGCATGGGGTACCACCGAATTATTTCATAGTTCGTATTCCATAAATTCAATATTTCCACATTCAGTGATAAAGCTTGCTGTTTGATTTTTATTTCTTTTTGCAAGGAAATACTATGATCGGCATAGCCCGACAAACGATTTTCTGTATAATTTTGAAAAAGTGCATATCTTTTACCCGACCAGAGAAACGAATAAGCGATATTAAACCATGGCGTTTGCAAAGCAGCTTTTCCTGAACCAGAAACTCTTGGTGTATAAGGGATTTGATGACGATAATTTTCCTCTGATGGATCAGTAACATTAATAGCTTTTTGGTAAGTGTAAGTAGTTCCTGCAATTATTCCAATTTTTTCGGATAACGAAAACGAACTTTCTACAGATAAATCCAAGCCATCAATCAAAACTTTTCCATAATTTTTCATTGTCCAATTAAAAATATCTTTTTGTGGAAAAGCAATAATCTTGTTTTTCACCTCATTGTGATAAGCATCCAATGTTATAGTCAACAATGGCAGCCAGTTTTTAAGGGAAGTACAATAAGTAACACCTACATTGAATTGATGATTTTTTTCAGGTTTTAAATCGCGATTACCAACATACACATAATATAAATCGTTGAAAGTAGGCATCCGAAAAATGTTTTTATAAAAACACCGAAAACGTATATTATATTTGGTAAAAGGTTTTACAGAAATACTTGCATAAGGAGAAAGTTGCTGATAATTTTCGGGTGCTTTCCCATATCGAACTTTATCGGTCACGTTGGTTACAAGCAAACCAGCGGTAGTCAATAAAAAATGATTTACATATTTTCCATTCAGGCAGGAAAGTAAAGTCCAACGCGTGGGATAAGCAAAATCAGTTAAATTTGCAGAAAGAGTATTGCAAGTAATATCGGTTGAAGAAGAAAACGACAAGTGTTCAAAAGCTTGAAAAAGAAAACTGAAAGAACTGTAATATTCTTGCTGACGATAAATATTTTCTATTTTTCCCAAACTGTTGTTGACATCAGGATCAAGATATTTTAAAAAACCATAGTGATATTTTGCATTGAAACCGAAAGACACCAGCGAGGAGATTTTTTTTTCATAATGAGCTTGTGTAAAAAATGTTCTGTCCCAACTTCGTTGGCGGTTTGAGTTTTCGGTAAGATACAAAATAGTTGCTCCTGGTAATCCACGCTCAGAAGAATAAAAATAACTTTTTAAATAGCCTGAACTATTTTCATCTTCCTTATAATAAAGAGCTCCTTCTAATCTGAAATTTTTTACATCCGTATTTTTTCTTTTTTCCCACGAAGTGCTGTCATTAACTCCTGTGCCATATTTTAACAAATAAGGATAATTGCCTTTTGCTGAAAGCCATTCGCTGCTAATCACAGCAGAAAGTTGCTGATTGATTTTTCCTTGAAAAAAGGAAGAAGGATTCACCAAACCAAATGAACCGCTTTTTAAGGAAATTTTTCCATTAAATTTTTCTTTTTCTTTAAAAAAGGGAGCAGAAGTCTGAATATTTAATACAGAAGCAGAAGCAAAAAGGCGTGCGGGCTGAAATATATTATCGTTTTGACCATTGTTAAATGTCAGCAAATCAACATTTTCAATAGAAAATCTTCCTAAATCAATTTGTCCGGTCTGACAATCAGAAAGTGTGATGCCGTCATAACTTACTGCGGTATGGTTGGCATCCAACCCGCGTGCTGAAACAGTTTTCAAACCGCCAATTCCGCCATAGTCTTTTACCACAATACCTGAAAAATATTTTATTGCATCTGACACTTGCAATACATTCAAATTTTCTATCTGTTTGCTAGTTAATATTTGCAACGGGGTTGAAGATCGGACTTCAGAAGGCTTTATTTGTCCGGTAACAACAATTTCTGGAATTGAATAAATTTTTGTGGTATCAATGACAGGATTTGCTTTGACCTTTGAAATACTGGGAAACAACAAACAATTAGAAATCAGAAATATAAAAAATCTTATTTTTCTATTTTTGGTCTTTTTTGTAAATAGTAGAATAAAATTGATGATGTTGTGTGACACAGTTTATTAATTTTATAGCTTCTATCCGCGGAAGCTTTTAATTGATTCAAAAATACAGGCAGGTCTTCTGGCTTACTCTTTTTTGAACGCCTTCCCAAGTTCCTACAAATTTTAATAATTCGTAAAGAATTTACTTAGTGGCAAAAGAAATGTTCAAAAAGTTTTATAGAGATCACAGCAGCGGGACTGCAATCGATTTTCACGATTTTCCCTCTTCGTCAATTTCTTAGTTTTAAAAAATTGAACCTGTACCTTGCAAAATTACTTAAAATAATTTGGATTTATGATACGGAAAAATAGTAATTTCATTTTCAATTTGCTATTTTCCTAATTTAGCGTTCTTTTTTGTAATTTTGTAAATTCTCATAAATTAAAATGATATGGCTGGCTATGGAAAATGGTTGGGAGGCGGTTTAGGATGGGCTTTTGCAGGTCCTATTGGAGCTTTGATTGGTTTTGCCATAGGATCTATTATTGATGCTGCTGCAACAAAATCTGCTCCAACAGCAAAAAAGTCTTTTTATCAAACTACGGAAGGAGATTTTAAAGCGAGTCTGCTCGTGTTGGTTGCCAGTGTGATGAAAGCAGATGGCAGTGTTAAAAAATCAGAATTAAATGTGGTGAAACGTTTTCTGGTAGCAAATTTTGGTGAAGAAGCTGCGTTGGATGCTTTGCAAATATTAAAAAAATTGTTAGAAAAAGAAATTGATATTACACAGGTTACCTTGCAAATAAATCAGTATATGAATTACCCCATTAAATTAGAAATATTACATTTGCTACTGAAAATTGCTTATGCCGATGCTGAGGTTTCTTCTTCAGAGATGAATGTGATTCAAAGGATTGCCTATCTTTTAAAAATTTCTTCTTCTGATTTTGAATCACTGAAAGCAATTTATGTCAAACATGAGGATCATCAGTGGGCTTATAAAGCACTTAAAATTGAATCAACCGCTTCTAATGAAGAGATTAAAAAAGCATACAGAGAAATGGCAAAAAAATATCATCCCGATAAAGTCAATACATTGGGAGAAGACATAAAAAAATTAGCAACTGAAAAGTTTCGTTCCATCAATGAAGCTTATGAAACTTTAAAAAAGGAAAGAGGTTTTGTTTAAAAAAAATAAAATAATTAGTAAAACCAAATGATAACTTATGGAAAATCAATTATACATTTATAACACTTTACATCGACAGAAAGAATTATTCGTTCCGCTTCAATCGCCACATGTAGGAATGTATGTTTGCGGACCAACAGTTTACGGTGATCCTCATCTGGGACATGCACGTCCAGCTATTACTTTTGATATTCTGTTTCGGTATTTAAAACATTTAGGATACAAAGTTCGTTATGTTCGTAATATTACAGATGTAGGACATTTGGAAAATGATGCCGATAGTGGTGAAGACAAAATAGCCAAAAAAGCCCGACTGGAGCAGTTGGAACCAATGGAAGTTGCTCAATATTACATAAATCGCTACCACAAAGCAATGGAAGCATTGAATGTATTACCACCTAGCATTGAACCACTTGCTTCAGGACATATTATGGATCAAATTGATTTTGTTGAAAAAATTCTAAAAAATGGTTTTGCTTATGTGAGTGAAGGTTCGGTATATTTTGATGTGGAAAAATATGACAAGATTTATCATTATGGCAAACTTTCAGGGCGAAACATAGCTGATTTGTTGGAATCAACTCGCTCATTGGAAGGACAAGAAGAAAAAAGAAAAAGTTATGATTTTGCTTTGTGGAAAAAAGCTTCACCAGAACATATTATGCGATGGAAATCGCCGTGGAGTGAAGGTTTTCCGGGTTGGCACATGGAATGTTCAGCCATGAGTACAAAATATTTAGGCAAACATTTTGATATCCATGGTGGAGGAATGGATTTGATATTTCCTCATCACGAATGTGAAATTGCCCAATCAACTGCTGCTTTGGGAAGTGAAAGCGTAAAATACTGGATGCACAATAATATGGTGACGGTTAATGGTCAGAAAATGGGAAAATCGTTGGGAAATTTTATTACACTCGAAGAATTTTTTACTGGCAGTCATCCTTTGCTGACACAAGCTTACAGTCCAATGACTATTCGTTTCTTTATGTTACAAGCACATTATCGCAGCACAGTTGATTTCAGCAATGAAGCTTTACAGGCTTCAGAAAAAGGTTTACAGCGTTTGCTTGAAGGTTATGAACGTTTGCAAAAAATCCAGCCTTCCGAAAAGTCAACAGTGAATCTTTCTGATTTGCGTCAAAATTGCGAAGCTGCCATGTGCGACGATTTGAATACACCGGTGGTAATTTCTCATTTGTTTGAAGCAGTGAAAAACATTTACCTCATTAATGATGGAAAAGAAACAATTTCTTCGGACGATTTGAAAGAAGTAAAAGATGTTTTTCATCTTTTTATTGAAGAAATACTTGGTTTAAAAACAGAAAATGCTGATTCATCAAAACTGGAAGCTTATAAAAAAGCGGTAGATTTACTTTTGAATATCCGATTGGAAGCTAAAAAGAACAAAAACTGGGAATTGAGCGACAAAATTCGTAGTGAATTAACAGCTTTGGGGTTTGAAATCAGAGACACCAAAGATGGTTTTGAATGGAAATTAAATTAAATTAAATTAAATTAAATTGTTATTAATGAAGGAGGATATATTCTCAAAAAGAGAAAAAATTACGTTTCATTTTTAAAATGACGCTGAAAGGCAAATTAAAAATTAAAAAAATGCAAGTTACCCGACAACAACGAATAGAAAAACTGATACAGAAAGAATTAGGAGAAATTTTTTTGTTATATGCCAGAGAAATTCCAGGAACTATTATAGGCGTTACCAATGTTCGAATTAGTCCAGATTTAAGTATTGCTCGTATTCATATTAGTATTTATCCAACTAATAAAAGCGGTGAAATTTTTGAAAACATCAACCATGAAAATAAATCTGTACGCTTTGAATTGGGAAAAAGAGTTAGAAATCAATTACGGATTATTCCTGAACTTCATTTTTATCTGGACGATTCACTGGATTATGCGGAACATATTGATCAATTACTGAAAGGAAACATTCCACCAAAACAATAAATCTCAGTAAATTTTTTCCTGAAAAGTTTTTCGAAAAAAGTTGAAAACATGAGTTCAAAAAAATTGCAAGCAGGTGATACTTCTGGAAAATTTATGTTTTCTTTATGGATTGCCAAACGATATTTATTTTCCAAAAAATCACACAATGCAATTAATGTCATTTCAGCCATTTCAGCAATAGGTGTAGCAGTTGGAACAATGGCTCTGGTATGCGTATTGTCAGTTTTCAACGGTTTTGAATCTGTTATTTCCGACATGTTCTCGGCTTTTGATCCTGATTTGAAAATTACCGTCACGCAAGGAAAAACTTTTGATATAACTACGCCAGCATGGCAGGAAGTAAAAAAGATGAAAGCTATTGATTGCTTCACAGAAGTAATTGAAGAAAATGCTTTATTACGTTTCAAAGATAAACAGATGCCTGCTGTTATCAAAGGCGTAAGTGACGATTTTGAAAGGATGACAAAGATTGATAGCATCATGTATGATGGTAAATTTATTTTGTTTGATGGAGGTTTTCAAAGAGCAGTTATCGGAATTGGAATAGCCAATATTCTTGGTTTAGGAGCTCATTTTATTGATCCATTGTACATTTACGCACCAAAAAGAACTTCTGATATAAATTTGCTTCGACCCGAAACCAGTTTTAATCAAGTAGGCACTTTTGTATCAGGAATTTTTGCAGTCAATCAATTGGAATATGACGATCAATATGTGATTGTTTCTCTTGCATTGGCTCGTGATTTATTTGAATATGATTCCACTAAGGTTTCAGCAATTGAATTGAAACTAACAAATCTTTCCCACCAAAAGGAAATACAAAAGCAAATAAAAAACATTTTAGGCCCGGATTTTCAAGTCAAAAATCGTTACGAACAGCAGGAAAGTTTTTTTAAAATCATGAAAATAGAAAAATGGATTACTTATTTGATTCTTTGTTTTATTTTGTTGATTGCCTGTTTTAATATTATTGGTTCATTATCGATGTTAATCATTGAAAAAAAAGAAGATATCCGAATGTTGCGGAATTTGGGTGCCGATCAGCGATTGATTAAACGAATTTTTCTTTTTGAAGGATGGCTTATTTCTATCATTGGAGCTTTGTTAGGTATCATTTTAGGGGTGGTAATTTGTTTGCTGCAACAACATTTTGGTTTTTTAAAATTAGGATCAGGTTATGTATTGAATGCTTATCCAGTGATTGTTCAATTTATAGATCTGGTGCTGGTATTTATTACTGTTCTTTTGATGGGTTTTATAGCAGCTTATTATCCAGTGCGATACATTCAAGTGGATGAAAATTTACGCGAAAATAATATGGAGTATTAATTTTTTAGTAATATTTCCCATAAATTAAATTGCCGATAGCTACTCATTTTTCAAATTTTTTATACGCTGACCCTGTTTGTTCCCAATATTTTCTTTACTTTTGCAAACAAATTCTCAAAAATAACAATTTGATAATAATCACTTAAAAAGGAGGTGGGTATATGAGTACTGTTCTTTATATTAAGGCAAATCCAAAGGCAGCTTGCGAATCAAAAACTTTCAAAATTTCTGATAAATTTATAGAAACTTATCAAAAATATCATCCCCATGATGAAATCATTACGTTGGATCTTTACAAAGAAAATATTGATTTTTTGACTGAAGAAGATGTGAAGATTCACGAAAACAATGAAGTGGAAAAGAAAGATAATCCGATGAGAAAATATGCTTTGCAGTTCAAAAATGCGGATAAATACGTTTTTGCCGAACCCATGTGGAACTTAAGTGTACCCGCTATTCTTAAAGCATATATTGACTATATTAGTATTCCCAATATTACGTTTGGATATGATGAGAATGGCTCTGTGGGTTTATGTCAAGGGAAAAAAGCAGTCAACATCACTACAAGCGGAGGCGATTATAGCGAAGGAATAGCTGACGAATGGGAATTTTGTGACAAATATTTAAGAGCTATTATGGCACTATTTGGCGTAATGGATTATACTGCCATTAAAGCTTATAATTTAGACGTCATGGGGCTGGATGTTGATGCAATCATGAATAAGGCTATCAACGAAGCCGAAGAACTTGCAAAAAAATTCTGATATTCAATACAAATACAGCATTTTAAATTTAAAAAACAATAATTTGAAAAGGATTTCTTCTTTTTTATGGAAAAATTCTTTTATACCTCAAAAAAAAATCGCAATTTTGCATTGTAAATTTACATTAGATTTGTGTTATACAATTTTTTTCAAATTTTGTTATAAACAAAGTATTCTGAAGATAAACAACCGCTTTTTGATTAAACCTGAGAATGAATTTTATTTTCAAGATTCATTTGTTATTTGACACCACCTAAATTACTATAAATGAATTTCAAAATTCTTTTAAAGAAATTTTTCAACCACCTATTAAAGTAATCATATTCAATTATGTGTGGAATTGCGATGATAAGGCTTTTAAAGCCACTCGAATATTATCAAAAAAAATATGGAAGTTGGGAGTATGGTCTTCAAAAAATGTATTTATTAATGGAAAAACAACATAATAGAGGTCAGGAAGGAGCTGGTCTTGCTTGTGTTAAATTAGACATGCCACCGGGCGAAGAATATATTTCCAGAAAACGAGTGGAAGGTAAAAATGCTATTCAGGAAATTTTTGAGGATATAACTCAAAACGAAGAGGAAGCATATGAAGAATATTCTATAGATGCACAAAAAGCAAAAATAATGTGTCCTTTTGCTGGTGAACTTTATTTGGGGCATTTACGATACAGCACAAATGGCAAAGAAGGTTTAAAATATATTCCACCCTTTCTTCGTCGCCATAACTGGAAGGCAAGAACCCTTATTCTGGCGGGTAATTTTAACT
>Ga0208826_1000815_pt1 | contig 29849 bp, 28 predicted proteins | sample AD_UKC115_MetaG_FD_184451 | JGI IMG/M metagenome (GOLD analysis project Ga0208826, IMG submission 184451) | Active sludge microbial communities of municipal wastewater-treating anaerobic digesters from Hong Kong - AD_UKC115_MetaG (SPAdes)... | ecosystem: Engineered > Bioreactor > Anaerobic >...
CTGGTTGTACATGATTGCCAAAAACTATTGCCTGATGCAATTAAGGGGATCTGCCAACCGGCCGGTCGAATTAACAGCGGCCTATGCCGTGAACGGCGATGAGGAGGAGGAAAAAAAGTTGGCAATTGAAAAGGAAAACGACCTGGAGGCATTGGAAAATGCCATTTCAGGGTTAAACAGGGAGCAGCAGCTTTGCATAACTTTGTTTTATCTTAAAAAGAAATCGTATCACCAGGTAAGTGAAGAAACGGGATTTTCCCTCATGCAGGTGAAAAGTCATATCCAAAATGGGAAACGGAATTTAAAATTAATTTTATCCAGGGGACAAAATGAGCGATGAACGGAAAGACATATTACCCGATGAAGGATTCCCAGGGGAAGAACTCCTGAAAAAATACCTCAGCAATCAATTGCCGGAAGAGGAAAGGCATAAGCTGGAGTTGGCAATGTTGAATGACCCCCTTTTAGCAGAGGCGATGGAAGGACTGGAAGCAATCCCTCCCAATAATATCCATAATGCTGTAAACCGGATCAACCTGGATTTTCAAAAAGCGATTGCTAAACGAAAAGGGAAGAAAAGGAAAAGGAAAATTGCAGAACAACCCATTACGATCCTGGCTATCATCCTTATCTTGTTGCTTTGTGTTATAGCCTATATTGTAATCCGAAAATTCACCTGATTCTTATTTTATTCAAAGATTTTGTGGGAGGAAATTACTAATCCTCTTTTATCCGGAAAAGATTATTCTTTTTTCAAACCCTGTGCCTTCCGGGCGCTATCCATTTTTAATGCCGCCGAATCGGTCCACCGGTTGATGGTTTCCCGGGCAGAATCCACTGCTGCTTTATTATTCGGGCCAATACCTTCATCGGAATGCTTTGCACTATCCGAATTCTTATTGTTGCACGCCATGAGGCAGGATAAAAAGAAAAAAAGGAAGAATAGCTTTTTCATATTCAGGGTCGTGTTGAATTAAATGAAAATTTGATATCCGGAAAATAAACAGAATTCTATTTTTTCCGGAAGAATAATCGAACAGGCACTCCGGTAAACTCAAAATTTTCCCTCAGCTTATTTTCCAGGTAATTCCTATATGGAGTTTTAATTTCATCCGGATAATTGGCAAAAAATGCGAAACTTGGGATTCGGGTGGGCAATTGAGTAACATACTTTATTTTCACCGCATTTCCCCGTACAACGGGGGGGTGGAAGGCCTCAATTGCCTTTAGCATCACATCATTTAGTTTTGAGGTAGGCAATTTCCGGTTTTTATTTTCATACACCGTTAATGCCATTTCAATACTTTGAAAAATTCTTTGTTTCTGTTGAACAGAAATGAAAATTACCGGTACGTCCGAAAAGGGAGCCAGCCTTTGTTTCAATTCCTTTTCATAATCCCGTGCAGTATTTGTTTCTTTTTCTACCAGGTCCCATTTATTCACCAATATCACGATGCCTTTACCTTTCTTGGCGGCAAGCGAAAAAATGGAAAGGTCCTGGGCCGTAATTCCCTTACTGGCATCCAGCAACAACATACAAACGTCTGCTTCATCCATTGCTTTAATGGCCCGGATTACTGAGTAAAATTCCAGGTCCTCATGTACTTTGGCTTTGCGCCGGATCCCCGCCGTATCAATCAGGATAAAATCTTTATTAAACAGGTTATACCGGGTATGAATGGTATCCCGGGTTGTTCCGGCAATATCGCTCACTATAGTGCGCTCACTGCCAATAAGTGCATTCAACAGAGAGGATTTTCCAACATTGGGTTGACCGATGATGGCAAACTTGGGAAGTTGATCCGTGCTCTCATTTTCAATAACGGTTTCATCAGGTATCAGGTTGGCAATGGCATCCAGCAATTCGCCGGTACCACTGCCACTAATAGACGAAAGAAAAAAAATGTTTTCAAAGCCCAGGCTATAGAATTCTGAGGCCTCCATCAACCGGTTATGGTTATCCACTTTATTAACTACCAGGAAAACCTGTTTGGGAGATCGACGCAACATTTCGGCCATAGAATCATCGAGGTTTGTAATACCGGTGCTGGCATCCGTCATGAAAATGATTGCATCCGCTTCCTCCATGGCAATGAGTACCTGCCTTCGAATTTCCCTTTCAAATACATCATCGCTTCCGGCCACAAAGCCGCCGGTATCAATTACATTAAATGATTTCCCGGCCCATTCCGCCACACCATACTGCCTGTCGCGCGTTACCCCGCTTACATCATCCACAATCGCTTTCCGTTGTTCGAGCAGGCGGTTAAAGAATGTGCTTTTTCCTACGTTTGGTCTGCCGGTTATGGCTACTGTAAAACTCATGATTCGTTTTAATATCCGTACTCTTTTAAATACAGTTCATTATCGCGCCATTTAGGGCGCACTTTTACAAATAATTCAAGAAACACCTTTCGATCCAGAAACAATTCCATATCCTTTCTTGCCATGGTCCCCAAATCTCTGATCATTTTTCCTCCCTTTCCCAAAATAATCGCTTTTTGCGATTCGCGCTGCACAATTATATCGGCCATAATTTTAATAAGGGTCGATTTTTCTTTAAAGGATTGTACCAACACGGCAGTTTGATATGGCAACTCTTCCTGAAACAATTCAAAAATTTTTTCCCGGATTATTTCGGAAATAAAAAATTTCATCGGAAGGTCGCTCAATTCATCTCCCTCATAAAATTTTTCTCCTTCGGGAATAAACTCCAGCACCTTCTCTATGAGTTGTTCTATTCCACTTTTTTTAAGTGCTGAAATTTCCAGCATATACTTAATATAAGGTCTCTCCGAAAAAAGTTCCCGGGCGTTTTTCAATTGTAAGGAAGTGGCCAGGTCGGATTTATTAAATACCATTATGGCTGGCGCCTTAAGTTTCAATGAATCGAACAGGGCGAGGTCTTCGGTAAGGTCTTTGCAGGCATCAACCACCAGGAGCGCCAGGTCAGCATCTTCCAAACCCGACTTTACTGCATGCATCATTTTCTCGTGTAGCCGATATTTCGGTTCAATGATACCGGGGGTATCCGAAAAAATCAATTGGTAATTATCCTCCGTTAATATAGCCTTAATACGATGGCGGGTAGTTTGGGCTTTGTGGGAAACAATTGAAAGTTTCTCCCCCATTATCGCATTAAGCAACGTGCTCTTCCCCGCATTGGGTCTTCCAAATATGCTGATGAAACCTGCTTTCATTATAATGGCGGCAAAGCTATCCTATTTATTTCAGTGGTAAAAACTATAAAAAAAACCGCCGTAGGGCGGTTTATTGAAAAAGTATAAGATTTTCTATTGTTTTACGAAATGAAGGCTGTAGGTAGTGGTAATCGGACCCACCGATGCGGAATTATCTGCATTAAATCCATTGCAATCCCATCCCGTAACTAATAAATCAGTTACTCCATAACCTATATCTATTGATATTTTCCCATTCACTATATCCCAGGTGCCGGTTTCATTATCAGCACAACTGGCTTCATTTGTATAGATAGCCGATTTATCAGCATTTAAATGGTACACACCCGATTTTTCGCAGGAGGTGAGCGTTGAAGTGAGGTCCTGCTCCGGCTGACTGGTTATCTTTGCAGAATACTTGGTAAGTTTATAATTGCCCGCCATGGCAGCAACAGAAACTTCACAGGTATTTTTTTTGCTTTTTTTACAGGAAGCAATAACACTGATTAAGAGTACAGCTAATAATACATTTCTCATATTGGTAAAATTTAATAAGTAGGCAGAAAACTATGATATTTATTTAAATAATATATGTTAAATAAATGTTAACGGATAGGAACAGGCAAAAAAAACAGGCGTAAGGCCTGTGTTAGTTGCGAAGAGAAGGATCGAACTTCTGACCTTCGGGTTATGAGCCCGACGAGCTACCGCTGCTCTACTTCGCGATGCAAATATACCGTATTATTCCTTTGACGCCAAATTATCTATTTTAGAAAAATGAAAAAGATCACCCGCTTTGCACTCCTTCTGCTATTATTTTCTTCCTGTGGCAAAAAGGTCAAAGAATCATCCGACCAACTTTACTCCCGTCATCTCCAAAGGAATGTTCAACTGTCTATAATCCGAACGCCCCTGCCTGAAAATAAAACAGGTATAAGCCTCCTGATTTTGAACGATGGGCAGGATATCCAGAAACTGGGGTTGAAAAACCAATTAGACAGTCTTTGGCGCATGGGAATACTTTCGCCGGTGCTGGTAGTGGCGGTACATGCGGGTGACCGGTTGCGGGAATATGGGGTAGCCGGATTTCCGGATTTCCAAAAAAGGGGCGATCGGGCCGATAAGTATGCGGCATTCGTCCAGAATGAACTTTATAATTATATCAAGAAAAAAACGGGGATCCGAAGTTTTCAAAATGTAGTAATAGCCGGGGTTTCCCAGGGAGGATTATCAGCTTTTGATATAGCCTGGAATAACGCTGCCCGATTTAATAAGGTAGGCGTTTTTTCAGGTTCATTTTGGTGGCGCAATAAAGATGCAGCCGACCCGGATTATAAGGATTCCATAAATAGGATTGCTATCAATATGATTCGTTCTTCCCGAAAAAGGCCCAATATTAAGATGTGGTTTTACGCAGGAGATAAGGAAGAAACAAGCGACCGGGACAAAGATGGAATAATTGATGTGGTGGATGATACCCGGGACCTGATCAATACCTTATATGATAAGAAATCGGTAACAGCTTCAGATATCACATGGGTTGAATCTCCGGGCGGTACGCATGATTATAACTCCTGGACAAAAGCATTGCCTTCCTTCCTGGTTTGGGCATTTGGAAAAGGAAATTAATCCTTTTTCCGAATTGTACTTGAGCCGGAACTGTGTTTATTAATCAGGATGGCATTCCCCTTATATAAAATATCACTGGCTCCGCTAGCACTGGCTTTCAGCTCTGCATTAGCGGTAATAAAAATATCAGAGGCACCGGATGCCACAGCATGGCAGGTATCTGCAACCAGTCCATACCCCATTACATCACTGGCATTACTGGCTTCGATATTCACCTTTGCGGCTTTACCATTGATTTTCGCATCCGATCCATTTGAAAGGTTAAGGTTGAGTTGATTCAAACTTACATCTCCTTTAAAACTACTGCCCGATTGTACTTTTACATTAAGCATTTCGCCCTTTACATTTCCTACCAGGGTCACTTGAGAACCATTGGTAATTCGGATATCTTTAAGATTTAAAAAGGAGATATACGCATTGGCAGTGGAACGTTGATAAGCACAACCGGGGATATTCTGGAAACTAATATTCAACACGGAATCCGAAATGCTGGTCTTAATGGCCTTGCCGCAACCTGCAGTTTTTCCGCTTGCCGCCATTGAAATACTGTTTGATTGAGAAAGAAAGACATGAATCCCATCAGATACTTCAATGGCATTAAATGCCGCCGAAATGGTTACGGGCTCAGCATTTTCATCCAGTACAATTTGTTGTTGGCCAAACAACAGGTTGGAAACCGTAATAAAGAAAACCAAAAGGAACAAATACTTTTTCATTTCAGGCTTTTTGGGTTCTTCATGATACGGACAGAAAGAAAAAAAGTTACATCATTAAAAAAAATGGGAGAATAGGCCTAATTTTGCATCTCGATCTTTTTCAACTTACTGCAAGATTACCGGGGTGCTTTTTACAAGGCTGAGAATAAACCCGAAAACCTGCTCAGGATAATGCCTGCGAAGGGAGAATCAACTGCAATTTCACGCCGGTACCTGCACAAATCTTTTTACATGAAAAATGGATTCTTGTTGCTGGCACTTTTTTGCCCGGTGTTTATTTTGGCCCAAAAAAAGAATATTACCGATACCTCCCTGCTGCAACCCGTTGAAATTGTGGCTACAAGGGCTTCAGATTATAGCCCCGTTACCCAAACCACCGTTACCAAAGCCCAGCTTGAGAAACTCAATTATGGCCCCGACTTACCATTTTTGCTTGATCAGACACCCGGCGTGGTTGTAAATTCCGATGCGGGGAATGGAGTTGGATATACCGGCATCCGGATACGCGGTTCAGATGCGAGTCGTATAAATGTTAGCATCAACGGAATTCCCTTCAATGATGCAGAAAGTCAGGGAACCTTTTTTGTTGATATCCCTGATATTGCTTCATCAACAGGAAGCATTCAGGTTCAACGGGGAGTAGGTACCAGTACCAATGGCACTGGTGCTTTTGGTGCAAGCATTAATTTAAATACCAACGAGATAAAGGACGACCCTGCCTTCAGCCTGAACAGTAGTTTTGGGTCTTATCAGACTTTTAAAAATACGGTGGTATTTAACAGCGGCATTTTTAAAAAGCATTTTACTATCGATGGCAGGTTAAGTTACCTGCGGAGTGATGGATATATAGACAGGGCCTTCAGCCGGTTAAAATCCGGTTTTTTAAGTGCCGCATACATCACCCACAACAATTCAGTTCGATTCAATATAATTTCCGGAAAAGAAAAGACCTATCAGGCATGGAATGGAATTGATGCATTGGCCCTGGACACAAATCGTACTTACAATTCTTCCGGTACTGAAAAACCAGGAAGCCCGTATTCAAATGAAACGGACAACTATACACAAAGTCATTACCAACTTTTTTACAACCATCAATTTTCACCAGCCTTTAAAACAAGTCTTGCCCTGTTTCTGACCCGGGGCAAAGGGTATTACGAACAATATAAAGCCAGGGAAAATTTTTCGGATTATGGGTTGCCTGATTTCCAAAGTGGAACTGATGTAATTTCGCAGTCTGATATCATCCGCAGGTTATGGCTCAACAATTATTTTTACGGGAGCACTTTTTCTGCAGAGTATAAAAGAAATAATACGAACCTAATATTGGGCGGATCCGTTACCGGATATAATGGGCAGCACTTCGGCAGAATCATCTGGGCGCAAATTCAGGATGCCATACCCAATGATTTCGAATGGTATAATGTAAATGCATTTAAGAACGATTTTGCCCTATTTGGAAAATGGATTCAAAAAATTAAGGGTCGTTGGTTTACCTACCTGGACCTTCAGGGCAGATTGGTTAATTATAAGATTAACGGATTCAGAGAAAATCCTGACCTGGATTGGAACAACAATTATTTCTTCTTAAACCCCAAGGCCGGTATCACGTATCGCAGCCCAAAACTTACCGGTTACATTTCTTTTGGGAAAGCGGCCAAAGAACCCAATCGCGATGATTTTGAGGCGGCTGTTTATGAAAAACCAAAAGCTGAAAAACTATATGATTTAGAGGCCGGATTTCAAATAAAGAATAAGGCCCATTCAGTGGGTGTCAATCTTTATTACATGTCTTATAAAGACCAACTTATTCTAACAGGAAAAATAAATGATGTGGGAGCCTATACCAGAACCAATACTCCAAAAAGTTACCGGGTTGGTATTGAAGCACAGGCAAGAGCCACAATCCTACCCTGGTTTTCCCTGGGTGGAAATATCTGCGTTAGCAAAAACAGGGTTAAAGAATTTTCTGAATTTATGGATGACTATGATAATGGGGGGCAAATTGAAAAGCAATACCATAATACACCCATTGCTTTTTCCCCTGGAATTACCGGCAGCCTTAACCTTGAATTAGCTCCGATTAAAGGTATGACAGTTCACCTGGTAAGTAAATATGTGGGGAGGCAATATCTCGATAATTCAGGGGTAAAAGAAAGGAGTCTGGATTCCTACTTTTTGGAAAATATCATGCTTTCCTATTCCTGGAAAATAAAAGGGACCAGGGAACTGGAATTGTTCTTCCATGCCAACAACGTTTTCTCTAAAAAATACGAAGCGAATGGGTACAGCTACTCCTATATTTATGATGGGAAATTAAATACCGAAAATTATTATTTCCCAATGGCACCCCTCAATGTAATGGGAGGAATAAATATTCACCTATAGTGTATCTCCCTGCATTGCTGCCCAGGCTACCATGCCACCTGCCAGGTTCTTTACATTTTGAAAGCCCATGGTTTCCAACATAAGGGAGGCCTGCATGCTCCGGTTTCCACTTCTGCAGTAGCAAATCACCTCCTGGTCTTTCAGGTTTTCAATTTCATCAATTTGCATGGACATAATATTTCCTAACGGAATGGAAATTCCTCCAACATTATAGGCTTCATGTTCGGCCGGTTCACGCACATCTAACAGGTTTAAATTTTCTTTTTCGGCCAACCGGGCCTTCAATTGTTCGCAGGTGATTAACTCCATGTTTAAGGATTAATTATTAAAGTATCCGCTTTCCTTTCTTTACTTAAAAACAGGTCCATAATCTGCCCTGCTTTCATAAACATCAGTTCTTTAGATGCGTTGTAACGGGGTGGATCCTGTTTCCAAATAAATGCAGCGCTGGTATCCGTTACATCCGGATCCGGGATAATGGCACCAATTGTAATCTGATTTGAATCCAGAATAGGCCTGGCTTCAGAAAGAGTCATATTGACCAGGTCGGGAACTGGGAATTTTTCTTCTGAAAGCCCGCCAGCAATTACCAGGCTGATAGCACTTCCATAGGGTATTTTGGAGCCCGGTTCAATGGCTCTGCCATTAAAGGATTGTTCCAAAACAGACCCTTTCATAAAATCGGGCCTACTGGTTGTGTCGCCAAGCTTTAAGTGATTTCTGTCAAGAATAACCAGGGCATATCCCAGCGTTTTTCCTATCAGGTCGGGCACATCCACCAGCGGAAGGGTTAAGCGGTTAACGGTAAGAAATACAGTGCGGTTAACCTTTACCGTGCTATTGGGATCGGGTAGTTGTTTCAACACAGTGCCTTTTTGGGCCGTATCCACATAAACAGAATCCTGAATCAAGACATCAAATCCTTTGCTTTCTAAAAACTTCACTGCTTCCTCCGTATTTTTTCCGACAACTTCAGGCACTACAAGGTATTCGCCATGCCGGGTTATTTTTCCAAGCATCATCAAAACTCCAAAAATGATCAGCAAGCCCAGGATGCCTGCTGCAAGAAGGTTTACCCAAAATGGTTTATGTGTTATAAACTTAAACAAAGCAACTGTTTTGTATAAAAGTAAATGAAATTAAAAAGATTATTCAAAACAGGATTCAATTAAGCTGGAATAGAAGTCCATTAAAGTCCACCCATATGCTTTTACCTGCTGCGGTACAATACTGGCTTCACTTTGTCCTGGCACGGTATTAATTTCCAAAAGGAACGGCCTATTCAAATTCTCCTCAAAAATAAAATCCATACGCACAATACCATGGCAGTTGAATACGGTATATGCCTTCAAAGCGGCTTCACGTACCAGGTTAGCCATTCCTTCCTCTACCCGGGCCGGAGTAATTTCTTCACTTGCCCCTTCATACTTCGCTTCAAAATCGAAGAATTCGTTTTTGGAAATGATTTCCGTAATGGGCAGGCAGATAATTCCGGATTTTGTTTTTAGAACACCAATAGTCAATTCCCGCCCTTTAATCAACTCTTCCACCAAAACCTGATTATCCACATGAAATGCTTTCTCCAATGCCGGCAATAATTGTTCGGGGATATTTACTCGGCTCATGCCGAGGCTGCTACCTCCATTGTTCGGTTTTACGAAAACCGGGAGCGTTAATTGAGACAAAATTTCTGCCGGTTCATATTTCTCATCTGCAAAAAGATGTAAAGATTTAGCCACGCTAATTCCTGCAAATGCAGCGACAGCCACGGTATATCGCTTATTAAATGTAAGCGCAGAAGTAGCCGCATTGCAGGAGGTGTAAGGCAACCCAATGCAGTCAAAATATCCTTGCAGTTTCCCATCTTCTCCAGGTGTGCCATGGATACCGATTAACACGGCATCGAAGGTAATTTTATTACCATTAATGGTAATTGAAAAATCATTTTTATCTACCTCAACTTTGGGATTTGAATCCATCAGGAACCAGCCATCCGGATTAATATCGATGGTATAGCATTCCCATTTTTCGGGATCAATATTTTTGCTGATGGTTTTTGCACTGTTATAAGAAATCACCGATTCGCCGGAGTAACCACCGGTAACAAAAGCAATTCTTTTTCTCATATAGGTATTTGGGTTCAATTTTCTTTTTCGTCTATTCCTGGGTTTCCCGAATCAAGTACAAATTTCCAATTTCCATCCCTTTGCTTTTTCCAGATATTGATATAGGTGCCATAAATAGCCGTATCCCTATCGGCAGGCTTTACCACATACACGCCATAAGTATAACCCAAGTCGCCGGAAGCAGCAATATCTGCAGCACTGGGGCGCCATGAAATGGAAAAATTACTATCATCCTGTTGAATAAGATAATCTACGGCCTCGGCACCAATTATAGGCATGTGGCCGGGGCGAAGTAATATCCCGTTGCTATCGATATATTCTAAAAAAGCCTGCTTCATACCCTTCTCCAGGCAAACTTTGGAAAATGACCTATCCACCTCCATGAGCCTCATTTTTTCTGACTGTGGGTTGGACGCCGGTTTTTGTTTGCAGGAAGTGGCAAATAAAAGGGATATGGCAAAAATCTTAAAGCCAGGGTATATTTTCACCCGGGCAAGATACTTAAATAAACTGCAGGCAAATAAAAGAAAAAGGCGAAAGTATTGATAAATACCTTCGCCCATGTTACAGGAAATATCACCTGCATATATCAGCCTTTCGGCATCAACAGGCTAAATGTGCAGCCTGTTCTTTTTCTCCATCAATTCATCCACCGTTTCGCGGTAGGCTTCATCCGGCACACAACAATCAACCGGGCAAACAGCAGCACACTGAGGCTCTTCATGAAATCCCTGGCATTCGGTGCATTTACTGGGTACAATGTAATAGGTGTCATTGGCAACCGGGTTGTTCCGCTGGTCTGCATCCACTATAGAACCATCCATCAGGGTATAATTGCCTTTTACCGTAGTTCCATCTGCAATGGCCCACTCAACTCCACCCTCATAAATAGCATTATTTGGGCATTCGGGCTCACAGGCACCACAATTTATACATTCTTCTGTTATCTTAATGGCCATCTTATTTTAATTTTATCGCAAGTTAGTAAGGAGATATGAATTTACATGATCGTATTGATATTATGGCAGAACTTGCCAATTTTCTTTGTTCCCAAAATCCGGAATGGGTATCTGCAAAATTAAAAGCGGAAAGTGAAAACCCCTGGTTTACGCAAGGATTCATTGAGTTATCCATAAAAAACATCGCCAGGGAATACCTCAATAAAGATAAACTAAATGCCTGGGTAAACTTTTATCATTTAGATGATAACATAAACCCTAAATTAGTTGGATTGGTTATGGCAGGCAATATCCCCCTGGTTGGTTTCCACGATTTTTTATGCTTATTTATTTCGGGGCACAGGCAAATGATAAAACCTTCCTCGAAGGATGATGTATTGATAAGAGAAATGGTAAAATACCTTCACCTGCAATTCCCTGAAACATCAACTTACATTCTCCTGGCCGATCAGCTCAAGGGTTGTGATGCTTACATCGCAACGGGAAGCAACAATAGTTCAAGGTATTTTGAACAATATTTTTCCAAATACCCCCATATTATTCGAAAAAACAAGACCTCAGTGGCGGTATTAACCGGCGATGAGTCTGAAACCGACCTGGCATTACTCGCTGCTGATGTGCAAACTTTTTTTGGTCTGGGATGCCGGAATGTTACAAAAATATATGTGCCGGAGGGATACGATTTTATTCCCCTGCTGAATTCTTTTAAAAAATTTGATTACCTCATCGAAAACCAGCGATATAAAAATAATTACGATTACCAGTTATCGATCCTTTTGCTTAACCGGCAGCATTATATGACCAATGGCAGTATTCTGTTGGTAGAAAACGATTCTCCATTTTCACCCATTTCCGTTCTGAATTACAATTTTTATAAACCCGGCGAACCGGTTCCCCGGGAAAATATCCAGGATTTACAATGTATTTCCGGAAAGGGGCAAATGCAACCCGGTACTTTGCAGCATCCCGGGTTGTTCGATTATGCCGATGGCGTGGATACAATGGCCTTTCTGCTGCAACTTTAAGGATCTACGAAACTCTTCCTAATTGTATGTTAAACCTTTGTTTTTGAAAATACAATTTGTCAGTCTGCTGTTATTTTGTAATCGAAGGCATGGAAATTGAACCTTTCGACTTACCAGAAGATAAAAAAGAAAAACTAAAACCATGAAATTTAAACAGATCCTTTTTACCATCCTGTTGAGTGGAATTACCACAGTTGCTGTAATATGGGGTTACGGCAAATGGGCATCCGCCAATCACAGCTATGGTTTGCAGCAAAATGAAGCGACCCCTTCCAATTATCGGTTTGCAGGATTCAACGCAAGTGGGTTACCTCCCGGAGGCCCGGTTGATTTCACGCAGCCAGCCGCTGCTGCCATTCCCACGGTTGTTCATATTAAAACAAAAACGGACGCCAAACAGGTGAATGTGCAGCGGCAAAGACAGAACCCCTTCAGTGATTTTTTTGGGGATGACATGTTTGATCAGTTGTTTGGAGGAAACCGTGGATATATTCCGGAACAAAGGGCGTCCGGCTCGGGCGTAATTATCAGTGATGATGGGTATATTGTTACCAACAACCATGTGGTACAGGATGCCGATGAACTAACGGTTACGTTAAGCGATAAGCATACCTACAAAGCAAAAGTAATTGGTACGGACCCATCTTATGATCTTGCTGTTATTAAAATTGATGCAAAAAATCTCCCTTTCCTTTTATATGGAAACAGCGATGACGTTAAAATCGGACAATGGGTACTAGCCATCGGTTATCCTTTAAATCTGGAAACTACGGTTACCGCCGGCATTGTAAGTGCCAAAGCCCGCAGCCTGGGTTTAAATAAAGACCAGAGCGGAAATCCTACCGGAGGGGTTGAATCATTTATTCAAACGGATGCAGCGGTTAATATGGGGAACAGCGGAGGTGCATTGGTGAATACGGATGGCAGGTTAATTGGTGTCAATTCTGCCATTGCTTCACCCACGGGATATTACTCCGGTTATTCCTACGCCATCCCGGTAAATATTGTGAAAAAAGTGGTGGATGATATCGTAAAATATGGAACCGTACAGCGTGGGTTCCTGGGAATTGCATTTGGTAATGCCGGCGATATGACCGATGACGCAAAGGCAAGGTACCACATCCCCTCCTCCGCCTTTGATGGCATTTACGTTACCGATGTTCCGAAAGATGGGGGGGCTTATGGTGCAGGAATTGAAGTGGGCGACCGCATCAATAAAATCAATGGGGTGGCAATTAACAGCGGTGGAGAATTGCAGGAGCAAGTAAGCCGGTACCGCCCTGGCGATAAAGTAACGGTTGAATATACACGAAATGGAAATAATCGTTCATCCGTGGTCACCCTGAAAAATAAAGCAGGAAACTACAACTTGGTAAAGAATGATGAAGCAACGGATCTTTTAGGAGCCGATTTTGTAACACTAGATGCCAAAAAATCAAAGGACCTGGGCATTACCGGTGGTGTCTATGTAAAGAAAATTAAAAAGGGAGCTATTTTCGATCAAACGCGGATGAAAGACGGGTTTGTAATTATGAAAGTTGATGGGAAAGAGGTTAGATCTGTGGAAGATCTCCGAACTGCTATTGGTGCAAAAAAGAATATAAACCTCAGCGGTTTCTATCCGGGGTACGATGCTATCTATGAATACCCGATAAACCTTGCAGCAGATTAAATCAAATACGGATTATAAATAAAAGGCAGTTTTTCAACTGCCTTTTTTACTTTCTTTTTGGAAAATTATCAATTTCAAAATTGAAATAGCACCTTTAAAATTCCCATTTAAATCAAAACATTGTCCCAGGGCGAAATTTTGAATATTTAGCGTATTCGCTCAACAGAAATAAATTGCTTACACGCCACATTATCAAAGTACCCTCTGCGTGGGTAGGGAATTTATCTTTACTACAATTCCCGTTCGGTCTGTTTCTACAAATCATTAAAATCCTTCCTTCACAATAGCTTCTTCGGAAACTCCCAGGGATGCCAGGTGTTTTCCGACGGCATCCATCATAGGTGGAGGACCACAGAGATAGAAATACTTCATGTTACCATCCATGTGCTTTTTGATTGTGTCGGGAGAAATAAATCCATGCTCATATCCGGGAAATTGTTCATCAGAAAGGACATTTATAAAATTCTTTCCTAATAATTTACCCAATTTTTCTTCCTGTATAATATCCCCCTTCGTTTTATTTGCAAAGATCAATTTGTTATTTCCTAATTGATTATTCTTTTCAAGATGTTTCAATATTGCAATAAACGGAGTAATACCTGCCCCCCCTGCGATGAATATCCCCTCTCCCTTATATTTAATATCGCCATATACATCCCCAATTACCAATTCATCTCCACTGGACAAGGAAAGCAATTGATTGGTTACGCCGTTGTGTGAAGGGTAGGTTTTAATATTAAATTCAATATGGTCATCATCCGGAAGTGAAGTGAATGTAAAAGACCTCCATTCCTTTTCCCAACCCGGTTTATTGATTGCGACATCCACAGCCTGACCAGGGAGGTACGAAAGGTTCACCGGCCTATCCGCAACAATTTTCAATACATCGTGCGTTAGATGTTCAATAGATTTAATTTTTACAATCTGTGCCATCCATTAAAAATTTTACTGTAAAAGAAAAAAAGTAAATCAAAATACCACTGAAACCTGGTCCGCAAGCGTGCGAAAACCTAAAGCAACGCAGGTATTTTCATATTACACATGAATAATATAACAACCAAAACAATTTATTGTTGTAACATTTTTTCAAAGCATAAACAGATCAACCGGGAATATAAAAAAGGGATTCTCCCCCTGTTCGCTAAAAAGAAAGGACATTAAGCTATTGCATTTTCGGGTATTCCCCATTTTTCCATATTCGAATTAGCAAAATCCAGTTTGTATTTTTCAGGAATTTCGCCATTCAGCATGGAACCCACTTTGATCGACGGAAAAATCTCTTCGTAGGTTAGCATTTGATTTAATGAAACCCTCCTGTAAATGTGGGAACGGGTAATATTCTTCATATCATCCAGCCCCGAAGCCCCAAGGAGTTCAACAAAGTTCTCGATAGTGCCTTTATGATAATTGGCAACCCGGACTTTTTTATCTTCCACAACCAAACCTACTGTGAGTTGCGGGTCCTGGGTAGTTATTCCCGTTGGGCATTTATTGGTGTTACAAAGCAATGCCTGGATGCATCCCAGGGCCATCATCATTGCCCTTGCCGAATTGCAGGTATCTGCCCCAAGGGCCATAGCACGCGCAATATGAAATGCAGATGTAATTTTTCCCGAAGCAATTAGCCGAATATGCTTACGAATATCCAATCCGTTTAAAATATTATGCACAAAGGCCAATCCATCTAACATAGGTGCCCCCAGGTAATTCGAAAACTCCGGCGGAGCCGCTCCCGTTCCTCCTTCCCCACCATCCACCGTTATGAAATCGGGGTAAATATCCAAATGTATCATTGCTTTACAAATGGAGATAAACTCACTTTTATGACCAATACACAATTTAAACCCGACCGGCTTTCCACCTGAAAGTTCTCTGAGTTTAGCAATAAACTTTACCATTTCAAGCGGATTATTAAACGCAGAATGAAAAGGAGGTGAAATTATTTTGGTATGAGGTACAACGTGTCTGATTTTGGCAATTTCTTCACTATTCTTAGAAGCAGGAAGTATGCCTCCATGTCCAGGTTTTGCCCCTTGTGAAATTTTAAGTTCAATCATTTTCACATTCGGGTTTTTGGATTTTTCTGCAAACAAATCCGCATTAAAATTCCCTTCTGCATCCCGGCATCCAAAATAACCGGTACCAATTTGCCATATCAGATCACCTCCATGCATTAAATGATAATGACTTAATCCCCCCTCTCCTGTGTTATGTGCAAACCCGCCAATTTTTGCCCCTGCGTTCAGTGCTTCCACTGCCTGCGAACTCAGGGATCCGTAACTCATGGCAGAAACATTAAAAATGCTGGCAGAGTATGGCTGGGTACAATCTTTGTTTCCAAAAATTATTCTTGGATTGTGATTGAGCGTACTGAATGCTTTTGGAGCCATTGAATGACACATCCATTCATACCCTTCTGCATAAACATCCAGTTGGGTGCCGAATGGAATTGTTTCCAGTTCCTTTTTTGCCCGTTGGTAAATAGTGGACCGATCTACCCGGTTTACCGGCCGTCCGTCAATATCAGATTCGATAAAATACTGGTACATTTTCGGGCGTAACTCTTCTAAAACATATCGCAGGCGTCCTACCAAGGGAAAAATCCTCCGTACGGCATGCTTTGTTTGGAGCATATCCTGGTATCCCATTAATGTCAAAATAAGGAAAATCCCAAATATGACATACCAGTTGGGGTTTAAGAAAATTGAAAGTGCCAGTGTAATCAATAAAACTACTGAAGAAATAACCACAAACTTTATTCGCATACCGAGAGGTTTTCAAATCAAAAATTGAAATCAGGCAGATTACTTACCAAACCTAAGCAATCTTTTGGAATCTTTATTTCATCGATTCGATAACCGATTTGATTACCACGGCCTGATTATGCGCTTCATCTTTTGCGCCGTATAAAATGCATACTTTCTTTTGTTTGGATAGTTCCCGGATTCGCTCCAGGGTTGCATAATTACTTTTCAGTTCCTTTTTATAACGGGCTGCAAACTCAGAAAATCGTTCTGGCTGGTGGCCAAACCATTTTCTTAATTCATTCGATGGGCCTAATTCTTTATCCCATTCATCCAGCCTGGCCTCGTCTTTACTAATCCCTCGCGGCCATATCCGGTCTACCAGAATCCGGTAGCCGTCATCTTTTGCCGGCTTTTCATATATGCGTTTAATGAATAATCCTTTCATGATCCGAAAATTTAATTGAAGGGAAGGCACTAACAGCAACTTGACATTCGTAATACTCATCATCCTAACCCTGAAAATCAGGGAAGGGAAAAAGAATAAATAGCCTATCCGATACCGTTAGTTGTCTTTTAAATAATTCCTAAGTACATACTGCAGGATCCCGTTATTCTTAAAATATTCAATTTCGATGGCAGAATCAAGCCTGGCTTTTACTTTAAAAAGTGTTTCCTTTCCAGAAGGGTGGACCGCTTTAACATCCAGCAATTTATGAGGTGCCAGGTAATTGGCAATCCCGGAAATGCTAAATGTTTCCGAGCCATCTAAACCCAATTTTTCTGCGCTTTCCCCATTAACAAAAACCAGTGGTGCAACGCCCATTCCCACCAGGTTACTGCGGTGAATTCGTTCAAAACTTTCTGCAATTACCGCTTTCACTCCCAACAAATAGGTACCCTTTGCGGCCCAGTCGCGTGAAGACCCGGAGCCGTATTCTTTCCCTGCAAGAATAATCAGGAGAGTCTGGTCCTTTTGATAAGCCATAGCCGTATCAAATACCGTTTTAACTTCCTGGGTTGGGAAGTACCGGCTGAATCCTCCTTCTTTATCGGTAATTTTATTCTTTATTCGGACATTTGCAAAGGTACCGCGCATCATTACTTCGTGGTTTCCTCTTCGGGAACCGTAGGAATTGAATGCCGGTTTTTCCACTCCTTTCGATTTCAGGTACTGGCCTGCTGCACTATCTTCTTTAAAGGAACCCGCGGGAGAAATATGGTCGGTGGTAACCGAATCTCCCAAATATAACAACACCCGGGCATTGCTTATGTCGGTAACAGGCTGGGGTGTAGCCTCCAGATTTTCAAAAAATGGGGCTTCTCTAATATAGGTTGAGTTTGGATTCCATTCATACTTCTGATCCAGGCTCACTTCTAAATTTTTCCAATCATCGGATCCTTCAAAAATCACATCATATACTTCTTTAAAATCGTCCTGTTTCACGCATTCAATAATAGTTTGTTGGATTTCATCCCGGGAAGGCCAAATTTCTTTAAGATACACCGGGTTACCATTCGGATCGTAGGATAACGGATCATTCAATAAATCCACATCAACGCGGCCAACCAGCGCGTAAGCTACCACCAACATGGGCGACATAAGGAAATTCATCTTGGTTTGAGGATGCACCCGGGCTTCAAAATTCCGGTTACCGGAGAGTACAGAGGCTACCACCAGTTCTCCCTTATCCACCGCTTCCGCAATATGATTGGGCAAGGGGCCGGAATTTCCAATACAGGAAGTACAGCCATAGCCCACTGTATGGAAACGCAGCGCATTCAGATCTTCGTTCAGGCCTGACCGTTGGAGATACTGAGTAACCACTTTTGATCCCGGAGCCAATGATGTTTTAACCCAGGATTTAGTACGCAACCCGCGTGCTACCGCTTTTCGGGCCAATAACCCGGCTCCAATCATTACGGCGGGATTGGACGTATTGGTGCAACTTGTTATGGCAGCTATGGCAATGCATCCATCACTCAGGATAAACTCCTGATTTCGGTATTTAATACGAACCGAATGCAATGCATCTTTCACAATTTCAGAAGGTATGGTATGCCCTTCCTTGGGTACTTTTCCAAATGTGAATTCCGTACCGGAACCTCCTTCGGCAAGCCAGGAAGATTCTTTGCGATCATCAACGCCCTTATAATCGCGTTGGTATTCTTTGTGCAACAGATCGGCAAATTTATTACCCAGGTCTTTCACCAGGATTTTGTCTTGCGGACGTTTGGGCCCAGATACAGTGGGTTCTAAGGTTGATAAATCGAACTCAACCACCGATGAGTAGTGAATATTTTCCTTACCGGTACGCCAAAGGAGATTTTCCTTACAATAGGTTTCAACCGTTTTTATTTGCTCGGACGACCGGTTGGTGGCATGCATGTATTCAAGCGTACGTTCATCCACCGGAAAATAAGTTACCGTACAACCAAACTCGGGCGACATATTACCAATTGTAGCCCTATCCGTAACCGTTAGATTATCTAACCCGTCTCCAAAAACTTCCACAAATTTTCCTACCACCCCTTTATCCCTCAGTACTTTAGTAATAGATAATACCAGATCGGTGGCGGTACATTCATTGGGTATTTTCCCGGAAAGCTTAAGGCCAATAACCTCGGGGCAGGTAAAGAAAATCGGCTGGCCTAACATGGCGGCTTCGGCCTCAATCCCGCCTACGCCCCATGCAATAACCCCAATACCATTTACCATGGGGGTGTGCGAATCTGTACCAACCAGGGTATCCGGAAAAAGCCATCCATCCCGGTTTGCAATTCCTGTGGCCAAATACTCGAGGTTTACCTGGTGGCAAATACCCATACCGGGGGGCACCACGGTAAAATTTTTTAATCCTTTTTGAGCCCACTTCAGCAACTCATACCTTTCTTTATTTCGTTCATATTCCAATTCTACGTTTTTATCATAGGCATAATCCGTTCCATAAAAATCAACCTGAACCGAATGGTCGATCACCAAATCCACCGGAATTGCCGGATTTATCCTTTGCCCGTCTTTTCCATGCCGTACAAATTCTGCTCGTAGGGAGGCCATATCCACCACGGCAGGTACGCCCGTAAAATCCTGCATCAATATCCGGGCAGGCATGAAGGGGATATCCTTATCCGGTGGGGTAGGTAACCAGTTTAAAAGGGTTTGAACGTGCTCATCGGTAATACTAAATCCATCATAATTCCGCAATACATTCTCCAATAAAATCCGGATGCTAAAAGGCAGGTGATCAACCCTTCCCTTTCCCAAATCCTTTAAAGAGGAATACTGATAGACTTTATTCCCAATACTAATTTTTTGAACTGATTTTGCTTTTTCGAAACTCATAAGATTAATTCAATTGGCGGATGAATAGGTTTAAATAGAACAGAGAAACCCGGTAATTTGTTGATTCTGAAAGAAAATTATAGTCAACCTTATGCTTTACCCAATTTCAAATTAAATGTACGACAGAAATACGGGGTGGCTCCTTTCAATCATTGAAAAGCCTTAAAAAGCCAAATAGAAGAAAATTTAAACCTAAAAAATTGCACAACCCGTATTTTTCCTCTGTACTCTTTTCCTCCTTTTGGTAAAAGAAACATAGGGTCTGGCTCTCCTATCAAATTTCAATTTTTCCGGAACCATTGGGGATATGAAACCTCCTAAATCCGACTGGCCAAATAATTATAACTTTGCGGCCGATGAAGCAATTTACCATTCCATTTACTTATCGCAGCCCTCTGATTGCCGCCATAAAGAATAAGCGAAAAGAGCTGGATAAGATGAAGAAAGACTTTACCCCTACCCTTTTGGATCTTGGCCCATTAAAAATTTACCTGGCCAGACATTTTGGATTCTGCTATGGAGTGGAAAATGCGATTGAGATTGCTTTTAAAACCATTGATGAGAACCCGGGTAAAAATATTTATCTCCTAAGCGAGATGATACACAACCCCAAAGTGAATCTTGATCTGCTTAAACGGGGGGTGAAATTTTTGCAGGAAACCTCGGGAAAACAGATTATTCCCTTTGAATCCCTTTCAAAGGATGATATCGTATTAATCCCCGCCTTTGGCACAACGCTGGATATTGAGTCAAAACTCAGGGCAATTGGGATTGCAGTAGAGAAATTTAATACCACCTGTCCCTTTGTTGAAAGGGTTTGGAACCGGAGTGAACAAATTTCCAAAAAGAACTATACCGTGATCCTGCACGGTAAGCCTGCCCACGAGGAAACCAGGGCCACTTTTTCTCATGCGGCGGCCAACACGCCAACCTTAATTATCAGGGATATGGATGAAGCAATTCAACTTAAACCCTTTCTCGAGAAAAAGAAATCAGCGGAAGAATTTTTTACCGAATTTAAAGGGCGATTCTCTGCAGGATTTAATCCGGAAAAAGACCTCGATAGAATTGGGGTGGTAAATCAGACCACCATGCTGGCAAGTGATACCCAAGCCATTGCTGATTTCCTAAAGAATGTAATGATCGGGCATTACCAGCTTAATGAACAGAATCTGGAACAACGGTTTGCAGATACCCGGGATACACTATGCTATGCCACCAACGATAATCAAACTTCCGTATATGGATTGCTGGAGCAACCTGCCGATCTGGCCATTGTGGTAGGAGGATATAACAGCAGTAATACATCGCACCTTGTTGAACTATGTGAAGAAAAATCGGATACCTATTTCATTAATAATGCAGATAAAATAAACAAGGAAAACAGCATCTCACATTTCAACATTCACAAACGGGAGGAAGTTTTCACAAATCATTTTATTCCCGACAAAGAACCTGTTTCTATCTTAATCACCAGTGGAGCAAGCTGTCCGGACGCCATGGTAGAAGAAGTGATTGTTAAACTTGCCGAAATGCGTTCATCGGCGGCGGCTCTGGAAAGGATAAAACGGGAAATGGCAGAAAATTGATTGAATGCGTTTATGGTTATTTTCAATGAATGGCCAGGGGAACCATACGCAGGAAATCTTGTTGTATAATATTCAGCGTTAAATCCAGATACAAATTGAACTTTCTGCGGAACCATTGGTACGACATCGGAGGTTTGCTGGCGGTTGCCACCCTGCTTTATGTTGGATTAAATTTTCCCTTCTTTTCGGATTATCAATTGCTGATGTGGTTGAGTTTGGCCTCTTTATTCCTTCATCAATTAGAAGAATATCGAATACCCGGCACCTTTCCGGGAATGATTAACCGGGTTATGTTTAACAGTAAGCTTCCCCACAAATACCCCTTAAATTCAAATACCTCATTCATAATAAATGTAGGGCTGGGCTGGGTAATCTATTTTTTAGCGGCGGTGGCAGGAGAAAATCATCTCTGGCTTGGAATTACCTCAATTCTGATTTCATTAGGTAATATTATTGCCCATACTTTTATTTTCAATATCAGGGGAAAAACAATTTACAATGCTGGCTTGGTTTCCTGCTGGTTGTTCTTTGCACCAGTTGTTTACTATTTCGTTCGGCTCATTGCAGAAGGAAATGTTGCTACAACCCTCGATTACTTCATAGGGATTCCCCTCGGAATTTTAATTAATGTTTTCGGTGTATTCAAATTAATTTCCTGGCTTGCCGATAAAAACAGCACCTATACTTTCTTACCAAGAAACCTCCTGTTGAACGACAGAAAAGGGTAAAAATCAATTTCGCATTCCGTTACCTTTTCACAAATAAAAAAGAAGGGGGGAGATAAAAATCCGGAAAATTTCAGGATGCAGGAACGGCCGTAATTCTCTCCTCAAAAAGGGAAATGGCAAATTCGAGTTGTTCTTCGATACCCAGGTTGCTGTTATCGAGAAGGATTGCATCCGATGCCCTGCGCAATGGGCTTATTTCCCGGTTGGAATCAATATAATCTCTCAATTCCAGATTTGCTTTCACTTCTTCAATGGTTACATTCGGATTTTTTGCATACATCTCCTTAAAGCGCCTTTCCACGCGCAACGAAATATCAGCAGTCATGAATATTTTTAATTCTGCATTTGGAAACACGGTTGTACCAATATCACGCCCATCCATTACAATTCCTTTCTGCTTTCCCATCAATTGCTGCTGGCGAACTGCAAATTCTCTTACCTGCCCAATAGCCGCCACCTCGCTCACCTGCTCCGCCACAATAAGATCCCGGATAAAATATTCTACATTCTCATCATTCAACAAAATCTCAGATTGCTGCGATTTTTCATTAAATGTAAAACTGAGATTTATGCCGCAGAGCGCCTCCTTTACCTGTTCTTCCCTGGACCAGTCAATATGATTTCGTAAAAAATAAAGGGTAATAGCCCGGTACATGGCGCCGCTATCAATATATACATATCCCAGCGACCGGGCAAGCTGCCTGGCAAGCGTGCTCTTTCCACAACTCGAAAAGCCATCTATGGTGATGATAATTTTCTTCGGCATTATTACAAAATTCAATTAAAAATTGCCGATTACAAAAAATGTTTTCACAAAAAAAACCCCGGTTAAAAGACCGGGGTAAAAAAATGAGACCTGAATCAGGCTTCCGACTTACGTTCTTTCTTTTTGGGCTCTGGTTTCAGTACGAACCGGATCACATTATTATCCTTATCGAGTTGAGCCTCAACATTATCACCGGCCTTGATATTCGCATTCAATATTTCTTCTGCAAGCGGGTCTTCCAGGTATTTTTGGATAGCCCGATGCAATGGCCTGGCGCCAAACTGAATATCGTACCCTTTATCAGCGATAAAGTTTTTGGCTTCCTCAGAAAGTTGTAACGTAAACCCTAAATTATTCAACCGTTTCATTACCCCCTTCATCAGGATATTGATAATTTCGAAAATATTTTCCTTCGTAAGGGAATTAAACATAACCACATCATCTATCCGGTTAAGGAATTCGGGGCTAAATGTGCGCTTTAATGCCTTTTCAATCACTGCCTTGTTATTCTCATCGAATTTCTCCATCCGGTTGGCGGTAGCAAACCCAACCCCTTCGCCAAAATCTTTCAATTGGCGGGCCCCAATATTGGAAGTCATGATGATTAGGGTATTTTTAAAATCCACTTTTCTTCCAAGTCCATCTGTAAGTTGACCATCGTCGAGAACCTGCAATAAAATATTATAAATATCGGGATGCGCTTTTTCAATTTCATCCAGCAGGATCACACTATAAGGTTTCCTTCGAACGCGTTCAGTCAATTGCCCCCCTTCTTCATACCCCACATATCCCGGAGGTGCTCCAATCAGGCGGCTAACCGTGAATTTTTCCATGTATTCACTCATATCAATACGAATCAACGCATCCTCACTGTCGAACATATATTTTGCGAGCGACCGGGCAAGTTCTGTCTTACCCACCCCTGTAGGCCCAAGAAAAATAAAGGTGCCGATGGGTTTTTTAGGATCTTTAAGACCTACCCGATTACGCTGAATAGCTTTAACCACTTTAGAAATTGCTTCCGATTGCCCCACTACGGCTCCCTTAAGCTCATCGCCCATCCGGCGTAATTTTTCCGTTTCGGCCTGCACCATTCTTTGAACCGGAATACCCGTCATCATACATACCACTTCTGCAATATCTTCTTCTTCGATAGGGTATCTTTTGTTTTTGCTTTCTTCTTCCCACTCTGTTTTTGCCTTTTCCAGTTCTTCCTGGAGACGTTTTTCGGTATCCCGTAAGGAAGCGGCTTCTTCAAACTTCTGGCTTTTTACCACTTTATTCTTTTCCTGCTTAATATCTTCAATCTTTTTCTCGAGTTCGATTATAGTAGGAGGAACATTGATGTTTTTGATATGTTTGCGGGCACCCACTTCATCCAGAACATCAATGGCTTTATCGGGCAGGAGCCGGTCGGTCATATAACGATCGCTCAATTTAACACAAGCTTCAATGGCGTCCTGACTAAAAGTAACATTGTGATAATCTTCGTATTTACTTTTAATATTATTCAGGATTTCAATGGCTTCCTCAATGGAAGGTTGTTCAATAATAATTTTTTGGAAGCGGCGGTCGAGTGCACCATCCTTTTCAATGTGCATGCGGTATTCATCCAAAGTAGAGGCACCGATGCATTGCAATTCGCCCCGTGCGAGGGCCGGTTTAAAAATATTGGAGGCATCGAGAGAGCCACTTGCTCCACCAGCGCCAACAATGGTATGAATTTCATCGATAAAGAGAATTACATCCCGGTTCTTTTCCAGTTCGTTCATAATGGCTTTCATTCTTTCTTCGAACTGGCCCCGGTACTTGGTGCCGGCAACCAGTGCAGCTAAATCCAGACTAACCACGCGTTTATCAAACAAAACACGGGATACTTTCCGCTGCACGATGCGAAGGGCAAGCCCTTCCACAATGGCCGTTTTACCCACACCCGGTTCACCGATAAGGATCGGGTTATTCTTTTTTCTCCGGGAGAGGATTTGAGAAACCCGCTCAATTTCTTTTTCTCTTCCCACAATGGGATCGAGGCTGCCATTTTCTGCAAGCCTGGTTATATCTCTTCCGAAATTATCCAATACGGGTGTTTTGGTTTTGGCAGCACCGGATGCGCCGGATTTTTGCGACCGCGACTGCCCGCCATATTGCTTCCTTTCTTCGTCAAATTCATCCTCTTCATTAAATTCAGCAGAGGGAGGAGGATTTGAGGTTACAAACCCTAACTCATTCTTAAAAACTTCGTAATCCACATCATATTGATTTAATATCTGCGTAGCAATATTCTCCTTATTTTTTAGGATTGAAAGCATGAGGTGTTCACTTTCAACCAATGCACTTTTTAGCGCCTTTTGTTCAAGTACGGAAATTCGAATTACTTTTTCTGCCTGTTTGGTAAGTGGAATACTGTTGATATTTGCAATGGTCTTTCCCGTTTTGTCTTTCACGGAAATTTCAATGTCCTTTCGCAATTCAAACAAGTCCACATTAAGCGACTTAAGGGTTTTCACGGCAGTATTTTCCCCATCGCGAATAAGGCCCAGCACAAAATGCTCGGTACCTATAAAATCATTACCCAGGCGTAGAGCTTCCTCCCGGCTGTAAGAAATGATTTCCTTTACCTGTGTAGAGAAACTATTGTCCATTCTCGCGGTTTTTTAATTGATACAATAATAACGAATATTTGTTTCGGTTAGTTGTGCCTGATTATCAAATGTTGATTTGTTGAAAATTAGGCGATTTGGAAACATTCCTGCTTTGAAAGACCATAAAGTGGGCCAACCAAACGTTAAAAACAAATTAACTTTCCTATTAAATGACCTTTCCCAGAAAAAAATCTCCCTATTTTTCAGATTCAAATATTGTTGTTATAACATGAATGTCAAATTAAGTACCAAAGAAAAATTTGTAGTCCTGGAGGTATTAGAGGCCAATTTATCTGCAATTATGTCAGAACCACTTTCAAAAATATTCCAGCAAATTATGGGGGGGATCCCACCTCACCTGGTATTGGATTTAGGTATTGTTAAGCAAATTGATGAGGAAATTGCATTTTCGGTGGCATCCTGGCAATCCAGGTTTTATGAAAGGCAGTATTCTTTTGTAATATGCTCGATGCGTGAAGAGGTTGCACAGGTATTTAGATCTCTTGATCTTTTTGATAATATGAATACCACCCCCACCCTAAGCGAAGCATGGGATATGGTACAAATGGAAGAAATTGAAAGAGAATTATTAAATGACTTCAATGATAACGAAGCATAATGAACTTATCTTTGACCTGAATCCCCATCCAACAAGTTGTTAGCACTCACCATTTTAGGCAATAATTCGGCAATCCCGGCATTTGGCAGGAACCCTACATCGCAAATATTACAGACGGCCGATGATTTTTTTCTTATTGATTGTGGGGAGGGTACCCAGCTTCAGATGTCGCGATATAAAATCAGAAGGAGCAAAATCAGCCATATTTTCATTTCGCATCTTCATGGAGATCATTATTTTGGACTGATTGGCCTACTCACCAGTATGAGCCTTTTGAACCGAACCCAGGACCTTCACTTGCATGGACCTGCGCTTTTAAAACAAATCCTGGACGTTCAACTGGAGGCTGCTGCATCAACCCTTTGTTACAAATTACATTTTCATCCCCTGGGCGAGAACGGGAAAATTGCAGAAACCCATAAAATGGAAGTGCATTCGTTCCGGGTTAAGCATCGTATTGATTGTTGGGGGTTTCTTTTCGGGGAGAAAAAGAACCCGCGAAAGTTAGATATCGAACGTGCAGTAGCGTATGAAATTCCTTCTTCCTTTTATGAAAGCCTGCAAAAAGGAATGGATTATAAAACAAAGAAAGGCACTATTATTCCGAATGAAGAAGTGACCATTGCAGCAAGCCTTCCAAAATCCTATGCTTATTGTGCCGACACCATCTTTGACCCAGAGTTATGTAATATAGTAAAGGGAGTGAGCCTTTTATATCATGAGGCTACATACCTGAAAGACCAGGAGGAACGGGCCGCCGCACGATTCCATAGCACCACATACCAGGCTGCGGAAATAGCCAGGCGATCCGGGGTTGGCAAATTGCTCATCGGGCATTTTTCTTCAAAATATGAGTCGCTGGAGCCCTTCTTGCAGGAAGCCAAAGAAATATTTCCACAAACAGAATTGGCATTGGAAGGTGCCTGTTTTTCGATCTAAGGGACGGAGAGCCGGTATTCATAACCGTTACTATGAATCCATTTAATAAATTCGGGAAACCATTTTCTCCAGGCAGCTTCATTATGTTTCCCGTTTTCATCCACCACGGTATAGATTAATGAATTGGATAACAAGGCTAGGCGATCGGATACTTCCTCCATATCGTGCAGCATTTCATCGCCCTCGCCTTTTCCCATATAAAAGAAGAAACGGCTGGTTTGGCCAGGCGCCAGCGAATCGGTAAGGTTCATTATTTCCGGCGCAATCCAAAATGAAGGTGAAAAAACTCCGGCGTTACCAAATACTCGGGGACGGGTTAAGGCAGCATAATAAGAAATGAGTCCCCCCATCGAACTACCCATAATAGTACAGTGCCGGGGATCAGAAAGAGTGCGGTAATGTTTATCGATATAGGGCTTCAGGGTTTCAGCCAGAAAGGCTACATATTTTATGCCCAGCCCCTTTCCGTATTTATCATTATCGTATGGGTTATATTCCCGGAGGCGCTCTGGCCCGCTTTCAATGCCTACAACAATAAAATTAATATGGTTGTCCGCAGAAAGGGTATCCAGGGTTTCATCTGCCCCCCATTCTCCAAACGGGGCATAAAAGTTATCGAACAGATTTTGCCCGTCGTTGGCGTATATAACGGGGTATCTTTTCTTTCCCTCCTGATACCCGGGTGGCAAATAAATCCATATTCTTCTATACCGGTCGAGCTGGGGCATGAAAAAGGCGGAGTCCATCAACTTTACCTGTTTGGAACTGGAGTGCTTTACTGTTGTATTTGCAAATGCATCTGCCCATCCTTTAATGGAAAAGCGAAGGGTGGTATCTGATGAAATGGTTACCGAGCGATTACCCAGGGATTGCCCTTGAGATCCGGTTTCCACTTTCCCCCAACTTCCTCTGGTAAATTTGAATTCAATACGCCCTTCGGGAATATTGGAAAAAATTTTAGTATAGTCCTTTCCGTTAGATATTAATCGAAATGCCGTATCAGCCGGGTTCCACCGGTTAAAATCGCCCGCTATAAAAATGGAATCCGATAAAACTATTCCTGAATCGGGTAAGACCTGTACTACCACCCGGTACTGCGAAACGGCAAAAAACGGCAAGACCAGGATCAGTGATGCTATAAGAGAACCCAGCCTCACAGGTGCACCAATTTAGATTCACCCATAAATGTCCGTATCCGGTGTTGCAGGTTAGTGCTAACCGGTGATACCGGAAGCCGGAGTACATTCTTTATTAATTTCTGCTCGGTCAAAAATGCTTTTACCCCTGCCGGATTATTCTCCTCAAACATCAGATCATATGCATCCGAAAGCAGATCATTTACTTCTTTGGCTTCCTCAAAATTGGAATTTAATGCATGTTGTACCATCCGGCTCATAGCCTTGGGGAAGGCATTCGCAGCTACGCTGATTACTCCTGTCATCCCGCAGGCAATCTGGGGCATGGCCAGTGCATCATCACCACTAACCACCATAAAATGGGAAGGGCAATCTTTCAAAATCCGGATGCACTGGGAAAAGTCGCCACCAGCCTCTTTAATTCCAATAATATTATCGGATGCTTTGGCCAGTCTCAACACGGTATCTGCATCCAGGTTCCGGCCGGTACGGGAAGGAACATTGTAAAGGAGGATGGGTTTGGGGCTGGCTTGTGCCAGTTCCATATAATGCAGGAAAAGCCCTTCCTGGGAAGGCCGGCTATAATAAGGACTTGTACTCAATATAGCAACCGCTTCCTGTAATGGAAAATCCTGTAAATCCTCCAGTACTTCTCTGGTATTGTTGCCTCCGATTCCTACTACCAGCGGTACCCGCTTTGAAATTGCGGTTCCTGTAAAATTTACGATGTCAATCTTTTCCCTTTTGGATAATACTGGCGTTTCGCCAGTAGTTCCTAAACTGACAATGTACTCAATTCCATTTTCAATAATGTACTCAATGAGGTTTCCAAGGGAATCAAAATCAATGTCCCCATTTTCTTTAAAGGGGGTGATAATAGCCACTCCGGTTCCCCTCAAAAGTTCCTTAATCTCCATAACTCATTTTGAGGTGAAGGTATTAAATCGTTCAGGATATTTTGGAAAATCCTACTGAAAACACGAGAATACAGGCTGTTAACCCCGGATAATTTTTGACTTATTTAAATAGGCCTTGTTTTCACTGTATATGAATAACAGGCTACCATCCTTGATGGTATTGATAATGGGTTTCTTCAGGGATTCGGGTATGGCCGGGCAGCCCCAACTTCTGCCAAGGTAACCATGACTCCGGATAAATTTTTCACTTACATAATCTGCACCATGCATTACAATGGCTCTTTCCTCCGCTTTATCGTTGATGCCTGGCTCCAGGCCATCCAGTTTTAAGGAAAAACCATGCTTGCCGGAATAGGTAGAAGAGGTGCGGTAAAATCCAGGGCTACTTTGAAAGCTTTCCGGAATATTAGAAAACCGGCGGGCAAATTCTTCACCCGAACCCTGTCCATGCGCTACATACGTTTTAAAAAGAATTTTTTCCTGGTCTAAGTCAACAACAAAAAGCCTTTTCAGGGCGCTTGATTTGGTGAAATCAGCAATGGTAATAATATGGTTGTTTGAGATTTTCCCGGCTTCCGATAGTTTTTGAAACCCTTTCATGGCCGATTCGAAAGCCCTTTTGGAAAGTCCGGCAGCTTCAAGCCCCATTTTATTATAGGCATTGGAATAGCTTTCGGAAAGAGAAATCAGTTTGGCGGGTACTTCAACCATTTTAAACTCCCCTGTTTTTGC
>Ga0208826_1000818_pt1 | contig 29768 bp, 29 predicted proteins | sample AD_UKC115_MetaG_FD_184451 | JGI IMG/M metagenome (GOLD analysis project Ga0208826, IMG submission 184451) | Active sludge microbial communities of municipal wastewater-treating anaerobic digesters from Hong Kong - AD_UKC115_MetaG (SPAdes)... | ecosystem: Engineered > Bioreactor > Anaerobic >...
AGTATTATTTTGTCCCCGCTTTTTTATTAAAACTGTGCGCCTTACTCCGGTTTGGGTGTGCGACATGCTCCGGTTAAGGTGTGCGGCTTACTCCGGTTTTACTGTGCGCCTTGCTCCGGCGTATGCATCTATCGGTAAAGTTACAACAAGAAACCAAATCTCCCTATAAGTCAGGGTATAATTTTTCTAAAATCACACAACACAACAATAATGAATCTCGTTGGAGGTTATCGTGGATAAATTTACCGTTGTGGGGGGTATCCCACTGCATGGAGAAGTTACTCCCAGTGGAAATAAAAATGCAGCCCTGCCCTTAATCGCTGCATGCTTGTTAACTGAGGAACCAGTTATCTTGAAAAACGTTCCCGACATCCAGGATGTGCGAACGATGGTCAAATTGATCCAGAGCCTTGGAGTCGAGATTAAACAAAACAATCCCAATGAATTAATTATTCAAGCCAAGAAAATCAGTCCGACCGATCTGGATCCAGATCTTTGCCGAAAAATTCGCGCTTCGATTCTACTTGCAGGTCCAATGGTAGCGAAAACCGGTCTCTTGCAACTTCCCCCGCCAGGTGGTGATGTAATTGGAAGACGCAGAGTGGATACCCATATGCTGGCGCTGCAAAAACTTGGAGCAGAAGTTGAATATGGCCGTTCATTTAGTTTCAAAGCCAATGGGTTAAAGGGTGCTGATATTTTGCTCGATGAAGCCAGTGTCACAGCAACAGAAAATGCAATCATGGCCAGTGTTCTTGCAAAAGGTCATTCTACAATCCGTAATGCGGCCAGTGAGCCTCATATCCAGGAACTTTGCCAATTTCTTAACAAACTAGGAGCGAATATCCAGAACATTGGATCGAACACCTTAAACATTGAAGGGGTGGAAAAACTGCATGGAGGGGAATTCGAAATTGGCCCTGACTATTTAGAAGTCATCAGTTTCGTGGGCGCTGCGGTTGTAACAAAAGGCTCAATCACAATAAAAAATGCCGGTTCGCAGTACCTTGATATGATCAAACTGGTTCTTGGACGCCTGGGGGTAACTTGGGAAGAAAATGGACAAGATATTTTCGTCCCTGAAAATCAGAAACTGGAAATTGAATCAGATCTGGGAGGTGCGATTCCAACAGTAAACGTGATGCCCTGGCCGGCATTTCCAACCGACTTGATGAGCATCGCGATTGTGATTGCAACACAATCCCGAGGAACAATTCTCTTTCACGATTGGATGTACCCATCCAGAATGTTTTTCACAGATAAGCTGGTCAGTATGGGCGCGCAAATCGTCCTTTGTGATCCACACCGTTGTATAGTTCAAGGACCTACGCCTCTTTCTGGAGAAAAGATGGAAAGCCCTGATATTCGAGCTGGTATGGCCCTGGTTCTGGCATCGCTTTCAGCGAATGGCAAATCTATCATCCGAAATGTTAATCAAATCGACCGTGGCTATGAAAAAGTCGATGAAAAATTGCGAAAATTAGGGGCAAGTATCGAAAGAAGCACCGAAGAATAAGAAAGATAAATCAATAAAAATAAAAGAAAAAAAGAAGCGCTCTTTTGAGCGCTTCTATGTTGTAGATTTATTCAGCTTTTTGGGTTACTACATCTAAAAACTGATCAACAGTCTCGCGGATATTTGGTTCTGGTAAGGCTCCAACCTGACGATGAATGATTTTTCCACCAGCAATGAATAGCATCGTAGGAATCCCCTGCACGCCGTATTTGATTGCATATTCTTGATTCTCGTCTGTATTCACTTTAGATACGATTAGTTTTCCAGCGTAATCTTTGGCAATCTTATCGAGTACAGGTGCTACCATCCGGCAAGGTCCACACCAGGGTGCCCAGAAATCGACAATGACTGGTAATGGAGACTGCAAAACGGTCTTTTCAAACGTCTGGTCGGTTACATGAATAGGTTCAGTGATCATAAAAACTCCCATAATTATTTCATTTTCTTTATAGATTCTAAATAATCAAAAAGGTTACATCTTTGTTTATTTTCTCTTATAATCCATGAACCTGTAACCTACACCGCGTTCAGTCAAGATGTATTTTGGGTTGGTAGGATCCTTTTCTAATTTCTGTCTTAAATAATTCACATAAAGCCGCACATAATGTGGTTCATCGCGATATTCGTAACCCCAGACTTTTGAAAGAATCTGGTCATACGTGAGAACCCAGCCCGCATTTTGAACCAGGTGGTAAAGCAATCTATATTCAGTGGGGCGTAGTTTTACCTGTTTTCCATCCAGCCAGATCTCACGCCGACCAAAATCCAACCTGAGATGTTCATCAACATCAATAACGCCTTCGCCATCTGCAGAACTGGTGTCAGTTCGTCTTAAAACAGCACGAACTCTGCTGACCAGTTCTCGGGGGCTAAACGGCTTGGTAACATAATCATCAGCACCCAGTTCCAGCCCTCTCACCTTATCTTCTTCCTCCCCTTTGGCTGTGAGCATGATAACTGGAACTTGATTACTCTCTCGGATCAATTGAAGCACTTCAAACCCATCAACATCAGGCATCATTACATCCAGGATAACAACATCAGGCATACGATCTCGGATCAACTGGATAGCTTGCATGCCCCGATAGGCTTCAATGACTTGAAATCCATCGTGTTCCAGGTTAAGCCTGATGAATCGAGCCATACGCTCTTCATCGTCTACGACAAGAATCAATTTGTTCTTATAAATATCGTCTGGCATTTCTACTCACGAACAAAGCTGATGATCTCTTCTTCTTCAGCACCAGGTAATACTTCAATAAAAGAAATCCGTGCGATTGGCCAGGCCACTGAAGTGACATTCAATTCCAGATAAGGCAGATCTTTGCCATCACGCCTGCGTGGATTCTTTACATAGATCATCGTATCCGTTTTTTGTGGAAGTTCTTCAACGTCACCAACGACTGGATCTTCATTGGGCATGTGTATGACTACAACTGGCATTTTTTCTCCATTATTTGTTGATTAACACCTGGATCTTAAGTTTCGCAAGCGCAATAATGTCTCCGTGGTTCAATGGATAATCTACATGCGGAACGATTTTTTGACCGTTGACCCGTGTTCCATTAGACGAGCCCAGGTCTGTCACCACGACTTCACCGTTAACAATTCTTAATGCGGCATGTAATCGAGAAACTCCAAGTGTGAAGGCATCGAATGGAGAAAGATCTACATCAGGCAGTATGGGCTGTCCTTCAATTGTTCGGCCAAGAGTAAACTCTTTTCGATCTGCCAGGTGAATTACCTGTCCACTTTCTACAATATGGAGAGAAATGCTGAGTTCATTAATCTTAGCGACATTTTTTCTTGTTGGTACTTCTGGAATTACAGGTGGTGCTTGCAGTGTATCTGACGGAGTTTTCTGGATCGATTTGGTATTAAGAATATCCAATGAAACTAATTGGGTTCCACATTCACTGCAGAACAATGCCCCGGGCAATTCTTTATGCTGACAATTCGGACATAAAATCATTCTTCCCTCTTCATGGGTGGTGGTAATTGCAACAATGCTCGCGTACCGTATTTAATGCGTTTTTCTCCGTCGCTGCTATACGCTCGTTCTTTGTTGATGAAACTTGCTTCTCTCATCAGAACATTAGCCAAGGGTTGATTCCCCTCAATCAACAGGTGAGTGGCTAAGTTCTCAAGACGTTTTACAGCCTGGTTAATCTCGCCTTCTTGAACCTCTTTTCGTGCCTTTTCTTGCATTTGATACATTGTAATTCGTGATATTGCATTTAGTATATCAATTGGAGGAACTTCTGACGATAAATTATTCGTGATTTTTACAGATAATTTATAACCTTTCTTTATCTTTTGATGATTTCCTACGATTAACTCAGTTTTGATAAAACCGGAAGCTAAACGTAGCACTTCGCCGGGATTCACGGCTTCGTTCACCTGAAAAGCAAACAAAAGACGTGTTTTTCGATCTTTATGCAGGTCGCCGATATAAATTTCTGAACTGCTCCCTAAATCGGCGACAACCGGTTCGATGCGAAAAACATAATTGAGTTTTATTTGATTATTGCACAATACACTGATACTTGTATTTCGAGCAAAGATTGTCTTCAATGAACCGGTTAATTGCTGTAAATAATTATACAAATCTTCTGAATGATAAACGAAAACAGATGTTCCACCTGTCAAATTTGCAAGTTGATCCAACAATTTATCATTCCAATCATTTCCAATTCCAAATGTAATGATCGTGATCCCCTGTTGGCGAGCTTTTTCTGCTAATTTTAAACACGCATCCTCGTCGCCATAGGTATGACCATCAGTAAGTAAAATCAAATACCTGTTCTTTGCACTTGTGTTTCCTTCCCATAAAAGCTCGACCCCGGCCTTTAATCCTTTGAAAATTTCTGTACCCCCACCGGTGTGAAGGTCTCTTATTTTATTTTCAATTTTCTCCACATCATTGAGACGTGTAGGGGTCAGAACAATTTCAGCAAAGTCATTAAAAGCAACAACAGAAATTAAATCCTGTTGAGACAAGTTTTTTAGGCACTTATAAAGGCTGTCTTTCACCATTTCCATCCTGCTGCCCTTCATTGATGTTGAACAATCAATGACAAAACATAAGTGGACAGAGGATGAGCTTGTATTTTCGAGAGAGACCTGTGTATCAAGTTCCATCAGCGCATAAACAAGCTGCGGATCTTGACTGACCGGAATTTCAGAGGCGCTTAATTCGTGTCTTACTGCCAATAAAGTTGGATCTACTTCTTCCTGATGGATAAGGAGATCGTATTCCTTTCGCTTCTTAGGGCTACTGAGTACTTCATACGCTTTTTGCAATACCAGAAAGAATTCGGCTGCTGACTCTGAAGGGTTTGAGTCGGGATGATATTGCCTGGCCAGTGAAAAGTATGCCAGTTTAATCTCATCTCCAGACGCATTTGGTTCTACCCCCAAAATTTCATAATAGTTGTCCCCCATCATAACTCCTTATATTCCTGAAAAATCAACCAGGATGACACTGATGTTATCCGGTCCTCCTGCTTCATTGGCAGCCTCCACCAATTGATTACAGATCATTATCGGATCCTTCACAGAGTTAAAGATACGAAATATATCCAGATCAGATACAACACCCCACAAGCCATCGCTACAGAGTAGAAGTTTTCCGCCATGCGGCAATTGGTGAGTTTGGATATCAGGGCGAAATGGTTCGGGCTGCCCAATCGCTTTGAGCAGCACATTTTTCTGAGGATGTACCATGGCTTCAGCTTCAGTAATTTCCTCAAGATCAACCATCCTTTGTACCAGAGAATGATCTTTCGTCAGTTTTTGAAGCCGTCCGTCGGAATAAATAAAATATGCTCGGCTATCACCGACATGACCGATGGTTACCTGTTCACCCAGGATCAAACCAATTGTTAGAGTTGTGCCGCCCCCAGGGGCATAGTGCACAACAGCTTTTTGCGCTTCATTTATTGAATCTTCAAGAACCTCTTGAATACTCTCATCAATTGGAGTTTCCTGATAATCCAGAAAATGAGAGTAAATTTTATTCAAAACCAGTTTTGCAACCGCGCGCGCGCTGACACCAGAGGCAATTTCGCCATTCCGATGCCCCCCCATCCCATCAGCAACGATTACCAACCCAAAGGGGTGATCACCATGTCCATCAGCAATTACACTTGTAAGAGTGAAAAGAGCATCTTCATTATGATCACGTTGAAGCCCTACTGATTGACCGCAGCCTATGATAAGCTGTGCCGGCTTAATCGCCGTTTGATTTCCAACTGACGGATGTAATTGTTCCTCGGTCAACGGCGTGGTTTGAATCATGTCAACATGTGTTTTTTTCTGCACATCTTTCTTAAACAGCTTATCCAGGATCTTTGCCATACAACCTCCGCGTTCAACAACTATGCCATGAACGCATACATATTATGATCTGCCGAACCGATGTAAATCACGTCATTTAACGCAGTAGGAGTACCTGTTATCGGCCCGCCAGTTGTGTATTTCCACCGTTGCCTACCAGACTTGATATCGATACAGTAAAAATTTCCGTCAGCGGAACCGCAATATATTGCGTCCTTATAAACAAGTGGAGACCCGCTTACTTGATGATCTGTCTTAAAGCGCCAAATTTCTCGAGCACTGGCACGTTCCACACAGTAGATGTAACCATCTGCAGATCCTACGAAGACATAATCATTGGAAATAGACGGGCTGGAAATCGATCCTTTCCCCATTCGGAATCTCCAGACCACCCAGCCTGATTTGGCATCCAGAGCATAGAAGATTCCATCTAGAGAGGCAAAATAAACGATTCCTTCTGCAACAATTGGCGAGGATGTTACAGGGCGTTTCGTCCAGAAACGCCATTTAACCTGACCGCGAAAATCAGCACAAACAAATTCATTGGATTCACACCCAAAATACAGTAAATCTGTGCCTAGAAATGGAGTGGACCTGATGGCCCCTTCGGTTTGAATCGCCCAGCTTTTTCGATTGGTGGAGATGTTCACAGCATAAAAATTTTTATCATCAGAGCCAAAAAAGACGTGCCCTTCTGAATACTTTGGTGAGCTGCGTATTGGCGCCCCAGTAGGAAACTCCCAGTTCTTTCTGCCAGTCGCTGGTTGGAGAGAATAGAGTTTACCATCTTCACTACCAAACAATAACTGGCCTTCTGCAATTAACGGTTTTGAAATAACCCCGCCATTGACCGGATATTTCCACAGAAATTGGCCCTTCGTCGCATCTAATGCATAGAGGTTATTATCATACGCGCCTGCATACAATATCCCGCTTTCAATGGTGGCAGAACCCCTGATTTCGTCTTCAAAAGCAAACTGCCAGACTGGTTTTACCGTTTGTTCTTTCATCAGCAACGAACCTGAGTTGACTCGTGAAAGAGCGCCTGTCTTTTTTGCCAGTAAAACCAGTGAATCGCGCATCGCTGCAGCTGTTGGAAAACGTTCCTCGGGTTTATATTGAAGCGCTGTCTTTACGATCAACTCCAATTCAGGTGATACGGCTGAATTAATTGATCGAATAGGCCGATCTGCAAAGGAGAATGGAGCTTCGAGTCTTGGATCCCGATGCGTTAGAAGGTGGTGCATCGTTGCCCCAAGCGCATATACATCTGTCTGAGGGGTAGCTTCACCCCTGTATTGTTCTGGAGGAGAATACCCCTCCGTCCCAATCATGGTTCCTTTTTGTCCAAATTTAAATACTTTAGCAATACCAAAGTCAACCACCACGACATGATTTTGCTGATTGATCATGATATTGGAAGGTTTAACATCGCGAAAAATGATCGGTTCAGGTTTGTGGTTATGAAGATATTCAAGCACATCGCATATTTCGATCGCCCAAATGATCATTTGATCTTCTCGTATTGGTTCGGGCGATCGTTTGAGTATGGCTTCTAGATCCAGACCATTAATGAATTCCAGAACAAGGTATGAACGTTCTTCAAAAGTGAAAAAATCAAATATCTTTGGAATTGCAGGATGGTTGAGCGTCACCAGAATATTGGCTTCTCGCTCAAAGTTTTGAACAATGGTTTTGCGAACAAGAGGGTCTGGCGCGGAATTGATCATTTCTTTGACAGCTACCAGTTTTAAAACATTCGGAAAATGCAAATCTCTTGCTCGATATACAGATCCCATCCCCCCAATTCCTACTACATCCTGAATTTGATAACGATTCATTAAAACAGTACCAGAAGGAAGTTGAGACAACCCCTCACGGCTATCTAATGGATGAGTCATGGATCTGGTTTCTGGCGTTCCGCTATTCATATCTGCAATCACATCCTAACAGTTAACAAAATACCTGCAGATTATTTTACACCTGATATATTTATGTAATTACCACAATTCAAACAGAAATGCTTTCAAAACTGTTTATTCGCTAATTATCCGTTATAGCCACAAGATAATCTGCCGCAGCCCATCCCTGACGATTTTCATCATACGGGGTAGCTAGTTTCCACCAGAGTAAACCATCAACGGTTTCAGGTCCACCAATGACAAGAAAAACTTCCGATTCATTGGCCAGAAAAATCACCTCGGATTTTGTGCCAGGTTCACTGCGGATTCGCAATCCCGCCCCGCCGGTTCCTTGAATTTTCACAAATTTCTGTGAAGAAATTCCATCCACAACCTCCGATGAGGGAATGGTGGCTGTGGGAGTCATCGTCAATAAACCCAAATCAGGTGTTGGGATTATTCCTGCAGCAATAACCGTTAAATTCGCTTTGGGGGTTGTAACTACCCGTGTGGAATAGGTAATTCCGTTTAGAAGAAGCACAAAATACAGTAGAAGCAACCCTGCCACAATGACTGCCCCTGCAAGCACTTTTTTCGATAACAAATCTCGATTATTTTTCAACTTCATCCTAGACTGGAAAGATAAAGAATGCCAAACCGAAAATGATATACACAGCCAATAGAGCTGCGCCTTCAAGCCAGTTAGATTCGCCGTCAGCAGCCACAAAATAACTCACGAACACCGCCGCCATCAAAGCAGCCAATTCAAACTGGTTGAAAACTAGCGTAAGCGGATTACCCATGATTAAGCTGAGAAAAACCAGCACTGGTGAAACGAAAAGAGCGATCTGCAGGCTTGAGGATACCGCTATTTCCATGCTTAATTCCATTTTGTTTTTCATCGCTACGGTTATCGCTACAAGATGTTCCGCGATGTTGCCAATGATGGGCACAAGAATGATCCCCAGAAAGAATTCGGATAATCCTGAACCGGCAACAACTGCCTCAACACTTCCAACCAGGATCTCACTCAGCCATACAATTCCACCGGTTGCTAAAGCCAGAACCAGAATGGATTTTGAAATACTCCACCCTTGATGAGCAGGAGAATCCTGGATATCAACAGCCATTGAGACGACTGACTTTGATTTAAGTGAAAAGATGATTCCGCTGACATATAGCAAGATCATCACGCCGGCAACGCAGAGACTCAGTGTCTCTACTTTTAGATCCAGACCTGATGCAGTTGAGTGACTGAATAATGATGGCGTGATCAAACCGATCATGGCTATCGCCAGTAAGATGGTGTTATTTACGGTGTGGCGCTTGTCAAACTGTTGAATCCCATTCTTTAATCCACCGATGAAGATCGACATACCCAGCACAAACAGCAAATTGCCGATAATTGATCCTGTAATCGAAGCTTTTACCAACTCAAGAAGCCCCTTCTTAATGGCAAACAAAGTAATAATCAACTCGGCAGCATTTCCCAGTGTGGCATTGATCAATCCTCCCAGACGAGGCCCAGTATGAGAAGCAAGCCCTTCAGTAGACTCGCCAATCAAACCAGCCAATGGGACAACACCCGCAGCAGAAAGGCTAAATAAAATAATCGCGTCCCATTCCATGAACGAACCTGCAATCGCGAATGGGAACGCGAACAATAAAAGATTTAGTGGCTTTTTAGTGAAAAATCGAATGATTGTTTTCATGAACAATAATTATATACGAATGAAACAACTTTTAGGCGTGATATAATGCCAATAATGGCTGAAAATGAATTGAGCAATTTAATCCTTGGAAATCGTTATCGCCTTATCCATCAGGTTGGTCGAGGTGGCATGGCCCTTGTCTACAAGGGTTATGACCAGATGCTTGAGCGGCCTGTTGCGATTAAACTTCTTCGCGAGGATTTTTCTGAAGACGATGAATTCCGCGAACGTTTCAAGCAAGAAGCAAAAGCAGCTGCCAATCTATCTCACCCCAACATCGTAACTGTACATGATTTTGGCATAGACCCTGTTGGTGTGTTCATCGTGATGGAATATGTAGCCGGAACAGATCTAAAAACAAAGATTATGGAAAAGAAGCATTATCCGGTCTTTGAGGGAATCCATTTGATGATTCAAGCGTGTGCAGGTCTCGGCTACGCGCATCGCGCAGGAATTGTGCATTGTGATGTGAAACCACATAATATGCTCATTTCCCGCGATCAGCGTCTGAAAATTACCGATTTTGGAATTGCCCGCGCTCTATCATCTGTATCAAATGAGCATCGTTCAGAAGTGGTATGGGGATCACCCCAGTATTTTTCGCCTGAACAAGCCCTTGGAGAAGCCCCATCTCCAGCTTCCGATGTCTATTCACTTGGCGTCGTGATGTATGAAATGTTGACCGGTCAATTACCATTTAACGCTGATTCCATTGACGAATTAACTCGCCTGCATCAAACTCAAGAGCCGTTAGAACCAAGCAGCATCGTCCCAGAAATTCCGACAGAGTTAGATCAAATCATTTTGAAAATATTGGCAAAAGAACCATCCGCAAGATACCGCACTGCTGATCAATTGGGTCATGTATTGATGAAATTTCAAGACCAACCGGAAGGATATTTTACGATCACTTCTGCCCTGCCGGCAGAGGAAGCCGTTCAAGAAACTCAACGCTCCACTGTGCCGCCGATTACCACTGAAGATTATTCTTATGAGAAAAAAAACGTTGTCGATTGGAAAATTATTTGGCTGGAATTGCTTGCCTTGTTGGCAGTAGGTGGGTTGATTCCATTTTGGCTGTATGTTTGGTTTAAAATTAGTCCTCTGCTAAAGTGAGTAAAATGGATAACATTATTTCAGCGTCAATCCTTTCAGCAAATTTTGCTCAATTAGAACGTCAAATTCTCGAGTGTGAGCAGGCGGGAGTTGACTGGATTCACATTGATGTCATGGATGGACATTTCGTTCCCAATCTGACCATGGGACCGTTTATCGTAGAACACTGCCGCAGGATTACCAACTTGCCATTGGATTGTCATTTGATGGTTGAAAAACCAGAAACGTTGGTTAGAGACTTTGCCAATGCAGGTGCGTCAGTTATCACGATTCACCCAGAAGTAAATCCCAATGTTCACCGAACGGTACAACTTATCCAGAATTTGGGATGTAAAGCAGGGGTTGCGCTCAATCCTGGCACTTCACATTTTGTAATTGAATCCATGCTTGATTTTCTTGATCTGATTCTTATAATGACCGTAAACCCTGGTTTTTCAGGACAGGTTTTCATTCCTGAAATGACAAAAAAAATCCAGGCCGTTTCTGAAATGGCGAAAAAACAGAACAATAATATTTATATAGAAGTCGATGGCGGAATTTCTGCATCGAATATTACTGAGGTCCGTCAGGCTGGTGCTAATGCTTTTGTAAGCGCCACTTCGATCTTCGGGCACCCTAAGGGAATTACTGCTGGCATTCACGATCTGCGACAGGCTCTGGTTAAATAAAAAAATTACGGCACGAGCCGTAATTAATTTGGAACCTTTATGATGATTATGAGCTTTTTACCATCGAGCGAATGCACTTGGCACAGAGTGTTTTCTGCACTTTCTGTCCATTCTCAACAATGGTGACTTTTTGGAGGTTAGGCTTGAACGTACGATTGGTCGCGCGTAATGAAAAGCTTCGGTTATGGCCAAAAGTCGTTGTTTTGCCGCAATTATCACACTTCGCCATTGAAATTTCCTTTCCTGACAACTATTGCTTTATTAGGTAAAATAGAGTTCAATGTTCTTTTGAACACCGGACGAAATTGTATCATAGACCGTATCTTTTTACAAGAATCATGGTTATAAAACCAAGGACAACGATATGAACCCTTCAGACAATCCGATCGGCAGCATCTACATCTCCCATCGTTCAATAGCATCGATTGCCAGCCAATCAGCTCTTGAATCTTATGGAATTGTTGGTCTGGCGAACAAGAATCTGGCTTCAGGTTTTACACATGCCTTAACCAAGGATCCGGTCATGGGTGTTGATGTATTCTTTGATGAGACCTCTGTCTCTATTGATTTATATCTCATCATTGAATACGGTACCCGTATCAAGAGTGTTGCAGACAATGTATCTGAATTCGTAAAATATCAAATCGAAAAGACAACCGGTCTAACTGTGAAACAGGTTAACGTCCATGTACGTGGCCTCAGGATCAGCAACACCGATTAACGTCAATTATTACTGGATAAATAATGATCAATCAGAAGACGCACATGGAGCAAACTTTGACCAGCCAATCAAGTTCTTACAATACCATCAACGGACAGGATTTAAAAAAGCTCGTTGAAGCCGCGTTAAGGTGGCTTAAAGCCAACCAGCAGCTCGTGAATTCACTTAATGTTTTTCCTGTTCCCGATGGTGATACCGGTACCAATATGCTGCTTACCATGCAGGCTGCATACAATGAAATTGCCAACTCTGAAGAAACAAATATTGGTAAAGTGGCAAAAGATGTCGCACAAGGAGCCTTGATGGGAGCTCGTGGAAATTCTGGCGTCATCTTATCACAAATCTGGCGTGGTTTTGCCAGAGTGTTAGATAACCTTCCGGAAATGGATGCCCAAATTCTCAGCCGCGCCCTTTCTGAAAGTCGTAACACCGCATACAAAGGTGTTGTGCGCCCAGTTGAGGGAACGATCCTTACTGTGATCAAAGATGTCTCATTGGCAGTTGAAAATTGTGTCACCAAATCTTCAGATCTGGCTGAGATCTTGGATGTCGCAGTAAAAACGGCCGATGAATCCGTTAAATACACTCCTGAATTACTTCCAATCCTTAAAACGGCTGGAGTGGTGGATAGTGGTGGTAAAGGCTTATTTTTCCTTTTTGAAGGAATGCAGCGCTTGATACAAAAGCTTCCTCTCGATGAAGGAACGATCGTTATCAAGGATCTTTCATCAATCAAATTTGCTGAAACAATGGATGTAGTGGAAGATGGACAAGACGTTGAGGTTGTGATTGATTTCACCCCTAACGACAAACTTGATCTGGAAGCCTTTTATAATGATCTTGGAAAAATTGGCACCTCGATCCAGGTTGGTGAAGGCGATGGCCTATACCGCATGCACATCCATACCGAAGAATCGAAGCAAGATGAACCGGAAGCATTGATTAAATCAATGGGCCAGATCTCGAAAATCTATAAAGAAGATCTTCGCGATCAAATGAAGCGGATTGAAGCCAAGAAAAAAGAGCTTGATATCAAGCAAATTGCACCTGGATCCATCGCTGTCGTCTCCGTCTCTCCTGGCCCCGGATTATCACAAATCTTTGTGAGCCAGGGAGCAGCTGCCATTGTTACTGGCGGTCAAACGATGAATCCAAGCATCGAAGAAATCCTGAAATCCTTTGAGGATCTTCCCACCGACAAGGTGATCATTCTACCCAACAACAAGAATGTCATTCTTGCTGCCAATTCCGCCAAGGCTCTAAGCGTAAAAAATGTTGCAGTCATTCCAACAAGGAATATTTCACAAGGTATCTCGGCAATTCTGAGATGGAATCCCGATGGAGACTTTGACCAAATCGTTGAAGACATGAACGATTCTCTTGACGAAGCCGATTGCGGTGAGATTACAACAGCCACACGCTCGGTAGAAATCAATGGCGTGGAAGTTGAAGAAGGAAAGATCATCGGCTTGCTCAACGGGAAGCTGGTAGTTTCCGGTAATTCGGTATTGGAAACCTGTCTTGACCTGCTGGAAAAAACCGATATGGAAATGCGGGAAAGAGTCACCCTATTTTATGGCTCGAATATCACTGAGGAAGAGGTTTCTAAGATCTCTGAAAAGATTGCGGAGAAATATCCCGATCACGAGGTTGAAGTGCACAATGGCGGACAGCCGCATTATCAGTTGATTATTTCCATCGAGTAAATTATGGGGTTAAGTTGCATCCTTACTGACAACGCTGCCCAATTTACCAGACCATCGTTTCAGGGGTCAAAGTACGTCAAATATTTAAATAACCAGATTGAAATTGAAAAAGGTCAGATTATCGATCTTCGTCAGGTTAAAATAAACGATTTACCCAGGCGTGTGAAACCGTCTGGTCTTCCTGCTTTAGTTCCTCCGTCAATTAACGACCTCAGTGAGGTAATTCTATCCCTCTATCAATCCTATGATGATATTTTCATCATCCTGGCATCTAGCGGGTTATATCCCCTTTACTCACAGATGGAAAAAGTCATTAGTAATCTGCACGGCCGTGCAACCATTCACTTAATCGATTCACAATCCATTGCAATTGGCGAAGGTCAAATCGTGCAATATGCTGCACAATTTATTGCCGAAAATATGAATCCGGCCAAAATCGATGAGCGGTTGCGCGAAATCGTTCCTCATATCTACACCCTGTTATGCACGCCAAACCTAACTTATCTTCACAATGCCGGATTCATCGATTATGCCCAGGCAACAGTTGGCGAAATGATGTCCTTCTTACCGATTTTTGCCCTTGAAGAAGGATTTTTAAACCCGATGGACAAGGTCAAAAATTACCGTAACGTGATTGATTGTTTCAATGAATTCATAGATGAGTTTGACAATATTGAAAATGTGTCTCTGATTCATCCATCTGTTCCGGGATTGATCGAAGCAAAATTAATCCGACAACACATGGAAGAAAATTATCCTCAAGTCAGTTATTCTGAATACGTGATTAATCCATTTTTAGCATCTCTGGTTGGACCGCGGGGGATGGGTATTGTGATCACCGAGTCTGTTGATCGCTGATTTTGATAAATCAAAATTTAAAGGCCAACTCATTACTGCTTTGCTGTAAAATAGAGCCATGCTTAGATCACTTGAAAAAATCCTAAAGATCTTGAATCTCGAAATTCAGGGAAATTTCCTGAATAAAGCGATCATTGGCGGATTGGATAAATTTATCCCCAATTGGGCACCTGAAGCCAAATCTGAACAAGTGCCTGATGATTTATTTAACCAAATCCAGAATCATTTCCTTAATTACGCTCAGATGGACGTTTCTGAAAGGGAGCGCTCTACCAGGGAGATATTGACAGCATTAAGGTCGCTGAATATTAACTCAAGTTTGGTCACTCCAACCCCTCAACGCCCCAAACCCACTCCCCCGCCCAGTCATGTGGTAAAAGTTAATTTACCAGTCCAGAAAGAACCGACGCCTTCTGCCCGCACTCAAATTCAAAACAAATCAAATATTGGTTTGAACTCACCAGTGAGCGCATTGCCTGAAATTGGTCCCTCAAAAGAAGAGAGTTTTCACACACTTGGCGTACATAAAATTTTCGACCTTCTCTACTATTTTCCCAGACGGCATATCGATTATTCCGCGCTTAAAACAATCAATCGAATTGAATTTGGAGAGGAATTAACGATCACAGCCACTGTGAAAAGTTCTTTGATCGTTCCAATCCAAAGGAGGAACCTCGGACGGCTGGAGGTTACGGTCAGTGATGAAACTGGTTACTTAAGACTTGTATTTTTTAGGCCAATGAAGTACATTGCCGGTTTGCAAAAAAAATACCAAAACGGTTCTCAACATGTGATCTCTGGAAAAGTGACAATGTATCTGGGTAGGAAACAAATGAATGAGCCCAGTACAGAACCTATTGACCAGGAACACTTCAGCACGAATGGAATTGTTCCAGTATATCCGCTCACAGCCGGAATAACACAAAAAGATATCCGTAAAGCGATTAAATTTTCCATACGCAATTACGCTCCTAAAATCGAAGAATATTTGCCATTCTCGATTAAGCAAGCAGCAGAACTGATCGATTTACCTTTAGCCATCAGTCAGGTCCACTATCCAGATGATTTCAACTCACTTAATCGTGCGAAGAATCGTCTGGCTTTCGATGAGATCTTCTTCCTTCAACTGGGTGTCCAACAACAAAAAAAGAACTGGCAGGAAAATTCTGCTCAAAAATATGAGCTCGATGAACAACAACTTGAAAAATTCACACAAACCCTTCCATATTCTCTAACCAATGCCCAGAACAAGGTAATAGAAGAAATCCGTAAGGATCTTGCTTCTGGACGTCCGATGAACCGCTTAATCCAGGGAGATGTTGGATCGGGTAAAACGATCGTGGCAGCCATCACATCTCTTATCGTCAATTACAATAACGGGCAGACCGCATTCATGGCACCCACCAGTATCCTGGCTGAACAACATTATCAGTCGCTTGTCAAATTACTGGCTCATGAGAATACAGATATCCCTGGTCTGCAGAAATCAGAAATAAGACTGTTAACAGGTGACACGCCCAGCCAGGAAAGAGAAGAGATCACCACAGGATGTAAGGACGGTTCTATTAAAGTTTTGATCGGTACACATGCTTTGATTGAAGACCCCGTTGTATTCAAGAATCTCCAACTGGCAATCATTGATGAACAGCATCGCTTTGGAATCGCCCAAAGATCTGCTTTACGCCAAAAAGGCGAGAATCCTCACCTGTTGGTGATGAGTGCAACTCCTATTCCCCGCTCATTGGCGCTGACCATATTTGGTGACCTGGATATCTCAATTATTGATGAAATGCCCGTCGGACGGTTGCCTGTAAAAACTGAAATCATCCATCCATTTGCCCGCGAACGGGCCTACCAGATCATCAGAGATGAGATAGCCAAAGGGCATCAGGCATTTATCATCTATCCCCTTATTGAAAAAGGCGAGGATGAAGATCAAAAAGCAGTTGTTGAAGAACACCCCTACTTGCAGGAAGAAATATTTCCTGACCTGAAATTGGGATTGCTGCACGGACGCATGCTTGCAGATGAAAAAGAAGAGGTCATGAAAAAATTCCGCAACAAAGAATTCGATATCCTGGTCTCGACAACAGTCATCGAAGTAGGTGTAGATATTCCAAATGCGACAGTGATGCTGATTGAAGGCGCAAACCGTTTTGGTTTGGCTCAGCTCCACCAGCTTCGTGGAAGAGTTGGCCGTGGTGGAGACCTGGCTTACTGCTTGCTCATCCCTGAAAACGAAGATGCAGTAGAAAATGAGCGTCTTGCAGTGATGACTGAAACGAATGATGGCTTTGTTCTAGCTGAACAGGATCTCAAACAGCGTGGTCCAGGTGATTTCATTGGTTACCGGCAATCAGGTTTTTCTGATTTACGCATGGCGAGTATTACCGATATTCACTTGATTGAAAAAGCGCGTCATTTTGCACAAGAGATTTTTATATCAGACCCATTATTGCAAAGAGAAGAGCATAAAATGTTGGCACAGAAGTTAAAAGAAATGTGGTCTGATTCTGAACGTGATATAAGTTAGGAGAAAACATGATCAAAGCCGTTTTTCCTGGATCATTTGATCCGATTCACAATGGCCATATTGATATCGCTAACCGGGCATCAAAGATCGTCGATGAATTAATTGTGGCTGTATACGATAAACCACTAAAAAACTTTCTATTTAGCCCTGAAGAACGGATTGATATGGCTAAGATGGTTTTTGCATCCAATCCCAAAATCACAGTTACCGGTTACAGTGGAATCACTGTCAATTATTGCAGAGAGATTGGCGCGCAATTAATGATCCGAGGGCTGCGTGTATTTTCAGATTTTGAATATGAATTTCGCATGGCCCTGGCAAATCATCGTTTACAGCCTGATATTGAAGTGATGGCATTGATCACGAGCGAAGAACACACGTTTCTATCTTCATCCACCGTGCGTGAAATTGCATCTCTTGGCGGCGATGTGACTACCATGGTTCCACCGCAGGTTAAGGCCGCCCTTGAGGCCAAGTATCGATCAATTGAAAATGCAGAACTATCTGCGACTGGTAAAACAACAAGAGATTAACCAATTCGGTTACATCTATTGCGATTTTCGTTATAATAATTCGTAGGAGTGCGGGTATGGACATTTTACACCTGGTCGATCGATTAGAAGAATTATTTAACGAAAGTAAACCAATCTGGTTTACTCATAGCGTCATTGTCGATGAAGATCGTATGTTTGATCTGATCGATCAAATGCGAATTACCATCCCCGATGAGATCAAAAAATCACAACAATTATTGGCCCAAAGAGACCGTATCATGGCCCGGGCCAATGAAGAAGCCGATCACACGATTGCATTGGCTCGAGAAAAGGCCGAAAAGCTGGTGGAAAATGATCAAATCACACAATCCGCTCAATTGAGGGCAGAACAGATCATTGCACAGGCACGAGCTGAAAGTGAACGGACCAAGCAAGAGGCTGATGAATACGTGTTGCAAACTCTTACGAATCTGCAGGTTGAACTAGAAAAGGTTTTGAGCCAGGTTAAAAATGGCATCATGGCACTACAAGCAGAAAAGAACCAAACCAAGAATCCCGATTAATGTTGATTGAACTGACAATAAAGAAGCGGTGAGTTATTCTCACCGCTTTTTGCTATTCTTTTTTTGTTTTTCGCTTCTTTTTCAATCGTTTGATTTGCAGCGAATGGTTATTCTTTACCTGTTCTACATGTAAAGCCAATTTGATTACTTCATCCATGTGTTTGACAAATTTAATATTCAAATCGTCCCGCACTTTTTTGGGTACTTCCACAAGGTCTTTCGCGTTTTTCTCAGGCAGAAGGACAGTTTTTAAACCACTTCGATGGGCAGCCAAAATCTTTTCTCTCACACCGCCGATTGGCAGGATATTTCCTCGTAGAGTAATTTCACCGGTCATCCCGATATCTTTATAAACCTGTCGTTCAGTAAAGGCAGAAATTAAAGCTGTGGCAATGGTAATCCCAGCGCTTGGACCATCCTTGGGAATTGCACCTTCAGGAATGTGGATATGAATATCGACGTCTTCAAATAATTCTGGGTCTAATTTCAATTCGACCGATTTTGATTTAAGGTATGACAACGCCGCCTGTGCTGATTCTTGCATGATATCACCGATTTGACCGGTGACTTGCAGGTTCCCTTTGCCTTGCATAATGAGCACTTCAACCGGCATGATTTCGCCGCCATTTTCGGTCCAAGCAATTGCAGTTGCCACCCCTACCTCATCCCGCCTTTCAGCCTCGGTCATAAAATATTGAGGAGGACCCAGGAATTTTTCAACGAGTTTATACGTGATAATCTTTGGGTATCGTTTCTTTTCAGATTTTAACCGTGCCTCTTTTCGGCAAAGCCTTCCAATTTCACGCTCTAGATTACGCACACCTGCTTCATAGGTATATTCTCGAATGATTCTGCGCAAAGCATCTTCTTCAAATTCAATATCACCTGGTTCAAAACCGCTCTCTTCCAGTTGCCTTGGGATCAGGAAACGCTTCGCGATTTCAACTTTCTCTTCTTCGATATACCCTGGAAATTCAAGAATTTCCATCCGGTCTAACAGCGCAGGAGGAATCGAATTTAAACCATTCGCTGTGGTAATGAACATCACCTTCGAGAGATCATAAGGCAATTCGAGGTAATGATCGGAGAAGGAATTGTTTTGTTCAGGATCAAGTACTTCAAGCAATGCAGAGGATGGATCACCTCGAAAATCAGCGCCCAGTTTATCGATCTCATCCAGCATAAAGAGTGGATTGATCGATCCTGCGCGTCGCATGGTCTGCAGAATCCTTCCTGGCAGAGCACCTACATACGTACGCCGGTGGCCCCGTATTTCCGCTTCATCTCTCACACCACCCAAAGATAACCTGACGAACTTACGCCCCAGTGCTTCCGCAATCGATCTTCCAAGAGATGTCTTGCCGGTTCCTGGAGGTCCAACAAAACACAGAATTGGTTGACGCTCTTTTTTGGGTTTAAGGCTTTTTACAGCAATATACTCCAAAATGCGGTCTTTGGCTTTGCCTAGCCCATAATGATTTTCTTCAAGAACCTTTGCTGCATGTTTTACATCAAGGTTGTCCTCAGTGACTTCCATCCAGGGCAAGTCCAGTATCCAATCGAGATACGTGCGAATAATGCCCACTTCTGGGGCCATGGATGGCATTTGTGCCAGCCGTTCGATTTCTTTGTATGCCTGGTTTTTCGCTTCTTCAGGCATTTTCTTGGCTTCAACCTTGGATTTAAGTTCGTTCAATTCACGCGCCCATACATCGCCTTCACCCAATTCAGTTTGAATGGCACGCAATTGTTCACGTAAATAGAATTCTCGTTGTGAACGATCAACCTCGCTCTGCACCCTGTTCTGAATCTCATCTTCCAATTGCAGAACATCCAATTCTTGCGCGAGAAGCCAGTTTACTTTCTTTAATCGTTCTTTAGGTTCAATGATCTTGATTAATTCAAGGCGCTCACGAAAAGGTAGAGAGATTGCGGTGGCGATCATATCCGCCAGCCACCCCGGTTCAGTAATGTTGAGCGAAAACAGATGTGCTTCATCAGGCAACGTACGGTCAAGTTGTACACAACGTTCAAAGAGATCGCGAGTGGTGCGCATCAACGCTTCAATTTGACGGTCGACCTTTGTACTTTCATTGATAACCGTCCCTTGCGCCCAAAGGAATGAGCCCTCTTGTTTGATCTTATTAATCTTAATTCGGCGGCGACCTTGAACCAGAGCTGATCCATTCCCATCCTGCAAACTCAACAACCTGCCAACCGCGATTTCAATCCCAATCTCAACAAAATCATCTGGTCCGGGCTTTTCAATGTCACTATCCTTAAGCACCAGGGCAATCATCGTTCCGCCTTTTTGCTGAACGTGATTGATGGCTTCCAGGTTTGGGCCTGGAGTCACAAAGATCGGAGAAACCATCCTCGGAAAAACGACAATATCACGCATGATTAATACCGGGCAGCAAATCATTCCCGATTCATCAGGGATGGCGTCGTTTACCTGGTATAACTCATCCGTACGCTGGTAAAGTGCCGCGTTAATTTCATCCGGGTTATCCTGTCTCTTTTTCCAATCTTCTCTCATGGCATCCTTTTTAATTTATCGTCTCATCGATTTAGCAGGATCTCCCTGACAGCCGCTGCAATGAAAATACTTCCCGCAACGACCACTACCGCGTCCTTTCCTGCCTGTTTCATCGCTTCTTCCAACCCCTGCTCAACAGAGAGCGTTTTGATGGCGTTTTTTCCATACTGTTGAGCTAATTCTACCAGCATATCTGGGTGCATCGCACGCGGATGCTCGCTGCGTGTGGCAATCACTGTTCTCACCCGTGGTAACAGATGACAGAACATCCCACGCACATCCTTATCTTCTGAGGCTCCAAAGAGTAGAATAATGGGTTTACCATTGAGGTAATCATCCATAGCCAATCGCAATTTCAAAGCCGAATCCTGATTGTGTGCTGAATCTACCACAACCAATGGTTTTTTGCACACAATCTCGAAGCGTCCCGGCCAGCTCACATTTTTAAACCCGGCGGAAACATCTTTTTTGTTTATTTTGAAGCCTGCTGCTCTTATGATTTCGATTGCTGCAAAAGCAGTTGCAGCATTTTCGATCTGATGGAATCCAAGCAGTGGTATTGAATAATGTTCAGGTTCCCACACACTGCGCCCACCGCTGGAAATGAAATCATTGATCTGGTCTTGTTCCTCTTTAGCCCAAACAATGAAAGTTTGACCAGACAAAGAATGAGCCCTTTCACTAAAAAAATAATCTCTGCCGATCACGGTTAATGGCGAATTGCGTTCTTCGCAAATCTTCTCAATCACTTCTCGCGCTTCTTTCCATTGGTGGGCAAGAACAACTGGTTTACCCGGTTTGATGATTCCACCTTTCTCTGCAGCAATCTGAGTGATTGAATTTCCTAAGATGTTCATATGATCGAAAGACAACGACGTAATAACCGAAACAAGAGGGTCAACAACATTCGTTGCATCCAGACGACCACCAAGCCCTACCTCGGCTACACAAAAATCTATCCCGGCTTTTGCAAATGCCAGGAAGGCAACCGCAGTCGTAATTTCAAAAGTCGTTATCTCTTGAACCTGATCAACATAAGGCTTGATTTCGTTCACAAGCATAACCAATTCCTTATGTGAAATGGGTTTTCCATTAATTTGAATCCGTTCGGTATAATCCTGGAGATGCGGTGACGAGTAGAGACCAACTTTGTATCCTGATTCCCTCAGGATGCTGGCAATCATCGCTGCAGTAGAACCCTTTCCCTTGGTGCCAGCGATATGGACAACCGGATAACGATGATGAGGGTTGCCCATTAGCTGCATGAGATAACGCATTCGATCAAGATTGAATTTTTCAGGTGACAAACGCGATTGGCGGGTCAGGCTGTAATCCACAAAGCTGTAAAGATAATCCAGCGTTTCTTGATATTGTTCTTCACTGTCAGGCATACTATTTTTAACCAATCTATATTATATTAATGATGGCATTTTAATCTCACGGATAGGATATGGCAAGAGAAAATCAGAGGAATACGGGTCAATCAACAATGGTCACGCTACTCACAATTAAAGTAAGCTTGCCTGGCTGCCAATCACTCAAAGAAAAACGAGGCAGATTACAGCCAATGCTCACAAAATTGAAACGCGAATTCAATCTTTCGGTATCTGAGGTAGGATTGCAGGATGTCTGGCAATCTGCCTGGATTGGCTGCGCCCTTGTTTCCAACGATGGCAGTCACAACCAACAAACAATGAATGAAGTAATCAAATTTATCGAAACTCACTTCCCTGATGAAGTGATCCTCGAACAACATATCGAAAGTCGTTAACCACTTTACTGGTAAGGAGCCCTACTTGACGATCGACAAGACTGCCATCCCCATGGCGTTAAAAAAGATATTGCCAACTGTTCAAAAACCAGGTCGTTACTATGGCGGAGAACTCAATCAGGTACGCAAAGATTGGAATGCCGTATCCACCAGGATGGCGTTGGTTTTTCCTGATATATACGATATTGGTGTCCCAAACCTTGGAATTATGATCCTGTATGAATTGATAAATTCCAGGTCAGATGCGCTATGTGAACGCGCTTATCTTCCCTGGCTCGACATGGAATCTGCCATGCGCGAGAATCATATCCCCTTGTATTCGCTTGAATCAAAAACCCCATTATCGGAATTCGACATCATTGGGTTTACCCTTCCTTACGAGACGCTTTATACCAATGTTTTGAATGCCCTTGACCTTGCTCAAATTCCCTTACGGTCGCAAAACAGGAGTGCATCTGATCCGATCATCATCGCAGGCGGTCATGCGGCTTACAACCCTGAGCCAATGGCTCCGTTCATAGATGCCTTTGTAATCGGTGAAGGCGAAGAAGTCATCCACGAAATCATGGATGCGATTCGTAATGCTAAAGAAAAGGGATTAAATCGAGAAGAAACACTGCATACCTTGCAAATGATCAGCGGATTGTATATACCGGCGTTTTACACACCTGTGTATAACCTTGATCAGACGATAAATTCTATCCACCCCATCAAAGACGGTCTACCAAAACAGATCACCAAACGCATTTGCGCCAGGCTTCCAGACCCTCCCACAAGATTCATTGTGCCTTCTATTGATGTGGTTCATAATCGCATCGCTATGGAGATTATGCGCGGCTGCACCCGCGGTTGCCGTTTCTGTCACGCCGGAATGGTCAATCGACCGGTTCGTGAACGCACAGTCGAAAGCATCATTTCTTCACTGGAAAAATCCTTGAAAAACACAGGGTACGAAGAAATTGCTCTGTTATCCTTATCATCTAGTGACTATACGCATATTCAAGAGTTGACTGAACGGATTGTTGAACGATTTTCAGAACGGAAGTTGACCATCTCTCTACCATCTCTGCGTATCGAATCTTTCTCAATCAATTTAATGGAAAAGCTGAAAGGAGCCCGACAGGGAGGTTTTACTCTTGCACCTGAAGCAGCCACAGATCGGATGCGGGACATAATCAACAAACCAATTCAAGCAGAGCAACTCCTCTCCACCGCCCGTGAAATTTATTCTCGCGGATGGCAATCCATAAAACTTTACTTTATGATCGGCCAACCGGGTGAAACAATGGAAGACGTACAGGCTATTGCCGATCTGAGTAAGAGAGTGATGGTTGAGGGACGGAAGATAATCGGTAAACGCGCTAATCTACACGTCGGAGTGAGCACCTTTGTTCCTAAACCACACACGCCTTTTCAGTGGGCGTGTCTTGATCCCCTCCCCACCGTTCTCGAAAAACAAAACTTGCTTAAAGATCAACTGCGTGGACCAGGTATGAAAATGACCTGGTCAAATCCACGCGAAACGATTCTCGAAGCCGTGCTTTCACGCGGTGACCGGCGTCTGGCTGACGTGATCGAAAGCGCCTGGAAGAACGGAGCTAAATTTGATGCCTGGCAGGATCAGTTTAATTTCAATGCCTGGATGGATGCGTTCGATGCGCATGGCATCTCAGTAGATTTCTATACCTCCCGCATCCGTAACATTGACGAAATCTTCCCCTGGGATCACATCAATCCGGGAGTATCCCGCAAGTATTTACAGTCTGAATATCAAAAATCACTCAAAGGCGAGCTGACCGGTGACTGCCGCGGAAATTGTCATGCCTGTGGAATTCTTCCGGAATTCAATTCTCTGCGCCGTCAGAACCCTGGAGAATTGTGGCTCTGTCCGGAGGTAAACTGATGCAGCGCATTCGAATCATTTACAGCAGAGGTGAAGAACTTTTATACGTTGGCAATTTGGACATGCACAAGATTTGGGAGCGTACTTTCAGACGGGCGGACCTAAAACTGGCTTATTCGCAGGGTTTTCATCCTCAACCACGCATACACCAAGCCTGCCCCCTGCCGCTTGGATTTACCAGCTCGAACGAGATTTTAGATTTCTGGCTCGATTCTGATGAGTCAATTGCGCAAATTCAGCAGAAAATTAACGAAGCCATTCAACCTGGGATGAAGATTCTTCAAGTCTTGGATATCCCTCTAAATGCTCCACCGTTACAAACCCTTGTCAAAGCTGCAAAGTATGTGGTTATGTTTACCGATGCTATCGATCCAATCGACCTCCAAAATAAAATCACTGCATTCCTTTCCAAAAATACTTGTATGCGCGAAAGACGGGGCAAACAGTATGATCTCCTCTCGCTGGTTCAGAGCCTCGAATTCACTGAAACTCCTCAGCCAACTCTGGAGATGACGCTTGTGACGCTACCAGGTGCTACCGGCAGGCCAGAAGAAGTTCTTGATGAATTGTCAATCCCACTTACATCTGTAAGTATTGACCGCAAACAATTAATATTTTCGAATGACTTATGAACGAACCCTGGTTTCAAGTATTCGAATGCACCAATCCAGATTGCCGATTGCGATTTTCTACTGACCTTTCTGTAGATCATTTCGACCGATGTCCGATTTGTCACTCTCCTATGTCAAAGATAGGTGAGCCTTATACGAATTACCAGGTCGTAAATCAAGAATCACAAAAAAAATCAAGAAGTCTAACATTGGTATTAGATAACCTGCGCAGCACGCTGAATGTCGGGTCAATCTTTCGAACCGCAGATGGTGCAGGTGTTGCGCATATTTACTGTGGTGGAACAACTCCAACACCTGAACATCCAAAAATGAAAAAGACCAGCCTTGGCGCAGAATCTCTCACCAGCTGGAGTTACTATCCAAATTCAGTTCAATTGATTTCGGATATGAAAGCCGCAGGCAGCATGATCCTGGCATTGGAATCTACCCAACAATCCGTTTCTCTTTTCGATTTACCCTTTGACGTCAAACAACAGGTTCGGCCGCTGACACTAGTTGTGGGGAATGAAATCTCTGGCATCGATCCGGGTATTCTAAAAATTGCCGATTACATCTTGCACATTCCCATGTCTGGGAAAAAAACGTCATTAAATGTTGCTGTTTCGGTTGGGGTAGCTTTATACACCCTTCAATATTTATCAGCCAATGCGATCAAATAGTAAAATAATGAGGTTTAAATCTTCAATTACTCGGGATTTCATAACATGCCAATATATGAATACAAATGTGAAGAATGTGGAAAAAGGTTTGAAAAGCTGCGGTCAATAAAAGATGCAGATTCCCCTATTCAATGCGAGGCGTGTCATTCAACAAAGACCCGTCGCGTTGCGTCGGCCTGTTTTTCCAAGGTCACAGGCAGGTCTGCTTCCTCTGGATCAGGCGGCTGTGGCGGTTGTTCGGGAGGATCTTGTTCTTCGTGCAACCATTAGAAAAAAACGGAGATTTTAAATGAATACTTTTACCGGAAAATTAGCCCTGATCACAGGTGGAACCAGTGGAATCGGCTATGCCCTTGCAGAAAAACTCGTTCAGCGTGGTGCAGATGTGGCGATCCTTGCCCGCCATGCACAGATGTTAGAGTCTTCTGCTAAATCACTGGCAAGACATAAAATCAACGATTCACAAAAAATCATGACCGTCCAGGCAGATGTCACTCAGCGTGAGGAGTTGGGTTTACGGCTTGACGAATTTTCATCTCAAAATGGCATTCCAGACATCGTCATCAACTCTGCAGGAGTGGCTCATCCGGGTACTTTTACTACGTTAAAACCAGAAATCTTTGATTGGATGATGGATGTAAACTACTTTGGAACAGTCAATGTCCTTAAAAAATTCGTCTCTCCCATGCAGAAAAGACGATCTGGCATAATCGTCAACATCTCATCCGTTGCTGGGTTTATTGGTATTTATGGGTACACTGCATATGGGGCTTCTAAATTCGCCGTATCGGGTTTTTCCGATGCTTTGCGTTCAGAGTTAAAGCCCTATGGCATTCAGGTATCGGTTGTCTTTCCACCTGATACTCAAACGCCACAACTAGAATATGAAAGTCAGTTCAAGCCGTTCATCACAAAAGAATTGTCTGGGTCAGCCAAATTGATGAGTTCAGATCAGGTTGCCGAAATCATTCTTAATCAAGTTGCACGAAAAAAATACATCATCATTCCTGGAAGTGAAGGCAAGTTGCTTTACCTTCTGCACAACCTCCTTGGCAGCGCTTTATACCCCGTTATGGATTTGTTCATCAAGATGGCAATAAAAAAATTAAAACTGGGTTCTTAATCCGATCATGTTAAACCGGTGAAAGGCTATGTTATACTCTGTGCGTAATCCAATCTATCATTTCATGAGAGGAAAAGAATGAAAAAAGATTTTCTTGCTGTATCCGATTATTCTCCCAAAGAACTTCAAGAAATGCTGGATCTGGCCATCGAGCTAAAAAAAGAACATTTCGCAGGTGGGAATAAACCACTTTTCAAAGGAAAAGTGTTGGCAATGATCTTCCAAAAACCAAGCCTGCGTACCCGCATGAGCTTTGATATGGCTATGCGACATCTGGATGGTGATGCACTCTACCTTTCTCCCGCTGAAATTGGATTGGGACAACGTGAATCGATTGCTGATATTGCTCGCGTTCTATCTGGTTATGTTGACGCGATCATGGCCCGGGTATTTGATCACGCTCATGTTGTTGAGCTGGCAAAATGGTCATCTATTCCGGTGATCAATGGTTTGTCTGATTACAATCATCCCTGCCAGGCAATGGCCGACGCTTTAACCATCATCGAAAAATTTGGCTCGATGAAAGGCTTGAATGTGACATTTGTTGGTGACGGAAATAACGTTGCCGTTTCTCTGCTTCATATCTGCACAAAACTTGGTGCAAATTTCACCTTAGCCTGCCCAGAAGGATACGATATGCTTCCTTCAGCGATTGAAATTGGCAAGAAGTTCGCGGCAGAATCTGGCAGCAAAATCACTTTCACTCGCGACCCGCATGCCGCTGTAGAAAAAGCACACGTCATCTACACTGACACCTGGACCAGTATGGGACAGGAAGCCGAAACCGAAAAACGCAAAGCAGTGTTCCCTCCATACCAGGTAAACCAGAAACTTGTCGATGAGGCAGATAAAGACGTCATCGTTATGCACTGCCTGCCAGCGCACCGCGGCCAGGAATTAACCGACGAAGTCGCCGACGGACCTCATTCAGTGATCTTCCCACAGGCTCACAACCGTCTACATGCTCAGAAAGCCATACTTGTAAAACTTCTGGCGTAAGCGAAACAATTCTATTCAAGCCCGTGCATTGAAAAGTGCACGGGCTTTTGTAATTTATCCAATATCGAATACAATAATTAATAAGCGTGATAACGAGCAATTAAGGTGATACCATGGGTCGTTTTGCCAAGATTGTCTGTACATTAGGGCCAAGTTCCTCTGATCGAGCTACCATCATCAAGTTAATCGAAGCCGGCATGGACGTGGCGCGATTGAATTTTTCTCATGGCACACATGAAACACACCTGGCAACGTTAAACCTGGTGCGTGAGTGCTCCAAAGAACTGGGTAAACCTGTGGCTATTCTGCAAGATCTTCAGGGCCCAAAACTACGGGTAGGTAATCTGCCACCCAATGGAATCATTTTAACCGAGGGCTCACAGTTAAACTTATTTACACTCGGTACTCAGGCGGCAGATTTTGAAGGTGAAGAGAAATCACTCCCTCTTGAGGTTCCCAATCTCACTCGGGGCGTAAAAGCGGGTAATCGTATCTTGCTTGATGATGGAAAACTGGAATTAGTGGTGACCTCTGTTGTCGGAGAAACGGTCAAAACCCGTGTTGTTCAAGGTGGTTTATTAAAATCAAACAAAGGCGTAAACCTCCCCGGTGCAGATCTTGGAATCCCCCGTTTTACAGAGAAAGATCGGCAAGATCTTGAATTTGGATTGGCAAACGGTGTCGATTTTGTGGCGATTTCCTTTGTCGAATCAGAAGTAGATGTTCTGCTCGTCCGCGAAACCATGAAAGCACTGAACCCCTCTCGTGCGAACACCCCTATCATCGCAAAGCTTGAGCGTCCTGAAGCAGTAAAGAATCTACACGCAATCATGCACGCTGCCGATGGAGTCATGGTCGCTCGTGGAGATTTAGGTGTAGAAACGTCACCCGCACAGGTGCCGATTGTTCAAAAAGAGATCATTCAAAGTGCCAACCGCCACGCAAAAATCGTGATTACAGCCACACAGATGCTGGATTCAATGATCAATAACCCACGCCCCACACGTGCTGAAGCATCTGATGTTGCTAACGCCATTTTTGATGGAACGGATGCGGTAATGCTATCTGGCGAAACAGCTTCTGGTGCATACCCTGTGGAAAGCGTCAAAATGATGGATTCAATCGTACGTGAAGCAGAAAAGCATATGGCTGAATGGAGTCACGTCGAAGAATTTCCAAAGGAAGCCCTCAAGGATGATGCGCTGGTGATTTCCAACGCGGCAAAAACCCTGGCACATGATCGAAATGTTTCAAATATCGCCGTTTTTACCCAAAGCGGAAAAACTGCCCTTTTAATGTCGAAAGCCCGTCCCAGAGTTCCCATCATTGCTTTCACTCCAGAACCCCGCACATTATCATTATTGAGTATGTACTGGGGAGTCACACCTGCGTTGGTTCCGTTTTCAAATAGCCTCGAAGAAATGGTTCACAGTGTTGACCGTTATTTCAAAGAACGAAAACACCTCAAGGTCGGAGAACAGGTGGTATTGATTTCAGGTTTTCCGGTTGGAGCGATGCGCCTGCCCAACCTCGCCTTGCTACACTCAATTGGCGAAGAAGTATAAAATCAAATCGAACAAAGGGATATGGAAACTCGAATACTGATCAAAGGTAATCGAGCAGATTGCCGAAGGTTTAAATCACTTCCTTACTCGCTCTATAAGGGAAATTCATACTGGGTACCACCACTTCCTGGTGAGATAGAAAGAGTGATGAGCCCGAAGGATCACCCTTTCTATGCTCATTCAGAAGCTGATTTCTTTGTTGTGGAATCCAAAAAAGAAGTCCTCGGACGAATTTGTATCCTCCACAACAAGAATTATTGCATGTTTCATCATACTGAGACTGCTTTTTTCAATTACTTTGATTGCATCGATGATCAACAGGTTGCGTTAGCGTCTCTGTCAATGGTGTAAATTCATTGTGTGGAATCTTTAAGGTTCAAGGGTGTCAATGAACAGGCGCCAGAGTAAATGGCATGACCTCAGCCATCATCAAGGGTTGCGGCCCATACAA
>Ga0208826_1000819_pt1 | contig 29690 bp, 24 predicted proteins | sample AD_UKC115_MetaG_FD_184451 | JGI IMG/M metagenome (GOLD analysis project Ga0208826, IMG submission 184451) | Active sludge microbial communities of municipal wastewater-treating anaerobic digesters from Hong Kong - AD_UKC115_MetaG (SPAdes)... | ecosystem: Engineered > Bioreactor > Anaerobic >...
ACTTCGCCCGGGAGCCATACTCCCTCTCCGCAACAATCCCCCCAGGCCGTTCCCCTCCCCCCCCTCCGTGTCTCCCTCCTGCAGAACCCCATGGACCTCTCCCTTCCCCTGATCGTTCAGGGAAGAAACGGAGAGGAGAGGTACGTCATCAAGCTCAGCGTCTCCCTGGAGAGAGAGGAGCCTTAAGTTTTTTCCATGCCTCTCTTCCTCCCCACGGATTTCTCTCTTTTCGGTTCATCCATATATCTTACTTAAGGAGGCTTCATGGTTTCTTTTAATTCGCGCGTCAACAAGATCAGTCCGTATATCCCCGGAAAACCTGAAGAGGAGTTGAAAAGGGAACTGGGATTGGACCATATCGTCAAGCTGGCTTCGAACGAAAGCCCCATGGGGGTCTCTCCCCTCGTCAAGGAAGCCCTTCTTCATGAGATCGAACGTGTTCCCCTCTACCCCGATGACACCTACCTCACCCTGAAGAAGAAGCTGGCCCTCCGCCACGGCGTCACGCCTCAGGAGATCGTCTTGGGGAACGGCTCCGTGGAGTTGATCAAGAACATCGTCAGCTCCTCCTACGAACCCGGCGACCGCTTCCTGATCTCCCGTCAGTCCTTCATGATGTACCACCAGGCCGTCCAGGAGTACGCCGGGGAAGAGGCCGTCCGCTGGGTCGAGACCAAGGATTACGCCTTTGACATGGAGGAGTTTATCCGCATCGTCCGGGAAGAGAAGAGGATCAAGGCCGTCTTCATCGCCAACCCCAACAACCCCACAGGGTCCTTCATCCCCGAGGAGACCCTTCTGCGGTTTTTGGAGAATTGCCCTCCCGAGACCCTGGTCGTCATGGATGAGGCTTACGCCCTCTTCGCCGACGCCGAGGGGTTCGCGAGCGCCCTGAAGTGGCGCGACCGTTTCCCGAACCTGATCGTCCTGGAGACATTTTCCAAGGCCTTCGGCCTGGCCGGCCTCCGGGTCGGTTACGGAATCGCCCACCCCGAGGTCGCCTCGTCGATCATGAAGGTCAGGCTCCCCTTCCACATCTCCCGTCTCTCCGTGGCCGCCGCCTTGGCCGCCCTGGACGACGAAGAGTTTCTCCAGAAGACCCTTGAAAACAACAGGAGAGGGAAGGCCTTCCTCCTGAGGGAGATCGAAGCCACCGGATTCCGGGTCATCCCCTCCCAGGCCAACTTTCTTCTCTTCCTCCCCCCCCGGGATCCCATCGCCCTCGTGAAGGCCATGGAAAGGAGGGGCGTAATCGTCCGTTCCCTGGTCGCCTTCGGCGTCCCCGAAGGGATCCGGGTGACCGTAGGCACTGAGGAGCAAAACAATATCTTTCTGAAAGCGTTCAAAGAAGCGGTTAAGGAGGTCTACCATGGCTGATCTCATCGTCATTGGAGGAGGTCTGGGGGGGTATTGCGCCGCCCTGCGGGCCGCTCAGAGGGGGAAGAAGGTCACCCTCATCGAGAAGAAGAAGCTGGGAGGAACCTGTCTCAACGTCGGGTGTATTCCCACGAAGGCCTTGCTCTACAGCAGCGGCCTCTACGCCAAGACACGCCACTTCGAGGAGCTCGGTTTGAGCCTGGATGGTGTCGGATTCCAATGGCCTAAGGTTCTTGAATACAAGAGCTCCATCGTCTCACGCCTCACCGGAGGCGTCGAGATTCTTCTCAAGAAAAGCGGCGTCGAAGTGGTGAAGGGAACCGCCAGGTTCACGGGCCCCAAGGTCGTTGAGGTCGAGGGCCGAGAGTACAGCGCCCCCCATGTTCTGTTGGCCACTGGGTCTCAACCCGCCATGCTCCCCTTCCTGAAGGGTCTTCCCAAGAGCAAGGTCATCACCTCCGACGATGTCTTTGAGTTGCCCGCACTACCGAAGCATCTGACGGTCATCGGAGCCGGCGCAATCGGCATCGAGATCGGCTCCGTCATGGCCCGTTTCGGCGCCGAGGTTCACATCGTCGAGATCATGGACCAGATTCTCCCCAAGTCCGACAAGGAGCAGGCCAAGGCCCTCACGAAGCTTCTGAAGAAACAGGGGCTGAAGGTTCACACCTCCACGGCCGTGGTCGGCGTTGTCGAGAAGGGTGAAGGTTTAGAGGTCACCATAAAGGAAGGCGATGTGGAGAGCTCCTTCTCAACCGATCTCCTCCTCGCCTCCACCGGGAGGATCCCCCTCACCCAGGAGCTGAACCTGGGAGCGGCGGGCGTTACCACCGATTCCAAGGGGTTCGTGAAGACCGACGAAAAGTTCTTCGTCAACGGTTGGCTCCTGGCGGTCGGTGACGTCCGGGGCGGCAAGCTTCTCGCCCACAAAGCCGTCCACGAAGGGCTCTACGCCATGGAGAACCTCTACGGTGACGGGAACCGAAGGGTCATCGAAGACGCCCTCATTCCCGACGTCGTTTACTCCGAGCCGGAGCTGGCCTCGGTAGGTCTGACCGAGGAGGAGGCTAAGGCCCTCTACGGCGAGCAGGTCAAGATCGGCCGCTTCCCCCTCATGGCCAACGGGCGTTCCCTGATTCAGAGGGAGGCGGAGGGCCAGATGAAGGTGGTCTTCGGCGAGGGGAAGCTGGTGGGTGCCTCCCTCCTCGCCCCGGCGGCGGGGGAGATGATCGCCGGAATCGGCGCCATGGTGGGCGCTAAGATGGATTACCACCGGGTCGAAGAGGTGATCTTCCCCCACCCGACGGTGGCCGAATCCATCGGAGAAGCCTTCATGAACGCCTTCGGTGAGGCGCTTCACACGGTGAACCGGTAAAAAAAAAGAGGGGATGGTCCGGAAGGACCATCCCCTCTCCCCACCTCAAAACTCTCCTATTTCGCCTCTCCCGCGCCCTCCTTTTTTCTCAGGGCGCGACAGGTCTCGGCGATCAGGAAAAGGCTCAGGATCATGAGCACAAGACCCAGAACCCCCGATATAACCGTATCGGGACCCAACTTCCCCATCAGCAAAGGTTTCACCAAGAGGGTCAGGGACCAGAGGCTCATGGAGAGCATCACCACCAGGGGAGCGACCACGAAGCCGATGGAGCGTCCGCTCCTCTTCAACCAGACCGCCAGGGCCAGAAGGGTCAGGGCCGCCAGGAGCTGGTTGCTGGAACCGAAGATGGGCCAGGCCACCAGGTATCCCTTCTCCTTGGTGGAGAGGAGGAAGATCAGGGGAAGGACGAGGGTAGCCACCGTGGAGAGGAAGGAGGCGAACCTTCCCTTGAGGCCGGTAAGCTCCTGGAAGATGTACCTGGCCAAACGGGTGCACACGTCCAAGGTATCGTAGACGAAGGTGGAAAAGGCCAGGAGCGCGAAGGAGAGCGCCAGGGAGGGATCGATCTTGATCATCCCCAGGTAGCGGGCGATTCCCCGGGCGTAGATCATGTTGGGGTCATCCTTCAGGGAGGGATCGCCGGGGGCCAAGACCATGACCGTCGCCAGGGCGAGGATGGCGACCACCGCCTCCAGGAGCATGGCCCCGTAGCCTACGGGTTTGGCGTCCCTCTCCTTGGCCAGCTGTTTCGAGGTCGTCCCGGAGGCCACGATGCCGTGAAAGCCCGAGCAGGCGCCGCAGGCCACGGTAATGAAGAGCAAGGGGAAGAGAGCCTTTCCGTTGAGGGCGCTGCTTAGACCCTGCAGGTTTACGGCGGGATAGGTGACCTTGAGGCCTCCGAAGAGGGCCCCTCCTAAACCGGCGCCGATGACCAGATAGAGAAGCCAACCGCCCAGGTACCCCCTGGGTTGAAGGAGCAACCAGACGGGGATGACGGAAGCGATGAAGCAGTAACTGAGCAGGACCACATCCCACTGCTTCACGGAGACCGTGGAGAAGAAGGTAAGCAGGGAGGAGGGCATCCGGGGACCGATCCAGATAATGAAGAGGACCAGGGGGAGAAAGATCAGAGTCGCCTTTCCCGGGCTCACCCGGAAACGGTAGAGGAGAATCCCCATCGCCATGGCCGCCAGGATGTAGAGGACCGAAGAGGCGGCCACCCCGGCGCCGAAGGGTTCGCCGGAGGTTCCCACGGAGCGGAAGGTCTGGGCCGTGATGTCCGTGAAGGCGGCCACCACGTAGATCAGGCAGAGCCAGACGAAGATCAGGAAGAGCCGGTAGGCCGTGGGTGAGAGGTAACGGCGGACCACGTTCCCGATCGACTCCCCTCCGTGGCGGACCGAGGCCACAAGGCTGGAAAAGTCGTGAACTCCCCCGACAAAGATGGAGCCCAGGACAATCCAGAGGAGAGTCGGCAGCCACCCGAACCAGATTCCCGCCAGAATCGGGCCGACCACGGGGCCGGCGGCGGCAATGGCGGAGAAGTGTTGACCCAGCAGGAGGCCGGAGGAGGCGGGCACATAGTCGACACCATCGTTGACCTTTACAGCGGGGGTGGGCTGAGAATCATCCAAGTCGAACCGGCGGGAGAGGCGCTTACCGTAAATAAAGTACGCGACCAGCAGAACCGCCGCGGAGAAGAGAACGATCGGGGCGATCATCTTCGCCCCCGGAAGGTGTTGTAGGTAGACATAGACTATTCTACATCCAAGGGAAAAAAGGGACAAGGGAGAGGAAAAGCACGACGTTCTATTTTGACGTTTCCCTCAAAACCGTCAAAAAAAGGATAAGGGTTTCCTCAGAAACCGTGGGTCCAAGAGAGGTTGACCGGTCCGGAGCTCTCCCCTTTCCAAGTCATCCCCCTCCCCGGTTCGATGGTTCCGACCGGAATCCAGGAGGCCTCCAGAAGGGCCTTCCGACTCACGGCGGGGGCGGTGGCGATCAACTCGAACTCCTCACCGCTGTTGAGACAGAAGCTCTCCCAAGGGATTCCTTCGGCCTGCGCCTGGGTTTCGATCCAAGGGTCTTTCGGCCAACAGGAGAGGTCCAGGGAGGCTCCCACACCCGACTCCTCGAGGATATGGCCGAGATCCTGGACAAACCCATCGGAGATGTCGATGAGGCCGTGGATCTCGTTCTCCTCCAGGAAAGGGATAAGGTCGGCTCGGCACGAGGGCTGGAAGTACTTCTCCCCGGCCTTGGGGTGGTCCACCCTCCCCTCCTTGAGAAAAAGGTTGAGTCCGGCCCTGGCGTAGCCCAGGGGAGCGGAAACCCAGATCTGATCACCCGGCCGGGCGCCTGAACGGTAGAGGGGCCGGCCGCCGTGGCCCAAGAGGGTCAGGGAGAGGGTGAGTTCCTCCCCGCGGACCGTATCCCCCCCGAGGAGGTAGACACCGAAGCGGCGAAGCTCTCCGGTGATTCCACGGATCAAGGCCTCGGTCTCACCGCCCTCCATCACCGGCAGGGAGAGGCCCAGAAGGGCCCAGAGGGGGCGGCCTCCCATGGCGACGATGTCGCTGACGTTGGCGTTGACCAGCTTCCTGCCAAGACTCTCCGCAGGATAGCCTGGACGAAGGAAGTGAGAGCCCTCGGTCATGAGGTCTTTGGTCAGGAAGAGGTACTCCTCTCCCCACCGGACCACGGCGCAATCGTCCCCGATCCCCTTGACAACGTCCCCCCCTTGGGGAGGAAGCTCACCGGAGATCCGGCGGATCAGCTCCCACTCGTTCATAGGCCGGAGCGGATATGGACGATGTCGCCGTCTTTGACGGGATACTCCTTCCCTTCCAGACGGAGGAGAGCCTTCTCCTTGGCCCCTTTGAAGCCTCCCACCTTGATCAGGTCTTCCCAGAAGATCACCTCGGCACGGATGAAGCCCTTCTGAAGGTCGGTGTGAATCTTCCCGGCCGCATCGTAGGCCGAGTCTCCTTTGTGTATCGTCCAGGCCCGGACTTCGTCCTCTCCCACGGTGAAGAAGGAGCGGAGGTTCAGGAGACTGTAGCTCTCCCGGATAAAGTGGTCCCTGACGGAGTGGGAGATCCCATAGGCCTCCAGAAACTCCCTCCTTTGGGACTCCTCGGTGATTTCGGAGAGTTCGGCCTCAATCTTCCCGTAGAAGCAGAGGACCATCCGGTTGTTCCCGCCCTCTTCCCAGCTCTCCATCCCTTCGCCCAGGTTGACCATGTGGATCAGAGGCTTCCGGCTCAGGAACTCGAAACCCCGGATTCGATTCTCTTCATGGGGCTCCAGCACGACCTCCCGGAGGGGATGCCCGGCCTCAAGGTGCTCCTTGAGCTTGAGCATCAGGGCCTTCTCCTCCTCCCCATCCTTGTTCTTGGCTTTTTTCAGGTCCTTCTCGAGCCGTTCGAGGCGTGTCTCCACGGAGATCTGGTCCGTCAGCAGAAGCTCCGCCTCCATGGAGAGGATGTCCCGCTTGGGGTCTACCTTCCCGGCGGGATGGGGGATCTCGGGGTCCTCGAACCCTCTGACCACGTGGACCATACCGTCACCCCGGCGGAGGAGATCGACGAAGGTGGATCCTTTCACCTCTCCGTAGGCGAGGCTCCCAGTATCCAGGTACTCCACCTGGGCGGGTTTGACGATGGTATGGTAGAGTTCGTTCAGCTGGGTCAGCCTGGGGTCGGGTACATCGACGATCGCCTTATGGAGTTCCCCTTTGGAGGAGAACTTGTCCACCGCCTCTTTCTGCCCGGTCAGAAGGTTGAAGAGTGTTGTTTTCCCCGTCTTGGGGTACCCGAAGAGATTGAAAATCATAGCGCCTCCCTGGAAGTCCGATTCTTCAGTGGGCCGAATCCGACCCCTTGGTGAGAACCTCTTCGATCCGAAGGAGGAGGTTCTCCGGAGTGATTCGGTTCATGCAGGCCATTGTATCACACTCCCGGCGGAAACAGAAGGAGCACTCCAGGCCTGAGGTTACCGTCGCCGAGAGGGGGTTGAGGGGACCGTTCCGCTTCGGAGGGGTCGGCCCGAAGAGACCCACCGTGAGCCTCCCGAGGGCGTCGGCCATGTGGAGGGGGAAACTGTCCGCCGAGACGGTCAGGAGTGAACCCTCCAGGAGCGCCGTAACCTCCGGCAGGGTCAGGAAGGGAGTCGGAAGAACCTGACCCCCCGTGAGCCGGGAGATCTCCCAGGCTTGGGCCTCCTCCGCCGGGGCCCCCCAGAGGAGGAGGGGGTCGTAGCCACGCTCCTTGAGCCCCAGGGCGGTCTTTGCCCAAGAGGGGGAAGGCCATCTCTTGGTCTTCCACGCCCCCCCGACGTTGAGCAGAATCCTTCGGGAGGAGTGACCACCCGCCTTTTTCCCCAACGACTCCTGGGCCTGAGCGGGAATCCGGATCCCCGGGTAGAGGGGACGGCCGGGTTCGAGTCCCAGGAGGGTCAGGAGGTGGAGGTTCTTGCGGGTCACATGCTCCCCCTCGTCGAAGGGGGCGGCCCTCTTGGTGTACAAGGGAGAGGCGGCTCCCTCTCGAAGGTTCTCCCCGGCAAAGCCCATCCTCTCCTTGGAACCGAGCAGGAGCCCTGTGAAGGCGGATTTCAATGTTCCCTGGAAGTCCAGGGAGAGATCGGGGCGGACCCTCCTCAGGTCCCTCAAGGCCCGAAGGTTCTCCCGGAGGTTTTCTCCTCTCCTCAGGGCCCTGGTGTCGATGGGGAGAAGGTCGTCGATTCCCTCCACCATCTCCAGGAGGGGAAGGCACCTCCTTTCGGCAACCCAGAGGATGCGGCTCTCCGGGAAAGAGCTCCTCAGGAGCCGGAAGGCCGGGAGGGTGTGGAGGATATCCCCCAGGGCGCTCAGCCTAAGGACGACGATCGTCTGCATAGACCCGCCGGATCCGGGTGATCACATCGGTGGAAGAGGTGATTCTGGGACCGCCGCAGATGGCCGTCTCGATTCCCAGGGAGCGGGAGGTCTCCCTCTCCGGAACCGTGTCCACGGTGTAGTCGGAGCCCTTGGCGTGGACATGGGGACGGAGGATCCTGAGAAGAGGTTCCACCGTAGATTCGTCGAAGAGGACGACGTAATCGACGCACCTGAGAGAGGCGACGATGAGGGCCCGGGAGCCTTGGTCCACCACCGGTCGGGAGGGGCCCTTAAGGTTTCTCACCGAGAGGTCGCTGTTGACGGCGACAACGAGAAGGTCTCCCAGGGCCCTTGCCCCTTGGAGGTAGCGAAGATGGCCTATGTGGAAGAGGTCGAAGGCGCCGTTGGCTAAGACGATCCTTTTCTTCTCCTCTCTGGCCTTCTCCAGCTCAAGCCTGAGCGAGTCTATCGAGAGAATCCTTGTAGAGGTCGGTTCCATTCTTCAGCTCCCTAGGGGTCAACACCGCGGCCCCCATCTTCATGACGCTCAAGGCTCCGGCCAGGTTGGCCAGCAGGGATGCGCGCAGGAAGCTTCCCGACGCGGCCCAGGCCAGAGAGAAGACGGAGATCACCGTATCCCCCGCCCCGGTGACATCCACGATCTGGGTGTCTCCAAAGATGGGGAAGAGGCGGTGTTTCATGCCCTTCTCGGCCAGGAGCATCCCCCGGGAGCCCCTCGTCACCAGAAGGCAATCGCAGGCGGTGGACCTCAAGAGCCTTCCGGCGGCTATCTCAACGCTCTTCTCCCCCTCCCCCTTCACCTCTGCCGAGGAGAGGGCTTCGGACTCGTTGGGGGTGAGCGCGGTCACCCCCTTGTACCCCCGGCACTGGAAGCGGGAATCCACGAAGATCGGAGGAAGGGGCCTGATCCTACGCAGGCTTCTGAGCTGGGGGGGGTCGAAGAGGGAGTAGCCGTAGTCGGAGACGATCAGAAGATCCGCCCCCTCCAGGGCTTGGGCCGTTCTCTCCACCATTCCCCGGTGGCTCTTGGAGAAAGGGGCCTCCCGGTCGAGTCGGAGGATCTGTTGTTTGCGGGTGTTGCTCTCGCCCGCCATGACGCGGGTCTTCAGGGGCGTGGAGAAACCCTTCACCCGTGTGACGCCGGTGACGTCGGCGCCGTCCCTCTTGAGAAGATCGAGAAGGATCTCCGCCTCCTGGTCCTCCCCCAAGGTGGAGACCACCCGAACCTCGGCCCCCAAGGAGAGAAGGTTACGGACCGTGTTCCCGGCTCCGCCGAGGAGGTACTCCTCCTTGTCTTGAGCGAGAATCAGAACCGGAGCCTCCCGGGAGATCCGGGACGTCCTGGTGTAGAGGTAGCGGTCCAGAATCAAGTCCCCCGAGACCACAACGGTCCGTGGGGTCAAGCTGTCGATCAAACCGTGCCAGGAGTTCACAGGAGTGTCAGGTTATCTCCTCGATTTTTTCGAGGCAGCTACGGCTCAGCTTCAGAACCTTTGTCCAACGGCGTCGGCTCTCCTGCATTTTTTCGAGGTATTGAGGACTCTCGAAGTACCTCAGAACCCTCTGCCGGACAGGGAAGATCTGGGAATCCCACTTCCAAACGTAACTCTTCTTGAGAATCCCGTACTTGATACAGTTGTGGTAGACCGCCCAGGAGAGATCTGCGAAGCCCAACTGGTCGATGAACTTCTCGTAGACAGCCCTGAACTCTCCCTCCTTCTCGGGGTGAAGGAATTGGAAGAGATGGCGGTACATCATGGCGTTGTGGAAGAACTGGGGCTTGGCGACGATCCCGTCCACTCCTAAGTCTCTGGCCAGAAGCCTGAAGAGGATGAAGAGTTCCCGGCGGATGCCCAGGCCCGGATGGTTCTGCCCGGGAAGCTGTCTCCTCTCCCGGCCGAAACCGCTTCGCGGGTTCTGGAGGGTAAGCCATTCGATCACCAGGAAGAAGAGACGGCTGTTCCCGAAGAAGAGCCGTTGCTCTCCGTCGGGGCAGAAGTTCTCCTTCTTCACCAGAAGGTCGACGATCAGGTTCTCTTTGTTCTTGAACTTGTTGTAGATCGTCAGCCGTTGGGAGAAGTCGTCGGGGGCCTCAAGCTCGATCTTCAGCTCTTCGAAGCCGAACTTGTTCGCCTTCTTCACGAGGTTCAGCCTCTCCATGAGGAGGAAGATCTCCTTGAGGGTGTACTTCCCCAGGAAGAGGGTCGATCCGGCGGAGAACTGGAGTTGTTCGAAGATATCTTTCTCCGATATCAGCTTAAGTTCGAAGTCTTTACCGCTCATAGAAAAAAGTTTACCCTCCCCGGGCGAAAAGATCAAGGGTCCCCTTTGACAGAAGAGGGTGAAAGTGGTAAAAGAGAGAGTCTTTCTCGAGACGCGCCCGTAGCTCAACTGGATAGAGCGTCGGACTTCGAATCCAAAGGTTGGGTGTTCAAGTCACCCCGGGCGCGCTCTTCACACCACCCCTGAGAAGTTCCCTCCCCAAAGCAGTCCTTTCCGATGGGCCCTCAACAGCACCAAAGGATTTTCGCGGTAGCGGCTCTTCCCCACCGAAGCGGCAAACACCCTTGAACCGGAGAAGAAGTGCCCCTACCTCTCCAGAGTGGAGAGCTCCTTACGGGGTTGGGAGAGGAGGTTCACCACCTCGGAGGTCTTCGTCAAGGAGACGCTCCCCTGGGAGAGCTGTCTGCCGTTCTCGTCGACAAGGAAGAGGTTGACCTCGACCCTTCCGCCGAGGTCGGTGTACCGCCCCCGGACCTGCAAGGCCCCGCCCTTCTCGACCACCGTAAACCCCCGTCTTCCCAGCTCGACCTTGAGCCTGTCACAGAGGTAGAGGCCGAGCCGTGGAGATTCCGCACCCAGAGGCTCCGGAGGGAGAACGCTCAGGCCCCGCCCCTTTTCGATGGAGCGGGAAAGGTCCTTCTCGATCTGCCCGGCCAGGTCCTCCAGGGAAAAGCGGAGGGTCCGAGAGGGTATCATACGGCTCTGCAGTGCGGAACAGCCCCAATGGAGGGGGAGGAACAACAAGACCATGAGGAGTGTCGGAAAACGGCGCATACACTCTCTTCGGATGAAGAGGAGAAATGTTTAGGCCCAAAAGAGGAAACTTTCTCCTCTCCCCCCCAGCCGAAGGGGAACCTTCGGAGGAACTCCCCCCTCCCTCCGTCTCCTTTTCTTTTCCCCACCCTTTCGTTACAATGGGGGCAGGAAGGTGAAACGTGGAAGAAGCTTTGATTCATCCCGTCAGGTCTGCTCTTCTAGCGACTCTGTTCACCTGGGGGGTCACGGCGGCGGGAGCCTCCCTGGTCTTCTTCTTCAAGAGCGTAAACCGCCGGCTCCTCGACCTCATGCTGGGCTTCGCCGCAGGCGTGATGATGGCCGCCTCCTACTGGTCCCTCCTGGCCCCGGCCATCGAGATGTCCAAGGGGATGGGCTCCTCACCCTGGCTGGGACCGGCGATCGGTTTTCTGGCAGGAGGCCTCTTCCTCTTCGGCGTGGACAAGCTCCTTCCCCACCTTCACATGGACCTGCCCACCTCTAGGGCCGAAGGGGTGAAGACCGGTTGGCAACGGAGCCTTCTGCTGGTGATGGCCATCACCCTCCACAACATCCCCGAGGGCCTCGCCGTGGGAGTCGCCTTCGGGGCAGCCGCGGCGGGTCTGCCCTCGGCCACCCTCTCGGGAGCCACAGCCCTGGCCTTGGGGATCGGTCTACAAAACTTCCCTGAAGGGGCGGCGGTCTCCATTCCCTTGCGCCGGGAGGGTCTCTCCCGGTTCAGAAGCTTCTGGTACGGCCAACTCTCGGGGATCGTGGAACCCATCGCGGCCGTCCTAGGGGCCTGGGCCGCCCTGTTGATCCGCCCCCTCCTCCCCTACGCCCTCTCCTTCGCCGCCGGCGCCATGGTCTACGTCGTCGTCGAGGAGCTTATCCCCGAGGCTCAGGGAAGCGGCGAAACTGATCTGGCGACTCTGGGAACCATGGCGGGTTTCGTGGTGATGATGGTTATGGACGTCGGTCTAGGTTGAGGAAGCCCTACTCCCTTCTCAGAGACCAGAGGTCGATCTTCATCCTACGGAGAAGCCGGTAGAAGAGCTCCAGAGGAAAGCCGACAACGTTGGAGTAGCTTCCACGGATCTTGGGAACGAAGAGTCCTCCAAGGCCCTGTATCCCGTAGGCTCCGGCCTTGTCCAGGGGTTCCCCGGAGCGGATGTACCGGTCGATCTCCTCCTCCCCCAGGGAAGAGAAGAAGACCGTGGTGACCGCCACCCCTGAGAGCGAACTCTCCCTTCCCCTCTCCCTCAGCCTCAGGGTGATCCCCGAGAAGACCTGGTGCGAGGATCCGGAGAGACGGCCGAGCATCTTCCGGGCCTCCTCGACATTACAGGGTTTGAAGAGGAACTCCCCCTCCTGCCAGACCACTGTGTCCGCGGCGACCACCAAGAGGGGGGAACCGCTCTCGTCCTGGGCCGCCTTCGCGGCCTTCAGGGCCGAGACACGGCGAACGTAGACCCTGGGGGATTCGCCTTCCAGAAGGCTCTCGTCCGCCTCCACCGCCTTCTGGTGGAAAGGAATCTGAAGACGGCGCAGGTATTCGACTCTTCTGGGGGATTGAGACGCAAGAACAACCTTCACTGAAGCCTCACAAGGGGTAGATTTCCGCCTCCGCGGAGAGGGTGTCGATGAGACCCACCACGGGTTTTCCCGTCAAGTGCCCGCCGCTCTCGCCGGGGTTGAAGAGGGTGGTCTTACCCCTCCTCTCAAGGTGAAAACGGTGGAGGTGGCCGTAGAGAATGAAGTCGTAGCGGTCTCCCTGAAGGTGGAGCTCCAGATTCCCCGGCTCATGGAGGAGAAGGAAACGCTTCCCGCCCCTCTCGACCTCCCAGGGGGGGGTGTGAATCTCCCCGATCGGAGCGTAGCGCTTCAACAGGGCCTCCCTGTCGCCGTCGTTGTTCCCGAAGACTCCCTCCAGGGGAATCTTCGCCTCCAGGAGAGGAAAGGCCGTGAAGGGGGCGACGTAGTCCCCTAGGTGAAAGATCCGGTCCACCTCCAGAGCGGCGAAGAGTTTGGCCGCCCGGTTGATCGCCTCAAGGTTGTCGTGGGTATCGGTCAGGACTCCTATCTTCATGCCCCTATTCTACCACACGCCCCCGTCAAAGGAGTGGCCCTCCCCGGTGGTCTCTGCTATAATGCCCCTATGGAAATTCGTTGGGAGAGGGAGCAGGAGGAACCCGAACAGCCCGTGGTTCCTCCTCGCAAGAGAAGAAGGTGGTGGGTGAACCTCCTCCTCTTTCTGATCACCCTGGTCACCACGACCGCGGTCGGTCTCCTCTACCAAATCCCCTTCCTCTTCCCGGGAAAGACGATCGACGAGCCCTTCCTGCGCCTCTTCCTCCGTAACCCCCTCCACTGGTTCTACGGATTCACCTACTCCCTCCCCCTCATGGCGATCCTGCTGGCCCACGAGTTGGGTCACTACTTCGCCTGTCGCCGATACGGAATCCCCGCCACCCTTCCTTTCTTCATCCCCGCCCCGACCCTCGTGGGAACCTTCGGCGCCGTGATCCGCATCGAAGAGCCGATCTACTCCAAGAAGCCCCTCCTCGACGTCGGTTCGGCAGGCCCCCTGCTGAGCTTTTTCCTCTCCCTCCCGATTCTGGCCTGGGGGCTCACCCTCTCGAGGGTGGAACCCCGTCTCGCCGGAGACGCTCTCCAGCTCGGTGAACCGTTGATCTTCACCCTCCTGAGCCGTCTCCTCCTCCCGGGGGTCGGCCCGGATACGGCCATCCTTCTGCACCCCTTAGGCTTCGCCGGATGGTTCGGAATCCTGGTCACCGCCTTCAACCTGATTCCGGTGGGGCAGTTGGACGGCGGTCACATCCTCTACGCGGTCTCCCCCAACCTCCACAAGAGGCTCGCGTGGCCTCTGATCGCTTTCCTCGTGGCCCTGGGGTTTCTCGCCTGGCAGGGGTGGTGGATCTGGGCCGCCATGATCGCCCTCTTCGGGACCAAGCACCCCCCCGTCTACGACTCCCCCTACCCTCTGGACCGGAGGAGGGCCCTCATCGGCCTCCTCTGCCTGGTGATCTTCATCCTCTCCTTCACGCCCACACCGATGAAACTCGGCTGAGGCGCGAAGAGAAGGGCGAAATCAGAGACTTTGTACTACTCCCCTTCCTGAGGGTCTCCGTCGCGGCCAGCCCCGTTGAGGAGGCTCTTGATCCTGTAGATTCTCCGATGGGCCGATTCGTGGTAGGTCCTGGCCATCATCTCCCCTAGGAGTCCCAGGGAGATGAACTGAACGCCCAGGAAGAGAAGAAGCATGGCCAGGAAGAGGAGAGGCCTTCCGGCGATCCCCTCTTGGAGGATCAGCCTGACGTAGGCGAGGTAAAACCCCAGTACCAGCCCCAGTCCACCGGTCAACAGGCCGAAGGATCCGAAGATTCTCAGGGGCTTGGTGGAGTAGTTCTGAAGGAACTTGACGGTGATCAGGTCGAGGACCACCCTAAAGGTGCGGGAGATTCCGTATTTGCTCTTGCCGAAGCGGCGGGCCCGGTGGTTGACCTTCTCCTCCCCCACCCTCGCCCCCTCCAGAGAGGCCAGGGCCGGGATGAAACGGTGCTGTTCCCCGTAGAGCTTCAGGTCCTTGGCGATCTCTTTACGGTAAACCTTGAGGGAGCAACCGTAGTCGTGGAGCTTAACCCCTGTGATCAAGGAGATTAATCCGTTGGCGATCATCGAGGGAAGCCGCCGGTTCAGGAAGGGGTCTTTCCGATGGAAGCGCCACCCGTTGACCAGGTCCAGGTCTCTCGTCTCCATGGACTCGGCTAAGGCGGGAATATCCGCCGGGTCGTTCTGCAGGTCTCCGTCCATAGTCACCATAAGCTCGCCCTCGGCCAGGTCGAAACCCGCGGAGACGGCGGCGGTCTGGCCGAAGTTCCCTCTGAAACGAACCCCCTTGACCCGGGGGTCTCTCTTGCATAACCCTTCGATCACCGACCAGGAGCGGTCACGGGAGCCGTCATCGATCAAGATAAGCTCGAAGTCAGGCCTCCACCCCTCCAGGGCGGCGACGACCTCCCCGTAGAGGTGAGGCAGATTCTCCTCTTCGTTGAAGATGGGCACGATGATCGAAACGGCCGGCTGAGCCGATTTTTGTCTCATCCCTTTCTCCTTAAGGTATACTCTCCTTCCCAATCCACTTCGACCTTATCCCCGGGCTGAAGCCGACCCTCCAGGATCTCCTTGGCCAACCGGTTCTGAATCTCTCTCTGGATAAGCCGACGCAGAGGCCTCGCCCCGAACTGGGGGTCGAACCCCTCGGAGGCCAAACGTTCCATCGCCGCCGGGGTTAACTCCAGGCCGATCTTCTCCCCGGTCAGGAGCTTTTGCAGTTGCTCCACCTGAAGGGAGACGATCTTGACGAGGCTGCTCTTGTCCAGAGGCTTGAAGAGGATCGTCTCGTCGATACGGTTGAGGAATTCAGGCTTGAAGGTCTCCTTGAGAAGGCGGTTCAGCTCCTTTTCCAACTCCTTCCCCTCCCCCTGGTGCTCAAGAATCGCCAAGGAACCCAGGTTGGAGGTCATGATGATCACGGTGTTGCGGAAGTCCACTGTCCGCCCCTTGGCATCGGTGAGACGGCCGTCGTCCAGAATCTGAAGGAGGATGTTGAAAACATCGGGATGGGCCTTCTCAATCTCGTCCAGGAGGAGAACCGCGTAGGGACGGCGCCGAACTCTCTCGGTCAGTTGTCCTCCCTCCTCGTACCCGACGTACCCTGGAGGAGCGCCGATAAGTTTGGCCACCGAATGCTTCTCCATGTACTCAGACATGTCCAGCCGGACCATGGCACGTTCGTCGTCGAAGAGAAATTCCGCCAAGCTCTTGGCCAGTTCAGTCTTCCCGACACCGGTGGGGCCGAGGAAGAGAAAAGAGCCGATAGGACGCCGGGGGTCTTGGAGTCCAGCCCGGGAGCGGCGAACCGCGTCGGAGACCGCCGAGACCGCCTCCTCTTGACCGATCACCCGTTGGTGCAGCCTCTCCTCCATGGAGACCAGTTTCTTCCTCTCCCCCTCCATGAGGTTGGAGACGGGAATCCCCGTCCAGGACGAAATCGTCTCGGCGATATCCTCCTCGCCGATCTCCTCCTTCAAGAGCCCCCCGCTCTTCTGAACCTCTCGCAGTTCCCGACTGAGCCTTTCGAGTTCGGCCTGAAGTGTGGGAAGGCGACCGTATCTGAGCTCGGCGATCTTCTCCAGTTGCCCCTCCCGCTCGAGTTTTTTCTCCTCGGTCTTGATCTTGTCCAGTCGCTCCTGGGTCTCGCCGATCCGGCGGATAATCTCCTTCTCCCTGTTCCACTGGGCCTTCTTCGTCTCCGACTCCTCCCGGAGGTTTCCCAGTTCTCTGTCCACTTCGCCGAGTCGTTCGGTGCAGGCGGGGTCGCTCTCTTTGGAGAGGGCCTGTCGCTCTATTTCCAGCTGGATTCTCCGCCTTTCCAGGGTGTCCACCTCCAGGGGCATGGAATCGATCTCGATTCTGAGCTTAGCGGCGGTCTCATCCACAAGGTCGATCGCTTTATCCGGAAGTTTACGGTCCGGAAGGTACCTGTAGGAGAGCGTCGCGGCGGCGACCAGGGCGGAATCTTTGATCTTGATCCCGTGGAAGGCCTCGTACCTCTCCTTGAGCCCGCGGAGGATGGCGACAGTGTCCTCCACCGTCGGCTCGGCCACGAAGACCGGCTGAAAACGGCGTTCCAGGGCGGGGTCCTTCTCCACATACTTCTTGTATTCGTTGAGGGTCGTCGCCCCGATGGCCTTGAGCTCTCCCCTGGCCAAGGAGGGCTTGAGAATGTTGGAGGCGTCCACGGCCCCCTCCGCCGCGCCGGCGCCGACGATGGTATGCATCTCATCGATGAAGAGGATGATCTCCCCTTCACTCTCGAGAATCTCCTTCACCACGGCCTTCAACCTCTCCTCGAACTCGCCTCGGAACTTCGCCCCCGCCAGGAGGGCTCCCATGTCCAGGGCGAGGATTCTCTTGTTCTTCAAAGAGTCGGGAACATCGCCGTTGACGATTCTCTGGGCCAACCCCTCGACGATAGCGGTTTTTCCAACCCCCGCCTCGCCGATGAGGGCCGGGTTGTTCTTCTTCTTCCGCGAGAGAACCTGGATCACCGACCTCACCTCGTTGTCCCTGCCGATGACGGGGTCGAGCTTCCCCGTCCTGGCCATCTCGGTGAGGTCCTTGGCGTACCGCTGGAGAGCCTGGAACTTCTCCTCCGGGTTCTGGTCCGTAACCCTGTGGCTTCCCCTCAACTCCCTCAGGGCCGCCAGGAGGTTCTCCTCCTTCAGCCCCCGCTTCTTGAGGAGCCGCGAAGAGGGTTGGCTCTCCTCTTTAAGGATGGCCAGGAGAAGATGCTCCGTAGAGATGTACTCATCCTTGAAAACCTTCGCCTCCTCGGCGGCCGAAACGAGAAGCCTGCGGAGGGCGCTGGACATCACCAACTCCCCCCCCTTGGCCCTGGGCAGTTTTTCAAGCTCTTTCAGAAGGTCCTCCCGGAGGGAGGAGGAGGGGAGATCCGCCTTGGCCAGAAGGGGGGCAACCAACCCTTCGGGCTGATCGATCAGGGCAAGGAGGAGATGCTCCGTCGTCAGCTCGGGGTTTCCCCTCTCCTGAGCCTCTCGCTGGGCCTCTTGAAAGGCCTCCTGGGCCTTGAGGGTATACTGATCGAAGTTAGCCATGGTTCACCTCCTTAGCGGAATCGCGACAAACCGAAGGAAATTATACACGAAAGAGGTACTCCCTTCCATGACTCTCCCGGTTGAAAAAGCCCCGAGAGTGTGGTATCTCTTATCTCTTGTTTGTGATCTCACTCGATCCTTGGAGGTAATCATGAACGACAAGAAACGTTGGCTCTTCGGTACCCTCTTCCTTCTGATCGGTTTCGCCCTGGGCGCCTGGTTTTTCTCCGGTGTTCTGAACCCCCGTCGCCCCGCCTATTCGACTCTCCCTGTCTACGCCTCCGGCGTCCCCGCCGGTGAACCTTCCGATTTCTCGACGACCGCCGAGAAAGTCACTCCCGGAGTGGTGAAGATCCTCTCCGAGGGTTTCATGGAGACCGAGAGCCGAAGCGGCGGCACCCCCTTCGGTGAAGACGACCTTTTCGGTGATTTCTGGCGCCGCTTTTTCAGCGTCCCCCAACAGCGCAATGTCCCGGTCCAAGGCTTCGGATCGGGCTTCTTCATCAGCGCCGACGGGTACATCGTCACGAACAACCATGTCGTGGAGAAGGCCCAGAAGGTCACGGTTTCGACCTTCGATGGGAACGAATACAAGGCCAAGATCGTCGGGACCGACCCCAAGACGGATCTCGCCCTCCTGAAAGTCGAAGGGAAGAGCTTCCCCTTCCTCCCCCTGGGCGACTCCTCCACGGTTCGGGTCGGAGAGTGGGTCCTGGCCGTTGGCAACCCCCTACAGACGGAGTTCACCGTTACCGCCGGTATCATCTCCGCCAAGGGGCGTCAGCTCGACACAGCGGAGTACGCCGATTACATCCAGACCGACGCGGCCATCAACAGAGGAAACTCCGGAGGCCCCCTTGTCAACCTCAGGGGTGAGGTGATCGGAGTCAACTCGGTCATTCTCTCCCCCAACCAGGGAAGCGTAGGGATCGGCTTCGCCATCCCCTCCAACATCGTCAAGACCATCGTCACCGCCCTGAAGGGGAGCGGAAAGGTGGAGCGCGGCTACATGGGTGTCTCGATACAGGACATCGGCCCCGCAGACAAGGAGGCTCTGGGACTCGCCTCGACGACAGGGGCCCTGATCGCCCAGGTCGTTCCCGGAGGCCCCGCCGACACGGCCGGACTGAAGGCCTACGACGTTGTCGTCAAGTGCAACTCCGAGCCTATCAAGAACGCTACGGCTCTGAAGTTGAAGATCGGTTCTACCAAGCCTGGCCAGGTCGTCACCCTGGGCGTCCTTCGGGACGGTAAGAGCCGAGACATCTCGATCAAGGTGAGCAAACTCGGCGATAAAGGAGACGAGAGCCTTCCGGCCGACAAGGGCGACGCCGTCTCCAACGTCAGCGAAGAGCTCGGCCTCACCCTCACGGCCCTGACCTCCAAGGTGGCTGAAAACTACGGAATCCCCTACAAGGGAGGTCTTCTCATCATGGACGTCAAGCCCCTCTCCCCCGCTTACGACGCGGGCCTCCAGAAAGGGTTGATCATCGTCGAGGCCAACCGTACAAAAGTCGATACCCTTCAAGACCTGAACAGAGTCGTAGCGGCCGCCAAAAGCAGAGGCGCCGTTCTCTTCCGTCTGGTCGCCTTCGATAATTCCGGATCAAAAATTGAACTCTTAAGGAGTCTCCGCCTCCGATGAAAATCGATAAGTTTCAAGCCTCCGGCAATGACTTTCTGGTCATCAACAACTACAGGGAGACCTCTTTCGCGGCCCTGAGGGACACGGCTTTGAGGGTATGTGACCGCCACTTCGGTCTCGGATCGGACGGCGTCCTCTTTCTCACACCCTTGGAACAGGGCCGCTACCAGTTCCGCATCTGGAACAACAACGGCAGCGAAGCGGAGATCTCCGGCAACGGTTTGATCATCGCCGGAGCCTACGCCTTCTCCCGAACGCCCCCTCCCCCGGAGGGACAGGTGATCTTCGAGACGAAGGCGGGAAGAAGAGAGGTCAAGTTGCTCAAAGAGGAGGGACATATCCGCTGGATCCGCGTCAACATGGGCCAGCCCCGGTTCCACTCCGACGAGATCCCCTTCTGCGACGGCATCAACTACCAGAAGATCGTGGACTACCCCCTCAGCATCAACCAGAGGATGTACAACATCACGGTTCTCTCCATGGGCAACCCCCACGCGGTTGTCTTTATGGAAAATTTTCCCTCCTCCTTCGAGCTTCAACAGATCGGGAAAGAGATCGAGGTTCACCCCTTCTTTCCCAACCACACCAACGTGGAGTTCGTCAAGGTTCTTAATCCCCAGACGGTGGAGGTGCTTTTCTGGGAGAGGGGAGTCGGCGAAACCCTCTCTTCGGGAAGCGGCTCTTCCGCTGCGGCGGTGGCCTCTCAGATGAAAGGCTTTACGGGAAAGAAGGTGAAGGTGAAGACCAGAGCCGGTGACATTTCCATCGAAACCGTTGATGAAACGGTCTACCTGGAGGGCTACGCCCAACACATTTTTTCGGGGGAGTTCTTCGAGGGCAACGCCACCGCCGGTTGAAAGAGAGGAAAAAAAAAGGTACAATAAGCCGTTATTTCAGCTTAGAAAGAGGAGACATAAGGATGAACGCGATTGTTGAGAAGCTTGAAAAAAGCATGTTGAGAACCGATATTCCCGTTTTTAAGCCCGGCGACACCATCAAGGTTCACGTCAGGGTGAAAGAGGGGGAAAAAGAGAGAACCCAGCTTTACGAAGGAATCGTGATCGCTCGGAGAGCCTCCGGAATGAGGGAGACCATCACCGTTCGTCGGAACAGCTACGGCATCGGAGTCGAACGTGTTTTCCCCTTGAACTCCGCGGTCGTGGAGAAGATCGACGTGCTGAGACGTGGCCGTGCCCGTCGTGCCAAGCTCTTCTTCCTCCGTGAGCTCTCCGGCAAGAAGGCTCGGATCAAAGAGATTAAATAGGCACGAGGATAGGCCCGTTGATAGTGGCCGGCGTGGACGAAGTGGGCAGGGGGGCTCTCTTCGGCCCTTTAGTGGCGGCTGCCGTAGCGTATGAGGAGGGGTGTGTGCCACAGGGTGTGAAAGATTCGAAGGTTCTTTCGCAGAGGAAACGGGAGAGTCTCTACGGTGAGATTCTCCACTCCGCGAAGGATGTCTCCGTCTCTATGGCCACATCCTTCCGAATCGACGAGATCAACGTTCACAATGCCGACAAGGGGGCCTTGAGAGAGGCCTTGCTCGGCTTAAGAGTGCCCGTGGAGAGGGCCTTTGTCGACGGCTTCCCCCTGGAGGATCTCCCCTTTCCCCATGAAGCCGTTATCCATGGAGACGCGAGCATCCCCGTGATCTCCGCCGCGTCCATCGTCGCGAAGGTTCTGAGAGACCACCTTATGGCCCTCTTCTCCGTTCACTTCCCCCTCTACGGCCTCGACGTCAACAAGGGTTACGGAACAACCTCCCACAGAGAGGCCGTAAAAACTCATGGCCCGACCCTCTTTCACAGAACCTCCTTTCATATCAAATCGCTGGGGGAAAAGCTCTAATGGTCTTCGGATCCAAGGATAAAGGCAAAGAACTGCGGGCCGACAGGATAGAGGCCCTTCAGAAAGCCATCGAGAAAGCCATCAAGAGCGCCAAACTTCCCCAAGCCATCTCGGCCTATGAGGAGCTCCTCTCCCTGGACCCTCGGGACGCGACGGCGATGAACCAGCTCGGTGACCTCTACATCCGCACAGGAAACTTCAAGGAGGCCTTCAAACACTACCAGCGCCTGGGAGACCACTACGACCGCACCGGTCTTCTCCCCAAAGGGATCGCCATCTACCTGAAGATGTACAGAATCGATCCCAAGAACACCGATGTAGCCCTCAAGCTGGCGGACCTTTACAAACGTTCCGGCCTGGAGATCGAAGCCAAGAGGATCTACATCGAGGTGGCCGAATTCCTCAAGAGCCAGAAGCGTTCCGACGATGTCCTCGAAGTCTACCGCAAGCTGGCCGACCTGGACCAAGAGAACGAGGAGATCCGGGAACGGCTGGCCGAAATCTACGAGAAACAGGGGAACCGGGACCACGCCGCTGAGGAGTACCGCCGGATCGCCGATATCTACCAGAAGAAAAGGCTCCCCGAGCAAGCTATTGAAGCCCTCAAGAAGGCCCTCGCCTTCAAGCCCAACCTTCTGATCCTCAAGAAAATTTTGGATCTTCTCAAGGAGCAAGACCGTCTTTCCGATGCGGTCAGGCTTGCCGAAGAGACCGTCCAGCTCGACCCTTCCAACAGGGACTTCAAGAAGACCCTTGGCCTCCTCTACATGGAGATCATGGATTTTACCAAGGCCGAAGCCCTCTTTCTGGAACTCTCCTCCCTGGGGGGCGAACAGGAGATCGACGTCTACGAACAGTTGACGAAGCTCCATACCAACAGGAAAGATTTTGATAAAGCCTTCAGCTTCATCGAACCTGTTGTGGAAAGTCTTGTAGAGAACGGCCAGCAGAACAAAGCCCAGGAACTCATCAGCATCATTCTGAGCGATAACCCTTCCTACCTCCCCGCCCTCTGGAAACGTGCCGCCATCTACGAGAAGAGCAAACAGACAACGAGTCTCGTCCTCGCCCTCAACGCCATAGCCGAGGTTTTCAAGGGCGAAGGGAACATGGAAGAGGTGAAGAAGATTCTCCGCAGGCTCATCGAGCTGGAACCTTCCAACGAGAACTACCGTTTCGATCTGGAAAGCCTTGAAAAACAAGAAGAGAAGAAGGACTCAGAACAGTACTTCGAACATAGAAAGGAAGAGCAGACCCTGGTTAAACAGCTCGACCAATTCGACAAAATCTTCGATGGAGGCTTCAAAGAGGAAGCCGTCCGGGATGTGGAATCTCTCGACACTATGTACCCGGAAAATCCCAAGATCAAAGAGAAACTTCTCCAGTACTACCTGAAGCTGGAATCTTTGGATAAGGCCCTCTCCACAGGGCTGCAGATCCTCTCCATCTACGAAAGGCTTCAGCTCAAGGACCTTGTCGAGGCAACGGCCCGACGCCTTCTCATTTCTTTCCCCAACAACCCTAATTTATCCAACTATCTGAACGAAACGGTCACGGAGATTTCCCCCGACCTCCCGTCACCGGAAGAACCTATATCCTTCGGTGATGACAAGGCCAAACTTCAGGAGCTTCTCTCGGAGATCGATTTCTACATAGCCCAAGAGTTCTCCGACGAGGCCCGGTCAAAGGTGATGAAGGCTCTCGCCCTCTACCCGAACAACCCTCTCCTCTTGGAGAGGCTCGGCAAACTCGACGAAAGCTCTCCGTCCCTCTACTCGGCCCCGGAAGCCCCATCTTTTCAGGTTTCTTCCCCTACCCCGACTCCCCAAGGGGAACCTCCTCTTGACATTTTCTCCGCTCCCGTTCAGGCTTCCGCTCAGTCTTCGGACGACCTCGTCTTTGAGCTCTCCTTCGATTCCGACGAGATAGGAGAGGCTCCTCCAGTCCAGCCCAAGGATGCCGATCTCTTCGAAACCCCTTCAAGCGCCTCCGCTCCTCTCACCCCGGAGAGAGACGAGCCTATGGCAAAGGGTTCCCTCGACCTCCCTGCAGGGCCCTTGACAGGCGCCGAGGAAGAGCCCTCGGAGGCGATGAGGGCGAGCGAAGCCGATGCTCCTCTCTTCGGGGAAGACGAAGAGGAGGTGGACATCTCCCTCGACCTTCCCGTGGGACCCTTCACCGACACAGAGGAAGAGGCGCCTGAGGCGACGAGGGCAGACGATACCGAGGATGAGAGAACCGAAGAGGGGCTCACCCCCCTCACCTTCGACACTCCCTCTCGGGAATCTTCACCAACTCCCACTCTCGAAAAAGAGGAACCCCTTCAGGAAGCTGATCTCGGGGATGATACAAACCCGAACCTTTCTCCTACCTCCTTTCCCTTCTCCTCCTCCCTTGACGAATCACTCTCCCCTCCGGCGGAGGCAAAGGTCCAAGGGCTCTCCTCGAACGACGATCTCCCCTTCTTCAACGAAGAGGACCTCTTCGCGAACCTTCCTCAAGACGACGAGAAAAGCTTCGTTCCGACACCCGCCTTCCCGCAAGAGGAGGGAGAAGCGAAGGAAGACCTCCTTCTTGGAGAGAGCGACATCATCGACGACCTCGGGCAGAACTTTTTCAGCGACGATGAGATTTTCGACATAGAACAATCCTACTACTTCGAAGTGGGAACCATCGTCTCCCAAGAGCTCAAGGCAATTCAAGAAGCGACAAGGGACGCCAAAGACAACGTCAGCACCACCATGGAGAGGAGCCTCGACGATATCCTCTTCCAGTTCAAAGAGAAGCTCGACGAAACCCTGGACAAAGAAGACTACGACACCCGCTACAACCTTGGAATCGCGTATTTCGGCATGGGTCTCTACGACGAGGCGGTGAACGAGTTTCTGATCGCCAGCAGGGGCCCTCTCTGGAAATTCGATTCCTACGTTCATCTGGGACTCTCTTTTTTTAATAAGGGCATCTTCCCGGAAGCGGAACGGTGGTTCCAGGAGGCACTGAAGATTCCCGGAAGGGACGATGAGGAGTACCTGGCCATTAAATATGAGCTGGCCAAGGTGTACGAGATGAAGGGTGAGGTTAACGAAGCCGTTGGTCTCTACCGTCAGATCTTAACCAAAACCCCGGATTTTCAAGACGTGAAGATGAGGTTGAAGACCCTGCTCGGATAAGGGTGCAATACCAGTATTCCAGCCGCTGGCTTCTCCATAAGAAGGGGCTCTTCAGGGATCTTTTCGGCAAGGGTTACGCGGAAACGGTTCCTGAACCTTTCCTCGACGATCTTGAAAACCTGCGTCATCCCCTCCTTCTCAACACCCTCTTTACCTCCCACCATCTCGGCTTCGGTTTTCGTGAACACGCTCCTCCCCTCACCGACCCCTCCCCCCTCCGTTTTCGGCAGGTCAAGGAAGAGCTCTGCCTCTTCTTCGAAAGCCTTGGAAAAGAGGTGAGCTTCGCCCCCAAGCTCTTCGAAGAGGATCGTCTCCTGGTCAGCTCCCTGACCCCATCGCGACGGTGCACCCTTCGAGGATACCTCCCCCTGTGCCGGGGTTACCGCCTCATCACCCCCCCTTCGCTCTTCCTCTTCCTCTCCCTCCTGAAAGACCGGAGAGAGCTCATCCTTCAGGGGCCACAGGGGAGCGGCAAGAGCACAACCCTCCTTCAGAGTTCGGAGATTCTCCAGAAAGAGGGTAAGACCGTCTTCCTCTTCTCTTCCCCCGAGGAGCTGACCCTTCAGATCCTCTCCCTCCTCTTCCAGGGAGATGTTCCCTCTTCCTCCCCCCCTCTCGACTCGGTTCTCTCCCTGGTGGATTCACCGGACACCTTCTTTCTCTACGATGGGGAGCGAGAGAAGAGCGAAGTGTTCTGGCGGCTCCTGAAGGTCAAGGCCCCTCGTTCGACCCGATGCTCGGTCACCTCTCTCCTGCCCGAGCCTTGGCAGGAGGGGACCTTTTCCCTTCCTCCCCCCACCCAAGGCGAACTGGAGGAGATCTTCTTCTGGTGCTCTCCCAGGGACTTGGCCCTGGCCTTGTCCACGGCGCCCCGCAACCTGCGTCTTCTCAGACACCATCTGGAGGCCCCCGCGGACACCCTCCTCTCACTCCGCGAAAAGGAGGCCCTCGCCTACCTCTTCCTGACCTGTGATTGGCCCTCTGGACTCTCCCAAGAGCAACGGCACTCTTTGAGAGAGCGGCACCTTGTCCTGACCGGAGAGGGGGAGGAGAGCGTTCGAAGCGTCCATCTGGACCCTCTGGTCCTGAGACAGATCCTTCGTGAAGTCCCCCCCGAGAGCCTCCGCCTCGACTCCCTCCGTTTTCTTCACCTCCTCACCCTTTGGCCCACAGACCCTCTGATTCACAAGGCCTACCTGGCCCTTGCGCCGAACGATCGACTCCTCTTCCGGGGAGAGATCCCTTGGGAACACTTCTCCGACGAAGAGAAGAGGTCCTTCCACAGAGAGGCGAAAGAGGCGGGGCTCTCCCATCCGATTCCCCTGGAGAGGGTTGTCCAGAAGAGTCCTCAAGATTGTCGGGAGCTCTCCTTTGAACTTCTGCGAAGAGGGCGCTACAAGGAGGCTATGGCGATACTTCCCCCTCCGCCGGACTCTTCATTCCCCGAGAAGCTCCACAGACTCTCCCTGCTAAGGCTCACCGGAGAGAGTCAAGAGGCCCTGAAACTTCTGAAACTCCTTCGCAAAGAGGCAAAACCTGAGGAAGAGCCCCTCCTTAATTTGGAGTATGGCCTCCTCCTCCACCTGCTTGGAGAGCGGGAAAAAGCGGCCAAGCTCTTCAAGAGCCTCCTCCATGGTAGCGGAGAGGCCGCCGTAAAGGCCCGTCGGTACCTCTCCTATCTCTCCGGGCCCAAGGAGGGGCATCACCTCGTCTCCCTGAGAGAGCTCTACAAGGAGAGCCTCTCCGGAGAGAACGGGAGTGACCCCGGGGAGATGGCTTCCGAAATCGGCCAAGAAGCCTTCCGTTCCTCGGACTTTTCCTCGGCACTCGGGTGGTTCGAACTCTCGGAGTCTCTCTTCCGTCGAAGAGGGGACCGTAGGGCGGTCACCCTGGCGGCCTTCAACCGAGGAGAGACCCTCAAGGAGACAGGACACCTGAGAGAGGCCAAAGAGATCTTTCAAAGGGCCAAAGCACATGATCTTACCGGAGGAAGCAACTACTCCCTCTCCTTGGACAACCTTTCACTCGGAGAGATCGCCTTCTTTCAAGAAGAGTACGCCGAGGCGGCCTCCTCATTTCAGGAGGCCGGGCCCCTCTCCCCCTCTCTGGCTCCCCACCTCTCCCTCCTCAAGGCTGTCGCCTTCCACATGGCAGGCAAGGAAGAACCCGCCGGTGAGCACGCCTCCTTCATAGAGGCCGTTCAGGAGGGAAGGGAAGAGGTTCTTCTCCCCTCTCTTCCGCCCTTAGAGCGACCCTTGGAGAGATTCAAAGCGGCCTTGGCCATCGGGAGACTCTACCGTTTTCACAACCGCCCTCCCCCTCAGGAGATGGAGCTCTGGAAGAGGGAGTCCCTGAAGTTCCCCTTTTATGGAAACCTGCTCAGAGAAGAGAACAGCCGAGACAGCCCTACCGGGAGGTTGGCGGATGAACTTTTCCGACTCCGCTACGGCCGTCCCCTCCCTTGGGGAGAGGGGGGGCGAAAGGTCTCCGTCGACACCCTGAGCGACGAGGAACGTCGCTGGCTCTCGCTGGTCATGTCCCCCCCCTACTCCGCATCTCCTTGCCCAGAGGGACCCTTCGTCGGCTTTCAAACAACCCTGGCCTCCCTACGGCAATGGGTAGACAGGATCAAGAACCTCCCCTTTCACGTCTTGATCGTTGGAGATTCCGGCACCGGTAAAGAGATGCTGGCCCGCTACATCCATAGGACCGGAAACCGACACGAAGACCCCTTTCTCTCGCTGAACTGTGCCGCCGTCCCCTCGGAGCTCCTGGAAGCCACCCTCTTCGGGTACAAGAAAGGGGCCTTCACAGGAGCCGACAGGGAGAGCCCGGGGCTCATCGAGAGCGCAGGAAGGGGAACCCTCTTTCTGGATGAGATCGGCGACTTGCCTCTGGCCATGCAACCGAAACTCCTAAGGGTCCTTCAGGAGAGAGAGGTTCTCAGAATCGGAGACTTCCGGCCCCGCAAGGTAGAGGCGGCCTTCATCTTCGCCACCAACCATAACCTGGAAAGAGACGTTCAGGAGGGTCGTTTCCGGGAGGATCTCTTCTACAGAATCGATGAAATGCGGGCCGAGCTCCCCCCGCTGGATAAGAGAAGAGAGGACATCCCCCTCCTGGCCCGCCGTTTCGTGGCCAAGTATTCTCCGGTCTGTGGAAAGGGAAACGTCGAGATCGCCGAGGAGGCCGTGGACTACCTTGTGCAAAGGCCTTGGAAGGGGAACATCCGGGAGTTGGAGACAGAGGTGAAACGGGCGATGGTTCGGCTCGGAGAGCTTGAGGAAGTCCTAAAGCTTGAACACTTCCTCCCTCCTCGAAGCGGAGGACAATCGACATTTCCACCCCAAGAGATTCTCCCCTTGAAGCGCTCCAGAGAAATTTGGGAGGCTGATTACCTCAAGACCATCCTGGCCAGCAGGCCAAAGCTCTCCCGAGAAGAGATGGCCTCTCTCTTAAAGATCAGCAGGATGCAGCTTTATAACCTGCTGAAAAAGCATGGGATCCTATGATCTCCTTAAGGAAGCGGCTTCTTACAGCCCTTGTTACTCTTGTCGGAGTTTACTCCCTGGTTTTCTGTTTGGCCCGGTTTCTTCCCGCAGATCCATCCCTCATCCACCTTGGCGAGCGAGGTTCAAACGTGGACCGGGGAAGGTGGCTCAGGAGCAGGAACCTGCAACGCCCTTTAGGGGAGCAGTTTTTCTCGTTTCCTTTAGGGAAAGAGAACCTCTCCCTCTTTCGACGAGAACCGGTGCGTACCTTGGTTCTCCGCTCTCTTCCCCAAACCCTCTCATTGGCGCTTTTTTCGTGGATTCTCGCCCTCATCCCCGCCGCCCTTCTCCTTCCCCTTCCCAAGATAGGTGAGACCACTGTTCTCCTCTCCACACCCTTTCCCCCTCTCGTTTCAGGCTCGATCCTGATGGTCGTCTTTTCTTCTTGGCGGTTTTTACCCTTCCTCACTCTGGCGATCGCCCTCTACCCGAACCTGTACAGAGGCTTGAAGAAGAGCCTGCAACGGGAACAAAGCCGCCCCTACCTCCTCGGTCTGGCGAAGATCGGTTTACCTCAAAGGAGAATCCGCCTCCACCTGTTTCGGCGGCTCTTGCCCGCCCTGCTGACCCTGGGAGCCCTACAGGTAGAAGGTCTTCTGACAGGAACGATCATCACGGAGACCCTCTTCTCGCGACCCGGCCTCGGATCTCTCTTGGCGGAAGCCGTCAGAAGGAGGGACTACCCTCTCCTCGAGGGTCTTGTGCTCTTCTTGGCCATCGTGACGGTCTTGCTCAACTTCATCGTAGACCTGGCCCTCTACCTTCTCGACCCCCGCCTCAGGAGGAGATCCTATGAAGGTTCTTTATAAAACCCTGTTCCTCCTGGCGGGAGCCCTGGTCATCCTTCTCTTCATCCTTCCCCTTCTGCGGGGAGAGAACCCCTACACCCTACGTCTGGAAAGGATTGACGAAGGGAGCTCCTATGAGTTTCCTCTCGGAACCGACCAACTCGGCCGAGACATCCTCGCCCGCGCCACAGCGGGAGGAAGGAATTCCCTTCTGATCGCTTTCACAGCCTTAAGTTTAAGCCTCTCCCTGGGAGCCCTCTTAGGGGCAACCGCGGCCTTTGGCCCGGCCCTCTGGGAGAGGTTCGTCACCGGCCTGACCGACCTCTTCCTCGCCGTTCCAGGGCTTCTTCTCGCTCTTTTGATCCTCGGCTTTTTGGAACCCTCGCCTCTTCGCATAGTCCTGATCTTAGGGGTGATCTCTTGGGCTCCCTACTCAAGGCTCACCCGCCAACTACTCAAGAAAGAGATAGAGGAGCCTTTCGTCCCGGCCTTAAAGGCCTTAGGCCTCTCCCGTTCCCGCATCTTAAGGGTTCACCTTCTTCCCCCTCTCTTTCCCATCCTTTTGGCTCAGGCCCCTCTGGACATGGCTTCCCTCATCCTTATGGAAGCCGGGCTTGGCTTTCTCGGCGCGGGGCTTCCTCCACCTCTCCCCTCCTGGGGGAGCCTCATCGAAGAGGGACGTTACAGCATCATTACCCACCCGGAGAGACTTCTCCTCCCCTGCCTTGGCTTGATGCTCTTGGTCTCATTCCTCTCCCTTTTGGCGGAGAGATACGCCCTGAAACAGAGTAGCAGAAACCTACAGTAGAAAGATGTAAGTTTTTTAATAGGGACATTCCCTTTTTTCTCTACTGGGGACACTCCCTAAATTCTCTTATTTCCTCTCTCCCTTGCCTCAGAATCGAATCGCAACTACCATAGAGGTGAAAAAGATCTTTCCGCGACCTGGGGGGGCGGAGAGAGATGAGGAGAGAGCGTCCAGGGGGAGCTCCTCCTCTTCGGCGACTCGTCTCTTCCCATTGCGGAAAAGGGGGAGGTACGCCATGGCCAGAGTGGCTCGAGTCAAGGCCCAAGGGAAGGAGGGCTTCTACTTCATCACCTGCCGTGCCGCCGGCCTGGAGAGTGAGTGCCCCTTTGACGTCAAGCCCTTCCGCCGCAAGCTTCTGGGGATGATCCAACGTTACTCTTCCGCCTACTTCTGCAAGGTCTACGCCCTGACCATCATGGGCAACCACTGGCACGGAGTCTTCTCCTTCGAGGCTCCCCGGGAAGTGGATCGGGAGGAGCTTCGCCGCCGAGCGG
>Ga0208826_1000821_pt1 | contig 29662 bp, 22 predicted proteins | sample AD_UKC115_MetaG_FD_184451 | JGI IMG/M metagenome (GOLD analysis project Ga0208826, IMG submission 184451) | Active sludge microbial communities of municipal wastewater-treating anaerobic digesters from Hong Kong - AD_UKC115_MetaG (SPAdes)... | ecosystem: Engineered > Bioreactor > Anaerobic >...
CGCCGCGGCTGACCGCGTCGAGTTCGTCCTCGAGCCTGGCGGTGAAGTCGTAGTCGACGTAGCGGGTGAAATGGCCGGAGAGGAACTTCGCCACGGCGCGGCCCACGTCGCTGGGGCGGAAGCGCCGATTGTCGAGGTAGACGTACTCGCGGTTGAGCAGCACCTGGATGATGCTGGCATAGGTGGAGGGCCGGCCGATGCCGTACTCCTCCAGCGCCTTGACCAGCGAGGCCTCCGAGTAGCGCGGCGGCGGCTCGGTGAAGTGCTGCTCGGTCAGGATATCGCTCAGCGGCACACTGTCGCCGGCCCTCATCGCCGGCAGCTTGCGGCCCTCTTCGTCGTCCTCGGCCGACTTCGTGTCCTTGCCCTCCTCGTACACCGCAAGGAAGCCTGGGTCCACCACGGTCGTGCCGCTGGCGCGGAAGGCGTGCGCATCGCCGCAGCGGAAGTCAACGCTCACGGTGTTGAGCGTGGCCGCCTGCATCTGGCTCGCCACGGTGCGCTTCCAGATCAGCTCGTACAGACGGCGCTGGTCGTCGTTGAGGAACGACGCCACGCTGGCCGGCGTGTGCAGGGCTGAGGTCGGGCGGATTGCCTCGTGGGCTTCCTGCGCGTTCTTGGACTTGTTCTTGTAGACGTTGGGTTGCTCGGGCAGTGCGTGGCGGCCGTAGTCGCGGGCGATGACCTCGCGCAGTTCCGTCACGGCGTCGGCCGACAGGGACACGGCGTCGGTACGCATGTAGGTGATGAGGCCGACCGTGCCCTCGCCGCCGAGCGCGACGCCTTCGTACAGACCCTGCGCCACGCGCATGGTGCGGCTGGTGGAGAAGCCGAGCTTGCGCGCCGCCTCCTGCTGCAGGGTGGACGTGGTGAAGGGCGGTGCGGGGCGGCGCTTGCGCTCCCTGGACTGCACGTCGCTGACCACCAGGCGGCCTCCGGCGGCGGCCAGCAGGGTCTCGCGCGCCGCTCCGGCGTCGCGCGCATTGGTCAGATCGAACTGCTCGAACTTCTTGCCGCGCAGCAGGGTCAGGCGCGCATTGAACGCCTGCTGCGGATGTGCCAGCGCGGCCTCCACGCTCCAGTACTCGCGCGCCTTGAAGGCCTCGATCTCCTCTTCGCGCTCGACGATCATGCGCAGCGCCGGCGACTGCACGCGGCCGGCGGACAGGCCACGCTGAACCTTGCGCCACAGCACCGGCGAGAGGTTGAAGCCGACGAGGTAATCCAGCGCGCGTCGCGCCTGTTGCGCATCCACGAGGTCGTGCGACAGCCGGCGAGGGTGCGCCACCGCTTCCTGGATTGCGCGCGGCGTGATTTCGCTGAAGACCACGCGGTGCACCGCCTTGCCGGCGAGCAGGCCGCGCTGCTTGAGGATCTCGCTGATGTGCCAGGAGATCGCCTCGCCTTCGCGGTCCAAGTCGGTGGCGAGGTAGATGGCCTCGGCCGTCTTGGCGGCGCGGGCGATGGCGTCGACGTGCTTCTCGTTGCGGTCGATCACTTCGTAGTTCATGGCGAAGCCGCGTTCCGGATCGACCGCCCCCTCCTTGGGCACGAGGTCGCGCACGTGACCGTAGGACGCCAGCACCTGGTAGTCCTTGCCGAGATACTTGTTGATGGTCTTCGCCTTGGCGGGCGATTCGACGATGAGAAGGTTCTTGGCCATGGGTCGCCTGCGCTTCCTGCGCGCTGAGGGCGTGCCGGAGGGGCACGCGATCGGAGGAGGGGTGCGCCGACGCCGGCGCCTTTTTCATCGTGCACACAGCCCGTTGCGAGCTGTCAAGCCAAAACCGTCGGGCCGGCGCCGGGACCGGATCTCCTCAAGCGGACGGGACGGCGCGCGCGTAGCGGCCGCCGCGGCCGCCCACCTGGCCCTCCAGCTCGAGCACCAGCAGCATGGAGGCGAGGGCGGCGATGGACAGGCCCGTGCGTTCGGCCAGTTCGTCCAGGCTGGCCGGGTCGTGGCCCAGCGCGGCGAGCAGGCGGGCGTAGTCGGCGTCGCGGGCGGGCATCCCCGGCGACGCGGCCTCGCCGGGGCCAACGGCGCCCGGTGCCGCGAGACGGTCGCGCAGGCGCTGTCCCTGGGCCGCGGCAAGAGGCGCCAGTTCGGCGACGATCTCCTCGGGCTCCTCGACCAGGCGGGCGCCGTCGCGGATGAGGCGGTGGCAGCCGCGGGCGAGCGGGTTGAGGATCGAGCCGGGCAGGGCGAACACCTCGCGCCCCTGGTCGGCGGCGAGACGGGCGGTGATGAGCGAGCCTGATTTCAGGCTCGCTTCCACCACCAGCGTGCCGAGCGACAGGCCCGAAATGAGGCGGTTGCGTCGTGGGAAGTGGTCGGTGCGCGCGGTGGTGCCGGGCGGGAACTCGCTGACCAGGGCGCCGCCCGCGGCGATGCGCGCGGCGAGCGCGCGGTGCTTGCGCGGATAGACCAGGTCCGGTCCGGTGCCCATGACCGCGATGGTCGCGCCGCCGGCGTCCAGCGCCGCCGCATGCGCCGCGCCGTCGATGCCGTCGGCCAGGCCGCTGGTGACCACGAAGCCCGCCTGCGCCAGGGCGCGGGCGAAGCTGCGGGCATGGGCCAGGCCGGCGGCACTCGCGCCGCGGGCGCCTACCACGGCCACCTGCGGCCGCCACAGCAGGGCCGGGTCGCCGGCGACGAACAGCGCCGCCGGGGCAGCGCCGATTTCCTGCAGCGTGCCCGGGAAGGCCGGGTCGTCGCAGGCGAGGAGGTGGTGTCCCGGGCTGTCCAGCCAGGCCAGGTCGGCGTCGACGCGGGCGCCGTCGGGTTGGCGCAACCAGGCCAGGGTGTCAGAGCCGAAGCGGAATTCGCCGCGCAGCCGCTCCACATCCGCCAGTGCCGCTGCCGCGGAACCCGCGCGCCGCACCAGGCTGCGCAGGCCCGCCGGGCCCAGCCCGGGGGCCCGCAGCAGGATCAGCCAGGCGCGGGTGTCGGCGGCGGTGCGGTCGTCCATGGCGGCAGTCTACGCAATGGCCGCCGTGCGGTGGCATGCCCGTCCACAACGCAAGACGGCGCGGATGACCGCGCCGTCCCGGGTCTCCTTTGCGGCGCGTCTTACTCCGGCGCGTGCAGCGTGTCGCCCAGGTGCACGGGGCGGATGCCGTCCATGACCAGGCCGTAGCTGATGTGGTCGAAGGTGCGGAAGACCATCACGTGGCCGACGTACTCCTCGGGCAACTGCACCTTCTTCTTCTTCGGGTGCAGGAAGGCCTTCATGCTGCCGCGGCTGTACCTGTAGTCGTCGTTGACCGTGTCGCCGGGGTGGAAGATCGAGTAGGTCTGGCCGTTCTCCACACCGTCCTTGCCGCCGCGCGAGAGCGCCACCACCTGGTGCGGACCGACGGCGTTGGTGGCGTCGGTGAAGTTCACCACGGTCATCCCGGCCGGGACGGCCTTGGGAGCATGCGGGAAGTACTGCGAGTCGTAGGGCTTGTCGTCGACCGGCAGCAGCAGGTCGCCGGCGCGGATCTCCATGTCGGAGTAGGTCACCAGGGCCGAGCTGACGTCCGCGGCGCGGGTCACGGTGGCGTGGCCGATCACCAGCACCTCGTAGCCGTAGACCTCCACGTTGCCGGCGAAGGTGAACTCGTCCGGGCCGTGGTGCCACAACATGCCCTTCTGGCCGTCGAAGAAGCTGTCCGCGGGACGGGCGAACACCGGCCGCGGCTGGCCTTCCTCGTCCGGCGGCATGGAGTAGTACAGCGTGCTGGCGCGCACGATGGCGAACTGGTCACCGGCCTTGGCGTCCAGACCCTTGACGTAGATGAGGTTGCCGTTGGCGCCGCGCAGCTGGTTCTCCTCGATGGCCACCACGTGCGGTGCGCTCTTGAAGCTGTTCTCGTCGAGGATGCGCGTGTTCTTGAGGAAATTCTTCAGGTCGGCCAGCGGGATGGGCTTGATCGCATCTTCCAGCTGCTCGACCCGGACGTGCGGGCCGCCCTCGTTGCGCAGCGCGCTGCGCCCGCCGTTGAGGTAGGCCAAGCTGAGCACGTCGCCCGGATAGATCAGGTGCGGATTCTGGATCTGCGGGTTGGCCTGCCACAGCTCGGGCCACAGCCACGGCTTCTTGAGGAATCGGCCGGAGATGTCCCACAGCGTGTCACCCCGCTTCACCGTGTAGGTGTCCGGGTGGCCGTCGCGCAGGTCGGACTGGTTGGCGGCGTACACGCCGAGCGTGAGCAGCAGGCCAGCAAAAAGCGCAAGTAGTTTTTTAAGCATGGCTGCCAATTACCTGATTCCCCAAGGGCCTCGCGAGTGTAACCGAGAATTTAACGCGCGCAAATCGCAGGATTTCGTGCCCCAGTCGGCAAAATCCTTGCCGCACGCGGGACGCCGCCGCTGCACTCCCCCGGATCGCCATAAAACCGCGTACACTCCGCATGTTAAGCGCGTCCCGGGCCGGCGTTTCGCCAAGCCGGCCGCAGTTCGGACGCCGAGGCGGCTGTCATGTCCAAGCTCACCATCCTGGAATTCCCCGACCCCCGTCTGCGCACCAAGGCGCAGCCCGTGACCGTGTTCGATGCGGCCCTGGCGCAACTCGTGGCGGACATGCTTGAGACGATGTACGCGGCTCCCGGCATCGGCCTGGCCGCGACCCAGGTCAACGTGCACCGGCAGCTGCTGGTGCTCGACGTGTCCGAGGAGAAGAACGCGCCGCTGACCCTGGTGAACCCGCGCATCGTGTCGAGCGAAGGCGGCCAAACCTACCAGGAGGGCTGCCTCTCGGTGCCCGGCATCTTCGCCGACGTGGACCGCGCCGACCGCATCGTGGTCGAGGCGCAGGACGTCGCCGGCCAGCCGCTGCGTGTGGAGGCCGACGGCCTGCTGGCGGTGTGTATCCAGCACGAAATGGATCACCTGCAGGGCAAGCTGTTCGTTGATTACCTCTCCCCGCTCAAGCGCGAACTGGTGCGCAAGAAGCTGGAGAAGCAGCGCCGCGCCGCCGCGGCGGGCTGAGTCCCGCGCGCCGCCCCGGCACCGCCCGCGGTCGCCTGATTTCCCGCGCGGCGGCCAGCCGCGCCAGCTTGGAACCCACCCCGATGACCCAGCCGCTGCGCGTCGTTTTTGCCGGCACGCCGGAATTCGCCGTGCCCTGCCTCGCCGCCTGCCGCCAGCCGGGGGTGGACGTGGTGGCGGCCTACACCCAGCCCGATCGCCCCGCCGGCCGCGGCCGCCAGCTGGCCGCCAGCGCGGTCAAGCAGGCGGCCGCGGCCGCCGGCCTGGCGGTGGAGCAGCCGCTGACGCTCAAGGACCCCGCGGCGCAGGCGCGCCTGCGCGAGTTGGCGCCCGATCTCATGGTCGTCGTGGCCTACGGGCTGCTGCTGCCGCGGGCGGTGCTGGAGACACCGCGTTTCGGCTGCTGGAACGTGCACGCCTCGTTGTTGCCGCGCTGGCGCGGCGCGGCGCCGATCCAGCGCGCCCTGCTGGCCGGCGACAGCGAGACCGGCGTGTGCCTCATGCGCATGGAGCGCGGCCTCGACACCGGGCCGGTGCTTGCGCGCCGGGTGACCCCCATCGACCCCGAGGATACCGGCGGCAGCCTGCACGATCGCCTGAGCGCGCTCGGTGCGGAACTGCTGCGCAGCGCGCTGGCCGAACTCGCCGCGACGCGCCGCGCACCGCCGCAGCAGGCCCAGCCGGACGAGGGAGTGACCTACGCGCACAAGCTGGACAAGGCCGAGGCCGCAATCGACTGGTCGCAGCCGGCCGCCCAGATCGCGCGCCAGGTGCGTGCCTTCGACCCCTGGCCGGTCGCCGAGGCGGAACTGGCGGGCGAGCGCGTGCGCGTGTGGGCGGCCGCGGCCCTGCCGGCGACCAGCAGCGCCGCCCCGGGCAGCGTGGTCGCGGCCGGTCGCGCCGGCATCGACGTCGCCACCGGCGCGGGCCTGCTGCGCATCACCGCGCTGCAACGTCCCGGCGGCCGCCGCATCGGCGCGCAGGACTGGCTCAACGCCCACCCCGAAATGCGCCGGGCAGGGACGCCCTAGTGTCGCGGGCGCAGGAAGCGCGGGAGCGACCGCCGGGCAGGGACGCCCTAGTGTCGCGGGCGCAGGAAGCGCGGGAGCGACCGCCGGGCAGGGACGCCCTAGTGTCGCGGGCGCAGGAAGCGCAGGAGCGAGCGCCGGGCAGGGACGTGCCGTCGCCCGCCGCCGGCAGCGATCGGCGCGCCGCGCCATCGTCGCCGCGTCGGCGCCGCGCCGGACCGCCGCCGGCCGACGTGCGCGCCGTGGCCGCCGCAGCGCTTGATCGCATCGTGCGCCGCGGCGAGTCCCTGCGCATTGCCTTTGCCGAGGCCGCCACCAGCCTGGCCGACGCGCGCGACCGCGCCCTGCTCTCGGCCCTGCTGCACGCGGGCTGCCGCTGGTGGCTGCGCTACGACGGGGCGCTGGACCGGCTGCTGCAGCGCCCCCTGCGCGGCCGCGAGCCGCAACTGCACGCCCTGCTGGTACTGGGCCTGGTGCAGCTCGCCGTGCTGGGACTGCCGCCCTACGCCGCGGTGGCGGCGACGGTGGAGGCGGCCCGGGCGCTGCGGCGCCCGCAGCACGCCAATCTGGTCAACGCCGTGCTGCGGCGCTGGCTGCGCGAAGGCGCCGCGCTCGCCGCCGCCCTCGATGCCGACGTGGTCACGCGCCACGCGCAGCCGCGCTGGCTGGTCGAGGCGCTGCGTGCCGATTGGGGTGACGCCGCCGAAGCCGTGCTGGCGGCCAACAACGTGGAGCCTGCGCTGGTGCTGCGCGTCAATCGGCGTCGCGCCGAGCCGGAGGCCCTGGCGGCGCGCTGGCGCGGGCTGGGCCTGGAAGTCGACGCCCTGCCGCATCTGCCCGATGCCCTGAGTCTGCCGCGCAGCACCGACGTGACGCGCCTGCCGGGCTATGCCGAGGGCGAGTTCTCCGTGCAGGACGGCGCGGCCCAACTCGCGGCCGATCTGCTCGATCTGGCCCCCGGCCAGCGCGTGCTCGACGCCTGCGCGGCGCCCGGCGGCAAGGCGGCGCACATGCTCGAGCGCGCCGCGGTGGAACTGCTGGCGCTGGACGCCGACGCGCGGCGCCTGCCGCGGGTGCACGAGAACCTGGCCCGCCTCGGCCTCGTGGCGACGGTGAGTGCCGGCGACGCGGCACAGCCGCGCGACTGGTGGGACGGCCGTCCCTTCGCGCGCATCCTGCTCGATGCGCCCTGCAGCGCCAGCGGCATCCTGCGCCGTCAGCCCGACGTGCGCCTGCACCGCCGGCCCGGCGACCTGGACGCGCTGGGTGCCACCCAGGCCCGGTTGCTCGACGCCCTGTGGCCGCTGCTGGCCCCCGGCGGTCGCTTGGTCTACGCCACCTGCTCGGTGTTCAATCGCGAGAACGCCGCGCCGATCGATGCTTTCCTTTCCCGCCACGCCGACGCCCGTGCCTGCCCGCAGGCCGTGCCGGAGTGGTTCGGTCGCCGCAGCGGCGCGGGCCGGCAGAACCTGCCCGGCGACGGGGGCATGGACGGGTTCTTCTATGCGGTGGTGGACAAGCGTGCCTAGAGTCCTCTGCCTGCTGCTGGTACTGGCGCTCGCCGCGTGCAGTGCGGCGGCCGACGCGCCGCGGCTGGACATCGCAGCGGCCCGCCTGGAGCGGCGCGGCGACGGCCTGTGGCTGGTGGCCGACTGCCGCTGGCAGCCGAGCGCCGCCATGCTCGACGGCCTCGACCACGGCGTCGCCCTGACCCTCGACGTCGACGTCGCGGCGCGGGCACCGGGCTGGTTGGGCGCGTGGCGCCCGACGACGGCGCGGCGCCACCGCCTGGAGCTGCGCTACTTCCCGCTCACGCGGCAGTACCAGTGGCGCGACGTGGCGCGCGGACCGTTGCGCAGTTTCGCCGTGCGTTCGGCCGCGCTTTCATCGCTGGAACGCCTGGAGCTTCCGCTCGACATACCCGCCCGCGACACCGCCACGCGCTGGACGCTGCGCGTGGGCCTGGACACGGAGGCCCTGCCCGGCGCCCTGCGCCTGCCGGCACTCGTGCGGCCGGAGTGGCGTCAGGCGCCCGCCGTGCACCGCTGGACCGGGAGTGCCGGTTGAACTTCCTCGCGCGCCGCCTGCTGCCCACCCTGGCGGTGCTCGCGCTGCTCGGCAGCGCCCTGCTGCTGGCCAACGACGCGGCCGGCGGCGCCAACCGCTATGCCGCCTGGTACCCGTGGCTGCTTGGCGTATCGGCCGCGGCCCTGCTTGTGCTCGTGCTGGTCATCGTGCAGCGCCTGCTGCGCCTGGCGCGCGATGTACGCCGCGACGTGCCCGGCGCGCGCCTGGCGCGGCGCCTGCTCGCCATGCTGATGCTGCTGGCGCTGCCGCCGGTGGTCGTGGTGTACGGCTTCGCCCTGAACTTCCTCAACGCCACGGTCGATGCCTGGTTCAACGTGCGGCTGGAGCAGGCGCTGGACGACGCACTGGAGCTGGGGCGCTTCAGCGTGAGCGAGCGCCTCAAGGCCGCCGACGCTGCCACCGCCGAGCTGGCGCAGGACCTCGCGCGTGCCGCCGACGACGCCCTGCAGACACGCCTGGACGCGCGCATCGAGGCGCTGGGAGCGCTGCAGCTCGCGGTGTTTGGCGCCAGCGGCACGGTGCTGGCAAGCGCCGCCTCGGATCCGCAGTTCCTCACGCCGGACTACCCAGACGCGGCCAGCCTGGTGCGCCTGTCGGGCAGCGCGCGCTATGCGGCGCCAGAGCCGCGCGGCGAGGCCCTGGTGCTGCGCGTGCTGGCGCGCCTGGACGCCGGTTCGCCGGGGCGCGAGCGGCTGCTGCAGGCGATCTACCCGCTACCGCGCGAGCTGCGCCCGCTGACCCAGCGCGTGGAAGCGGCGAACTTCGACTTCCAGCGCCTGAAGTACCTGCGCGGTTCGCTCAAGCTAACCTTCACCCTGGTGCTGAGTTTCGTGCTGCTGCTGTCGGTGCTGTTCGCCCTGCTCACCGCCTTCGGCGTGGCGCGCCGCCTGGTGGCGCCGATCGGCCGCCTGGCCGCTGCCACGCGCGCGGTGGGCGCCGGCCGCTACGACACGCCCCTGCCCGTGGCCAGCCGCGACGAGCTCGGTTTCCTGCTCGACTCCTTCGGCCAGATGCAGCGCGAGCTGGAGCGCGCCGGCGCGCGTGCCCAGCGCAGCGCGCAGGAGACCGAGGCGCAGCGCGCCTACCTGCGCGCGGTGCTGGAGCATCTTTCCGCCGGCGTGATGGGCGTGGACCGCGACGGCGTGCTGCGCACCGCCAACCGCGCCACCGAGGCCATCCTCGGCGTGGCGCTCACGCGGCACATTGGCCAGCCGCTGAGCGCCATCCGCCACGAGCACCCGGCGCTCGCGCCCCTGCTCGACCCGCTGCTCCGGCACCTGCGCGAGGGCGCGCGCGAGTGGCGCGAGGAGGTGGTGCTGGAGCGCGAGCAAGAGCGCCGCGTGCTGATGCTGCACGGTACCGAGCTGGCCGCCACGCCGGCCGAGGATGCGGGCTATGTCGCGGTGTTCGACGACCTCACCCTGCTCAACCGCGCCCAGCGCGATGCGGCCTGGGCGGAGGTCGCGCGGCGCCTCGCGCACGAGGTGAAGAACCCGCTCACGCCCATCCAGCTCGCCGCCGAGCGCCTGCGGCGTCGCTTCATCGGCCGCCTGCCACAGGACGAGACCGAACTGCTCGACCGCGCCACTCACACCATCGTCGCCCAGGTCGAAGCGCTGAAGTCGCTGGTCAACGCCTTCGGCGACTACGCCCGCCCACCGCAGCTGTCGGCGCGGCCGCTGGCGCTGCACGCCCTGGTGGGCGAGGTGCTGGATCTGTACGAGAACGACCAGCGCCTGCAGCTGACGCGCCGCTTCGCGCCCGAGGAACTGCTGGTGCGCGCGGACGCCGGGCGCCTGCGCCAGCTGCTGCACAACCTCATCAAGAATGCGCTGGAGGCCATCGGCGACAGCCGCAAGCCGCACATCGAGGTGGCGACGCGGCGCATTGCCGAGGCCGGGCGCGCCTTCGTCGAGCTGGCCGTGGCTGACAACGGTCCCGGCCTGCCCGAGGGCTTCGGCGAGCGCTGGTTCGAGCCCTACACGACCAGCAAGGCGCGCGGCACGGGACTGGGCCTGGCCGTGGTGAAGAAGATCGCCGAGGAACACGGCGGCAGCGTGCGCGCGGAGGTGCGCCCGGACCAGGCCGGCGCAGTCTTCACCCTGCGCCTGCCGCTGGACTGAACGTTGCCGCGCAGACCGGCGGGTGCCTCCGCCGCACCGGATTTCCCGCCGGCCGCGGCAGAATGCCCGGCCCGGCAAACCGCTCCGAAAGGGATAGCGCAAGATGTCCGACATTTCCTCACCTGCGGCCGCCGAGCGGCGCACCGACTGGCGTCAGCTCGCCTGGTTCTTCCTTGCCGCCCTGGTGGTGCTTGCCGCGGGCATGGGTCTGCGCGATCCGTGGCCGGCCGACGAGCCGCGCTTCGCCCTGGTGGCCAAGCAGATGGTGGAGAGCGGCAACTGGCTGATTCCCCACCGCGGCAGCGAGCTGTATTCGGACAAGCCGCCGCTGTTCATGGCGCTGCAGGCGCTGTTCTTCAGCCTCACGCATGTCTGGCGGATCGCCTTCCTGCTGCCCTCCCTGCTCGCCGGCCTGGGCATGCTGGCCCTGGTGTACGACCTCGCGCGGCGCCTGTGGAATCACCGTACGGGGCTCATCGCCGCGACGGCGCTGCTGTGCACTTTTCAATTCGTCTACCAGGTCAAGCGCGCGCAGATCGATCCGACGGTGAGCTTCTTCCTCACCCTGGCCAACTACGGTCTCTTGCGCCATTTCCTGCTCGGACCGGACTGGCGCGCCTACTGGCTGGGTTGCTTCGCCGCCGGCCTGGGTGTGATCACCAAGGGCGTCGGCGTGCTCGCCCTGCTGCTGTTCGCGCCCTATCTGTACGCGCGCTGGCGCGGTTGGCAGGGTTTGGCTGAGGTGCGCGGTGGCACGCTGCGCTGGCTCGTCGGAGGCGCCTGCTTCCTCCTTGCCCTGTCACTGTGGCTGGGGCCGATGCTGCTGGCCGCGCACCTGCACGATGGCCCGGAGTACCGCGCCTACGTGCACGACATCCTGTTCCACCAGACTGCCGGGCGCTACACCGAATCCTGGGACCACCACCAGCCGCCCTGGTACTACCTCGGCGTGATCGGCTTCAGCTGGATGCCCCTGTCGCTGGCCCTGCCCTGGCTGCTGCCGGCGTGGCGCGAGCGCCTGGCCGCGCGCGACGCGCGCCTGCTGCTGCCGCTGGCCTGGATCGCCCTGGTGGTCATCTTCTTCACCTTTCCCAAGGGCAAGCGCGACGTCTACATCATGCCGGCGCTGCCCTGGCTGGCCGTATGCGCCGCCCCCTGGCTGGCGGACCTTGCGCGCCGCACAGGTCCGCGACGCATCGCCCTGGGACTGCTCACGGTGCTCGGCAGCGCGGCGCTGGGAACCGGCCTGGTGGCTCTCCTCGCCCAGCCGAAATTCGCCGCCACGCTGGCGGCCCAGCGCGGCTTCGAGGACGGTGGTGCGGCGCTGTGGAGTCTGCTGCTCGCCCTGGGCGCCGTGCTGCTGGCGGCGGCGGCGTGGGGGCGCCTGCGCCGCGCCGTGCCGGCCCTGCTCGGCGGGCTCGCCGCCATGTGGCTGCTGTGGAGCCTGTGGGCCTATCCGGTGCTGAACGATTCCAGTTCGGCCGTCGGCGTGATGCGCCGGGCCGGCGAGATCATCGGTCCGGATGCGCAGCTCGCCCTGGTGGCCTGGAAAGAGCAGAACCTTCTGCACGCCGACCGGCCGGCCGTCGATTTCGGTTTCCAGCAGCACTGGCCGCAGCAGCTGGCCGCGGCTGCCGCCTGGCTGCGGGCAGAGCCGTCGCGCCGCTGGCTGTTCATCCTCGGCGACGCCATGGGCGACTGCGTCGACCGCGGTCGCGCCACCTACGTCGGTCACGCCAATCGACGCGAGTGGTGGCTGATTCGCGCCGACGCCCTGCGCCCGGACTGCGATCCGGCCGCCACGGGCGCCGGTCGCGAGGACAACCCAAATGTGTCGGATTGACACAGGGGGCCGGTGTATACGGCTTGGCTATTTCCCTGCGGCAGGCGGACGCATTAGGATTTCTCCACATGCCCTGCCGGGGCGGCCTTCGCGGCGCCCCGGAGCGGGTGAGCCAGTACGGCCGACAGGGCGTGATCCACGGGGGGTGGACGATGCGCGATAGCGATGTTCCGGTGAAGACGGCAGCGGGCCAGCGCGAGATTGCGCAGCGCCAGCTCAAGTTGCAATCCAAGACCCGCTCGCTGCTCATCGCAGTGCACGGCGAACACTCGGTCGGACAACTGCGCCAGCAGTTTCAGGCGCTCGGCGACGTGGGCGCGATCCTGGAGGAACTCAGCGGCCTGGGACTGGTCACCGCGGCCACGTCCGCAGTGGCGGGTGGCAAGGTGCCGGCGCCCACGGTCGCGGCGAACGAGGAAGTGCCTGCGCCGCAGCTGGCCAAGCAGTTCATGAACGAGACTGCCGTCGCCGCTCTGGGCCTGCGTGCCTTCCTGTTCACCCTCAAGCTGGAGCACTGCTATACCGCCGAGGAGCTGCGCGGCCTCCTGCCCGAATACCAGCGCGTGCTGGGCAAGGCCAAGGGTGAGTTCTTCGGCACGGCCATGGCGGCCCGGGTGGAGGGCATGCTGCGGGGCGCCTAGGGCGGTCCGGACGCCGTGTCCGGCGGCGCGTCAGCAGGCCTGGCCGCGCCGCGTGGCGGCATGCGTGGGATCGGGCGGGCGCAGGTCCGGCGGCGCCACGGCAAGTTCTTCCAGGTGGCGGTCCAGCCCGATGTCGCAGCGCACCAGGCGGCGCGTCCGCGTTTCGGCCAGCACGGCGTCGTTGGGATTATCCTGCAGCGCCTTGCGCGTGCGGTGCCACAGGTGCACGGCCTGGCCGCCGAAGCGCAGGTCACGCCGCCGCAGGCCGGCGTGGAAGGCGCGCGCCGCCAGCTCGTTGTCCTCCCGGCCCCAGCCGACCATCGCCTCGTTGAATCCGTTGAGGCGCAGCAGGTCCGCGCGCCAGAAGCCCCAGTTGCAACTCTTGATGCCGGATTGGCTGATGCGGGGGCGGCCGGCGAGCTGCCGCAGCAGCGGGTTGCGCAGGGTGTGGCGGCGACGCTCGATGCCGCGGGCGAAAAAGCCGAGATCCAGTTCCCCGCGGGCCAGCATGTCGCGCGTGCGCGCTTCCCCGGCGAGCACGCGCGAGCCCTGCACGAAGCAGCCGGGACGGGCGAAGGCGCAGTGGTCGGCGAGGAAGTCCCGCTGCGCCACCATGTCGCCGTCGATCAGCACCACGTACTCGCCGCGCGCAGCGGCGATGCCGCGATTGCGTGCGCGGCTCATGCGCGCGCCGCGGTCCTCCTGCCACAGGTGGACCAGGCGCGCGGGGAAGTCCTGCGCCAGCTCGCGCAGCAGGGCGGCGGTGTCCGCGCCCGAGCCGTCGTCGCTGACGATCACCTCGTCCGGCAGCCGGCTCTGGCGTGCCAGGCCGCGCAGTACCAGCCGCAGGGCCTCGGGCCAGTTGTAGGTCAGCACGACGACGCTCACGCGCAGCGCCTCTCCTGGCGCGCTGCGCTGGTCCGGCGCGGTCGACGGCCGGTGACGGTTCGATGTGGGCATGGTGCGTGAACCCTGACTCCGCTGGCGTGGGACGTGCGGCCGCTCAGAGGCGGTAGCCGCGCTGCAGCAGCCACAGCTTGATGAATTTCTGCCGCACGTAGTTGGACTTCACGTAGGCGTAGACCAGCCCGCGCCAGCCGTCGAGGAAACCAGCGCGCAGGAAGTAGCCGCGCAGGAAACGCCAGGCCGGGTTCAGCAGGAAATTGCCCAGGTGGGCGCGCCGGCCCTCCCGGTGCATGTGCTCGGCCATCATGCGGGCGTAACGCTCCAGGCGGCCCAACTGGTCGGCGAGGGAGCGGTAGGCGTAGTGCGCCAGGTCGCCGCGCAGGGTCTTCACCGCTCCGTCGACGCAGACGTGCTCGTGGATCTCCCGGCCGCTGCGCCAGCCGCCGCGGCGGCGATCGAAGAGCCGCAGCACGCGGTCCGGATAGGCATTGCCGTGGCGCAGGAAGGCGCCGAAGTACTCGGTGGCCCGCGGGAAGCGGTAGCCCGCGGCAGGAAATCCCGCGTCGCGCTCCGCCTCGATCTCGGCGCGCAGGGCCGCTGTGATGCACTCGTCCGCGTCCAGGCACAGCACCCAGTCGTGACGGGCCTGGGCCACGCAGAAATCCTTCTGCGTGCGGTAGCCGTCGAAGGGGCGCACCAGCACGCGCGCACCGCGGGCCGCGGCGAGCTCGCGCGTGGCATCGGTGGAGGCGGAGTCCACCACGACCACCTCATCGCAGAACGCCAGTGAATCGATGCAGGCCTCGATGCGGTCGGCCTCGTTGAACGTGATGATGCAGGCCGACAGTCCGGGCCTGGGGGGGGTCGAAGTCATGGTCTGCGCAGTCGAGGGGAGGGGAAGCGTCGCGCCCCGTTGTGACAGGGCGTCGACGCCGGGGTTCCCGTGCCGGGCACGCGACGGCCCGCGGGGGCGGATCGTCGCGCAGTATCGCCTGCCGATGCCAGAATGTGCCCGGCATGAATGCATTTGTGCTCTTTGCGACGGAACGCTACGGCCTGCCGGTACTCGAGCCCCTGGCGCGGGCCCTGGCGGCAGCCGGTGGCAGGGCCTACTGGTTCGGCGCCGGTGGCGCGCGGGGACTGTCCCTGCCCGGTGCCGAGCCCCTGGCCAGCGTGAGCGCTGTGCGCGCGCTGCGCCCGCGTGCGGTGTTCTGCGCCGCCAACTGGGTGCCGCACTTCTTCCCCGGCGCCAAGGTGCAGGTGTTCCACGGCTTCAACGTGGCCAAGCGCAGCGACGACCGCGGCCACTTCCGCATCCGCGGCCTGTTCGACCTGTACTGCACCCAGGGGCCGGCGACCACGGCGCCGTTTCAGGCGCTCGCGGCCCGCCACGGGCACTTCGCCGTGGCCGAGACCGGCTGGTGCAAGCTCGATCCCCTGTTCCGCGCCGCCGGGGTGGACACAGCGGCGCTGCGCGACGGGCACGGTGGACGTCCGGTGGTGCTGTATGCCTCCACCTTCACCCCGGCGCTGAGTTCTGCGGCCACCCTGTACGAGGAGATCGCACGCCTGGTGGCGCGCGGCGACCGCTACTGGCTGCTCAGCCTGCACCCGAAGTGCCCGCCCGGGCTGGTGGCGCGCTACCGGGCGCTGGCCGGCGCCAACGCCCGCCTGGTGGAGCCCGAGGAACTCGTCGCGGCCGAGGCGGCCGCGGACCTGCTGGTCTGCGATACGTCCTCGGTGATCGCCGAGTGCGTCGTGCTGGGCAAGCCGGTGGTGACCTTCCGCAACCGACGTCCGCAGCCCTGGATGTTCGACATCACGGCCGTGGCGGACCTGGACCACGCGGTGACGCGCGCCACCTATCCGCAGGCTGCCTGGCGCGAGGCGTTGCGGCGCGAGGCAGCACGCATCCACCCCTGGCGCGATGGACGCTCCAGCGAACGGGTGATTGCCGCGACCGCGGCCCTGCTCGACGGCGCCCTGGCCGCACTGCGGCCCAAACCGCGCAATGCCTGGCGCAAGCTGCGCATGCGCTGGCAACTGGGCTGGCTCGGCCGCGCCGGCTGAGCGCCGCGAAGATCGCCCGCGCAGCGGCTACACTGCGCCGCCCTCCCGCCTGTCGCCGCCCCCGTGTTCAGCGCCCCGACCCTGCCCAAGACCCGCGTTCCGCTGTGGCTGCCGCTGTGGCTCGGCATCGCCCTGCTGGCCATCTTCCAGCACGGGCCGCTGCCGCTCTACTCCACGCGGACCCTCGCGGTGGCCTGGGAGATGTGGCAGCACGGACAGTGGCTGGTGCCGCACATCAACGGCGTCCCCTACAGTCACAAGGTGCCGCTGCTGTTCTGGCTGATCCATGCCGGCTGGGCCGTCGGCGGCGTGGGCGACGTGTGGCCGCGCCTGTTGGAAGTGCTGATCGGTGCGGCCTGGCTGCTGTCGGCCACGCTCCTGGCGCGGCGCGTGTTCGTGCTGCGCCGGGAGGTGGCGGCCATCGTGCCCTGGTTGCTGATCGGGCTGTCCTACGAGTTCCTGTTCGGTCTGCAGATCATGTACGAGGTGCTGCTCGCCCTGTGGGTGGCGGCGGCGCTGTGCTGCCTCGCGCCGCGCCCGCGCTGGGGCCTGTTCGCCCTGTGCGTCGGCGCGGGCCTGTTGACCAAGGGGCCGGTGATGCTGCTGCACGTGGCCTTCCCGCTGCTGCTCGGGCCCTGGTGGAGCGCGGTGGCGCGTGCCGACCGTCGTGGCTGGTACCTGCGCGGGACGCTGGCCCTGCTGGGCGGATGCGCCCTGCTGCTGGCCTGGGCCTTGCCGGCCGGGTTCGCCGGCGGTGAGGCCTACCGCAACCAGCTGTTCTTCATGCAGACCGCCGGGCGCGTGGTGGACAGCTTCGACCATGCCCGCCCGCTGTGGTGGTACCTGCCCGTCATTCCGGTCCTGCTGTTCCCGTGGATCGGCTGGCCGCGGCTGTGGGCAGCGGCGCTGCGCTGGCGCACGCCGCTGGGCGACGGCGAGCGCTTTCTCGTCGCCTGGCTGCTGCCGACCGTGCTGGTGTTCAGCCTGGTCTCGGGCAAGCAGGTCTACTACCTGTTGCCCCTGTTGCCCGGCGCGGCGATGGCGCTGGCGCGGCTGCTGGAGCGCGCCGAGTTCGGTCAGGGGGCGCGGCCCTGGCTCGGCGCTTGGCCGCTGGGTCTTGCGACCCTGGCGGGCGGTGTGGCGCTGCTGCTCCTGCCCTGGCTGGCGCAGCACGGCCGACTGCAGTCCTTCTGGCTCATCGATGCCGCCCAGGGCAGCGCGCTGTTCGGCGCGGTGTTCCTCGTGCTGGGACTGTGGCTGGTGCTGCCGCGGCGCGACGCCGGCGTGGAGCTGCGCCGCGTCGCGCTGGTGGCCCTGCTGGGCACGGCGGCCGCGCACGCGCTGTTCGCGCGCACGCTGTGGCACTACTTTGATCTGCGACCCGCCGCCGAGGTGCTGGCCGAGGCGCAGGCCGCAGGTCGCCCGCTCGCCAACGTCGGCACCTACGAGGGGCAGTTCCATTTCCTGGCACGGCTGACCGGGCGCGTCGAGCCGCTGCGCGTGGCCGACCTGCGCGCCTGGTCCCTGGCCCACGCGGACGGCCTCATCGCCACCTATGCGAGTCGCCTGGCACCGTCCGACCTGCACTACGCGCGCCTGGTGCAACCCTTCCGTTCGCGCTGGCTGCTGCTTTGGGACGCGCCGGTGCTGGCCGCCCTGCAGGCCGGTGTCCTGCCGCCCGAGCCGCGCCAGCCGACGCGCCTGGCGCCGCCGGACTACTGGCGCTACCGCGGCCTCGGAGCCGGCCTGGCGCCGCAGATCGAGGAAGACGAAGCGCCCTGATCGGAGCGGCCGGCGGCGGCGCGGCGGCGCCCGCGCCGGTGCGTCCGCGCGAGCGCCGCTCGCGACCCTGCGTCGCCCGGCGGCGTCTGCGGTATGCTGCTTCGTCGTTTTTTCGCAACAGGTGATGCATGGCCGCGGGACATGTGCTGGTCGTGGATGACGAACCGGACATCCGCACCCTGGTGAAGGAGATCCTCGAGGATGAGGGTTTCCGCGTCAGCGTGGCGGAGAACGCTGCCGCCGCGCGCGAGGCGCGCCGCCAGCAGCGACCGGACGTGGTCCTGCTGGACATCTGGATGCCCGACACCGACGGCATCAGCCTGCTGCGCGAGTGGGCCGAGCGCGGCGGCCTGCCGTGCCCGGTCATCATGATGAGCGGCCACGGCACGGTGGAAACCGCAGTCGAAGCCACCCGCCTGGGTGCCTATGACTTCGTCGAGAAACCGATCTCGCTGGCCAAGCTGCTCCTGACCATCGAGCGCGCGCTGGAGAACAGCCGGCTCAAGGCCGAGAACGAGGGCCTCAAGCGGCAGATCCCCGTGCCGCTGGAGCCGATCGGTGCCTCGCGCCCCATGCAGGCCCTGCGCACCCAGCTCGAACGCCTGGCCGCGCACGACACCTGGCTGCTCATGCTGGGTGAGCCCGGCACGGGCAAGGAGTCGCTGGCGCGCTGGCTGCACGAGAAGGGAGCGCGGCGCGAGCGGCCCTTCGTCACCGTGGCACCGGGCAGCATCGCCCGCGAGCACGCCGCCCAGGCCCTGTTCGGCGCGGAGGACGGCGGCGCCGTGCAGTACGGTCTGCTGGAACAGGCCAACGGCGGCACCCTGTTTCTCGACGAGGTGGCGGAGCTCGACGCCGAGCTGCAGCTGCGCCTGTCCGCCACGCTCGACCGGCGCAGCCTGATTCGCTGCGGTGGACGCGAGGCGGTGCCGCTGGACGTGCGCGTCATCGCGGCCAGCGCGCAGGACCTCGCCGCCCTGGTCGCCGCCGGGCGCTTCCGCGAAGAGCTCTACTACCAGCTCAAGGTGGTGCCCCTGGCCGTGCCCGCGCTGCGCGAGCGCAGCGAGGACCTGCCCGAGTTGCTGCGCTACTACACCGACTTTTTCTCCAATAGGGACAAGTTGCCTTATCGGCATTTTCCCGTCGCCGTGCAGAACCGCCTGCGCCACTACCCCTGGCCCGGCAATCTGCGCGAGCTGCGCAACCTGGTGCAGCGCCTGCTCATCCTCGGCTCGGGCCAGGAAGTGGATCTGGCGGAAGTGGAGCAGGCCCTGGGCGCCGCCGCCGCGACCGCGCCGCGCGCGGCGTCGCGTGGCGAGGAGGCGGTGATCGATTTCGCCCTGCCGCTGCGCGAGGCGCGCGAGCAGTTCGAGCGCGCCTACCTGCTGCGCCAACTGCAGGAAGCCGGCGGCAGCGTAGGCAAGCTGGCCAAGGCCGTCGGCATGGAGCGCACCCACCTCTACCGCAAGCTGCGCGACCTCGGCGTCGAGGTCAAGGCCGCCGTGCGCGAGGATTGACGCGGCCGGGCGCCGCGGGCGAGGCTCCAGTCTCAGACACGACGCCGGCGCCGCTCCGCCGTGCGCGCCGGTCCAGGGGAACTGCACGATGTCCGACCCGCCGGGAGCCACCACCTGGGCGCCGGTGCCAGGCGCGCCGTCGCCGTCACCGCTGCCGCGACAGATCGCCGGCTACGAGATCCTGCGCCTGCTCGGCGAGGGTGGCATGGGTCGTGTGTACCTGGCGCGCGAGGCGCATCCGCCGCGCGAGGTGGCGCTCAAGCTGGTGCGCGGCCTCGACGGTGAGGCACTGGCGCGCTTCCGCCGCGAGGTGGAGCTGCTGGCGCCGCTCGAGCATCCGGGCATCGCGCGCCTCTACGCGGCGGGCGAAGCCGACTTCGGCGGTGTGCGCCTGCCCTGGCTGGCGCTGGAGTACGTGCAGGGCAGCGACCTGCTCGCCTACGCGGGCGAGCACGACCTGGACCTGCCGGCGCGCCTGCGCCTGCTGATTGCCGTGTGCCGCGCCGTGCACTACGCCCACGGCCGCGGCGTGGTCCACCGCGACCTCAAGCCGGGCAACGTGCTGGTGGGCGCGGACGGGCAGCCGAGGGTGCTCGATTTCGGCATCGCCCGCCTGCGTGGCGAAGGCGGTGCCGGCATGACCCAGCTCGGCCAGGTGCTGGGCACCGTGCCCTACATGAGCCCGGAGCAGCTCGCCGGCGATGCGCGTGCGGTGGACGTGCGCAGCGACGTCTACGCCCTGGGCGTGATCGCCTATGAGCTGATCGCCGGTCGTCATCCGCATCCCCGACTGGGGCAGTCCAGTCTGTTCGAGGCCCTCGACATCGTGCGTCGGGCCGCGCCGCCCACGCTGGCCAGCGTGCTGCCGGCCGCGCGCGGCGACCTCGACGCGGTGGTGATGAAGGCGATGGCGCCGGAGGCCGAGCGGCGCTACGCCTCGGCCGCGGAATTCGCCGCGGACCTGGAGCGGGTGCTGACCCACCGCCCGGTCGAGGCGCGCGCGCCCACCCTGGGCTATCTGGCCGGACGCTTCGCGCGGCGCCACCGCGCCCTCACCGTCGCCGCGGGGCTGGTGCTGCTGGCGCTGTGCACGGCCACGGCGGTATCGCTGCGCTACGCCTGGGCCGAGGCGGCGGCGCGGCGGGAGGCGGAGGCGCGCGCGCAGGAGCTGGCAGCGGTCAACGCCTTCATCGAGCGCATGCTCACGTCGGCCGATCCCGAGCACGCCCAGGGGCGCGACCTGCGCGTGCGCGAGATTCTCGATGTCGCCGCGGCCGACCTGGACGGCGCGCGCCTGCCGGGCGCGGTGGCGCGGCGCGTGCGCCAGACGCTGGGCGTGACCTATCTCGGCCTCGGCGACGCGGCGCGCGCCGCGCGCCAGTTCGACGCCGCATTGATGCCCGGCGACGCCGCGGCCGATGCCCCCCTGCGCGACGAACTGGTGCTGGGGCGCGCGCGCAGCGCCATGGTCGGTGGCGACTATGCGGCCGCCACCCGCAGCCTCGATGCCCTGCAGGAGCGCGCGGACGCCCTGACGCCCGAACTGCGTGTCGCGGTCGCGGAGTCGCGCGCCGAGCTGCTGCGCGAGCGCGGCCAGCCCGGCCAGGCGGTGGCCGCCCTGCGCGTCCTGCTGCCCGAGGCCGAGCGCGTGCTCGGCGCGGACGCGCAGCGCACGCTTGGCCTGCGCCTGCAGCTGGCCTCGGCGCTGCAGCTCGACGGCGAGTACGCCGCCGCGCTGGAGGTGGTCAGCGCCGCCGCCGCGCAGCACGAGCGCGTGCTCGGCGCCAGCCACCCGCAGACTCTGTTTGCGCTCAACCAGCTCGGCGTGGTGCAGAACAAGCTGGGTCACGCCGAGGCGGCCGAACAGGCCTTCCGCCGCGCCGCCGAAGGGCGCCGCGCGGTGCTGGGCGAGTCCCATCCGGCCACGGTGATGAGCCAGCTCAACCTGGGCTCGTTCCTGATCGAACACGGCCGCACCGCCGAGGGCGTGCCGCTGGTGCGGCAGGCCAGCGCCTGGCTCGACGCCAATCGTCCCGAGGGCGACGCCAAGGCGCTGGTGGCGCAGAGCGTGCTGGCCTACGGCCTGGAGGACCAGGGCGACCTCGACGCCGCCGAGGGCCTGCTGCGCCGCCTGCTCGCCACGCAGGAGCGCCTCGGCGGACCGGCGGCGCCGGACACCTACGCGCCGCGCAACAACCTGGCCATGCTGCTGCTCAAGCGCGGCCGCGCGACCGAGGCCCTGGGCGAGTTCGACACGCTGGCGGCGCAGGTGGCGGCGCGCCTCGGCAGCGAGCATCCCTTCGCCGCGATCTTCGCCAGCAACCGCGGCGAGTGCCTGGCGCGGCTGGGGCGACTGCAGGAGGCGCGGGCGGAGCTGGAGGCGAGCCATGCGCGCCTGCTGGCACGCTTCGGTGCCGCGCACGAGCGTACGCGCACGGCGGCGACGCGCCTGGCGGCCGTGTACCGGCGCCTGGGGCGCGGGCGCGAGGCGGACGCGCTGGGCAGCGCGGAAGGGCTGCCGTGACGCTGCTGCTGGCGCTGCTGCTCGCCGCTGCGTTGGCCGCGCTGCTCATGGCGCTGCGGCGCCTGCGCCGCGCGCGCGGCGACCTCGAGCGCCTGGGCCAGGCGCTGCAGGCCGCCAGGTCGGCCGAACAGGCCCTGCGCGAGCAGGCCGCCAGCCGCGAGCGCGAGCGCATCTACGCCGACCTGCACGATGACCTTGGCGCCAAGTTGCTCGGCCTCATCCACCGCGCGCCCGATGCGGCCTACGCCGACGCGGCCCGCGCCGCACTGCAGGACCTGCGCGACGTGGTCACGCGCTCGCGCGGCACGCCCGGGACCCTGGCCGACGTGCTGGGCGACATCCGTGCCGAGGCCGTCCAGCGCCTCGCCGCGGTCGGCATCGGCCTGCGTTGGGAGGAGCTGGGCGAGCTGCCCGAGCCGGCGCTGGACCACGCCCAGAGCCTGCACCTGCACCGCATCGTGCGCGAGGCGATCAGCAACGTGATCCGCCACGCGCGGGCCCAGGCCCTGCGTGTGCGCCTGCGTGTGCAGCAGGGCGAGCTGCAGCTGGAGCTGACCGACGACGGCCTCGGCGGCGCCGGCGGACGCCAGGGCGCGGGCATGCGCGGCATGCGCGAGCGCGCCGCCGAGCTGGACGCCGACATCCACTGGACGCGCGGCACCGCCGGGGGCACCAAGGTGCTGCTGACCCTGCCGCTGCAGGGGCTGCCGTGAGCGCGCCCACGCACGCCCTCGTGGTGGACGACCTGGCCTCCAGCCGCGACTGGCTGGCACAGGCCCTGGGCCTGGCGTTTCCGGGTATCGCCGTCGCCCAGGCGGGCAGCCTGGCGGAGGCGGATGCCCGGATCGCGGGTGGCGTGCCGCCCCTCGCCCTGGTCGATCTGGGTTTGCCCGACGGCAGCGGTGTGCAGTTGATCCAGCGCCTGCTGCAGCGCGATCCGGCCTGCGTGTGCGTCGTGGCGACGGTGTTCGACGACGACGCCCACCTGTTCCCGGCGCTGGCGGCCGGCGCGCAGGGCTACGTGCTGAAGGACCAGTCGCCGCAGGCGCTGGCGGCGATGCTGCAGGGCATCGCCGCCGGCCAGCCGCCGCTGTCGCCGTCCATCGCGCGGCGCCTGCTGCGCCACTTCCAGCCCGTGCCGCTGCCGACGGCCGCGGAGGAGCCGGCGCTGACCGCGCGCGAGACCGAAGTGCTGCGCCTGGTGGCCAAGGGCTATTCGGTGCCGGAGGTGGCGCAGGCGCTGGGTCTGTCGCGGCACACGGTGGTCGGCTACCTCAAGGACATCTACCGCAAGCTGCGCGTCGGCAGCCGCGCCGAGGCCACGCTGGAAGCCACCCGCCGCGGCCTGGTGGCGCCGGGCTGAGCGCGCGGTCCCTGTGGCCTTCCGTGGCCGACCGGGGAGGCCGCCGTCCCGCGGCAGGACGCGGCGGATCGCCTGGCCGCGGCTCAGGCGGCGCGGCGGGTCGACAGCCAGCCGGCGACGGCAATGAGGCCCGCCAGCAGGGCGAGGCCCGCGCCGTCCAGGGCCGGCACCTCCTGCGGCACCGCGCCGACGCCGCCACCGCCGCCCACCTGGCTGGAACCGAAGCCGTCGACGTAGACGTAGCCGCCGTGGCCGCCGAGGGAGCAGTCCGCGGCGATCACCACCAGCTCCACCTGCTGCCCCACCGCGTTGGCCGGCAGGGTGACGTCCACGTCCTGGAAGGGCAGGTATTTCCAGCTGCCGCTGCCGGGCTGGTAGTTCACGCCCGGCTGGCCGGAGTAGGCGAACTGCTCGAACAGCACGCTGCCGTCGGCGACCAGGCGCACGGCCACGTAGAAATAGGGCTGCTCGGCCGGTGCGTGGCCGGGATCGTCCATCACCGGGGCGTAGGCGAAGCGGATGTGCGGCTTGCCGTCGGCCGGGTCGATGTCGGCCGCCGTGACGGTATCGATCTGGGACAGTCGCGTCAGCTGCGCCCCGGTCGCCTCGTCGTTGACCTTGGCCGTGTACTGGCCGGCCCGCGGCAGCACGATACCGGGCGCGCGCGGGTCGCTGACCGCGCCGACCACGCTCGCCGGTCCCGGCGTGCTGCCGACGATCTGCACGCTGGCCGAGGTGAAGGGCGGCGCGCCGGAGAGCCCGGGGTTGCTGCCGCCGCCCACGCTCCAGCCGCCGTAGCCGTTCTGCTCGAAACCGCCGTTGACGAAGATGGCCTGTGCGGGCGGGGCGAAGGCCAGGGCCAGAAGGCAGGCGGCGAGGCCGGTGCGAACGAAGGAAGGCATGGCGGAACTCCGGAATCTGACCGTGGGGAAGTCAGGGAGCGGAGCGGGTGTTCCCCGGGCGCGCGCTCGGCCGGGGCCGGGCGAAGCCCGGCCAGTGCGCGCGGCGAGTGGATTCCCCCTGCGGACGGACCGCAAGCCACCCGCCCCCTGATGCCGGCATTGTCCGGAGGCTTTCGCAGCCCCACTACCCCGCGAACGCGGGGGTCAGCGCCCCCGCCAGTAGGGATTGGGCGCGGCGGGATCGGGGCGGTACTGGTAGCGCTTGTAGTGCCACTGGTACTGCGTGAAGGCCTGGTGCACGCAGTCCTCCACGCCCTGATTCAGGGCCGTCACGGCATGCGCCAGGTCGGGATCGGCGATCCCATCGGGCGCGGGGCGGAAGTGGATGCGATAGCCGGCGCCCCGCGGCAGGCGTTCGGCGAAGGCGAACAGCACGGCGCAGCCGGTGCGCTGTGCCAGGCGCGAGACCAGCACCATGGTCAGGGCGGGCACGCCGAAGAAGGGGGCGAACTCGCCCTCGCCCTGCTTGGGCAATTGGTCGGGCAGGATGCCGACCACGCCGCCCGACTGCAGCCTGCGGTACAGCGTGCGGATGCCGGCGCCCTCGGCGCGCACCTGTTCCGGGCGCAGCGCGCCGCGTGCCGCCACCAGCAGCGGCTCGATCGCCGCCCGCCGCGGTGGCCGATAGACGATGGCCAGGGATGGCCGAGTGTCGCGGGTGCAGGATGCACTAGAGCGACCGATGGCCAGGGATGGCCGAGTGTCGCGGGTGCAGGATGCACTGGAGCGACCGATGGCCAGGGATGGCCGAGTGTCGCGGGTGCAGGATGCACCGGTCGCGGGCTCGATGTCGGCCTCGCCTGCCTCGCCGGCCTCGCCCATGGCCCCGGCGGCATCCGGCGGCAGGGTGTGCTGGCACAGCCAGAAATTGAGCAATTCCCAGCAGCCGAGGTGGGGCGCCGCCACGATCAGGCCGCGTCCGGCGTGTCGGGCGGCATCGAACAGCTCCTGCCCCGCGACCTCGCGCACCAGGGGCAGGGCGCGCTCCGGGCCGCGCCCCCAGATGCGCGCGATCTCGGTGATGGACTTGCCCGTCTCCTGCAGGGTTCGCCGCCCGAGTCGGCGGCGCTGCTCTTTTGCGTACTGGGGAAGGACGAGGTCGAGATTCACCCGGGTGTGGTGGGCCAGCCTGGTCGGCAGCCACCACAGCAGCAGGCCCAGGCCCGCCCCCAGCGCATGCAGTGCACGCAGCGGCAGGCGCCCGGTCAGGCGCAGCAGGAACCACAGGAGGGCGATGTACCAGCGCATGCGAGCCGCGGATTCTAGCCACGATGCCGGTCCCCGGGGCGCGCCGCGCGTTGACCGCGCCGGCGGGCTTGCGCACCATGACGCCCCCTTCGGCGCCGGGAGTGAGCATGATCGCCCTGATCCAGCGCGTGCTGTCGGCCCGCGTGGACGTGGCCGGGGAGACGGTCGGCGCCATTGGCCCGGGCCTGCTCGCCCTGGTCGCCGTGCAGCCCGGCGACGGCGAAGCGCAGTGCCAGCGCCTGCTGCAGCGCCTGCTCGGCTACCGTGTGTTCGGCGACGCGCAGGGGCGCATGAACCGCTCGCTGCGCGACACGGGCGGCGGCCTGCTGCTGGTGTCGCAGTTCACCCTGGCGGCCGATACCGACGCCGGCATGCGTCCCAGTTTCAGCAGCGCCGCGGCCCCGGCCGAGGGCGAGCGCTGGTTCGGGCGCCTGGTGGAATTGGCCCGCGCCGCCTGGCCGGGGGTGGAAACCGGGCGCTTCGGTGCCCATATGCAGGTGCACCTGGTGAACGACGGTCCGGTCACCTTCTGGCTGCGGGCCCCCTGAGGTCCGCCAGCACCGCGGCCGGCGTCGGTCCGGGTGTCCGCGGCGGCAGCCCGGCGCCGCGGCCGCCCGCGCTGAGCTGCGCGGTTTTGCCGCTGCGCTTGCTTTTGTTTGCCGGACAGGCGCTTGGACGGCCTTGACAGGCTTCCTATACTCCCAAGTCTTTGCGTCCTGCCCCACACCCCCTTTCCAGCCCAGAGTCCCATGGCCATCGAGAATCTCCCCCAGGAACCCCAATCCGACCTCAAGCAGCTCATCACCAAGGGTCGCGAACAGGGCTACCTGACCTATGCCGAGGTCAATGACCACCTGCCCGACGACATCGTCGATCCGGAGCAGATCGAAGACATCATCGGCATGATCAACGGCATGGGCATCGAGGTGCACGAGGTCGCGCCCGATACCGAACTGCTGATGCCCGAGGCGCCCTCCACCGTGGCCGACGACGAGACGGCCACCGAAGAGGCCGTGGCCATGCTGTCGGCGGTCGACGCCGAGGTGGGCCGCACGACCGATCCGGTGCGCATGTACATGCGCGAGATGGGCACGGTGGAGCTGCTCACGCGCGAGGGCGAGATCGCCATCGCCAAGCGCATCGAGGACGGCCTCAACCAGGTGCAGTCCGCACTGGCCAGCTTCCCCTGGTCGATCCAGCTGCTGATCGAGGAGTTCGACCAGCACCTGGAGGGCAAGAAGCGCCTGTCCGAAGTGCTGGCCGGTTTTGCCGACGTGGAGGACCCGAGCCAGAACATCACGGAAGATATGCTCAGCGACGACGACGCCGCGGCGCCCGCCAAGGTCGGGGAGGAGGAGAGCGAGGAAGCCGAGGAAGCCGGCCCCGGCGAGTCCGGCCCTGATCCGGCCGAAGTGGCCCGCCGCATGGACGAGCTGCGCGCGTTCTACGCCAAGTTCCAGAAGACGGCCGACAAGTACGGCACCGGCGACAAGAAGGCGCAGAAGGTGCGCGAGCAGATGGCCGAGGCCTTCCTCAAGCTCAAGCTGCCGGCGATCATGATTGCGGGTCTGGTGAAGAAGCTGCGCGACGTGGTCAGCAGCATCCGCCAGCACGAGCGCGTGATCATGGACCTGTGCATCAAGCAGGCGAAGGTGCCGCGCAAGGACTTCCTGCGCGCCTTCCCCGGCAACGAGACCAATACCGACTGGGCCGACGAGCTGATCCGCAAGAAGCAGAAGTGGTCCTCGGGCGTGCGCGCGCACAAGGACGAGATCGTGGCGGAGCAGGAGAAGCTCATCGCCATGGAGAAGACGCTGTACCTGTCCCTGCCGGACATCAAGGAAATCAACCGCGCGATGTCGATCGGCGAGGCCAAGGCCAACCGCGCCAAGAAGGAAATGGTGGAGGCCAACCTGCGCCTGGTGATCTCCATCGCCAAGAAGTACACCAACCGCGGCCTGCAGTTCCTGGACCTGATCCAGGAAGGCAACATCGGCCTGATGAAGGCGGTGGACAAGTTCGAATACCGCCGCGGCTACAAGTTCTCGACCTACGCCACCTGGTGGATCCGCCAGGCCATCACCCGCTCGATCGCCGACCAGGCGCGCACCATCCGCATCCCGGTGCACATGATCGAGACCATCAACAAGCTGAATCGCATCAGCCGCCAGATGCTGCAGGAGATGGGCCGCGAGCCCACGCCGGAAGAGCTGGCGAAGAAGATGGACATGCCCGAGGACAAGATCCGCAAGGTCATGAAGATCGCCAAGGAGCCGATCTCGATGGAGACGCCGATCGGCGACGACGAGGATTCGCACCTCGGCGATTTCATCGAGGACTCCAACGTCGAGTCGCCCATCGACGCCGCCACCGGCACCGGCCTGCAGGAGACCGTGCGCGACGTGCTCGCCGGCCTGACCCCGCGCGAGGCCAAGGTGCTGCGCATGCGCTTCGGCATCGACATGAACACCGACCACACGCTGGAGGAGGTCGGCAAGCAGTTCGACGTCACGCGCGAGCGCATCCGCCAGATCGAGGCCAAGGCGCTGCGCAAGCTGCGCCACCCGAGCCGCTCGGAGCAGCTGCGCTCCTTCCTCGACCTGGAATAAGCCCTCCGCGCCGTGCGCACCGCGCGCCGCGTCGCTCCCTCCGCACTGCCGTCGCCCGTCGACGGCAGTGTCGTTTTGCGCGGCCGCCAGTCGCGGCGCGCGGTGGCACTGCTGCTCGGCTTTGCCCTGCTCGCCTGTCTCGGCATCCACTGGGGCAGCCTGCACGGCCAGTTCCTGTCCGACGACTTCGGCTTTCCCTGGGGCCTGTACCACGCCGCCGAGGGCGAGGGCGTCTGGCGCTGGGTGTGGGACGCGGTGATCGTGCGCGAGCCGCAGCCGGGCAATTTCTACCGCCCGCTCGGCTTCCTCAGCTTCGCCCTGAACTGGGGGATCGGTGGCGCCGATCCCCTGGGCTGGCGCCTGTTCAATCTGCTGCTGCACCTCGGCAATGGCCTGTTGCTGTACCGCCTGCTGCGGCGCGTGGCGGGAACGGCAGCGCAGGCGCCCTGGGCCGCGGCCCTGGCGGCCGCCCTGTTCTGGCTCTATCCGCTGGCGCCCGAGGTCAGCGCCTGGGTGTGCGCGCGCTTCGACGCGCTGGCCCTGGCGGGCCTGTTGATCGGCGTCGAGCGCCACCTCGCCAGCCGCCGTCCCTTCGACGGCGCCCACCTGGCCAGCCTGGCGGCCCTGGCGCTCGCCTTGGCCAGCAAGGAATCCGCCCTCACCGCGCCGGCCTTCCTGCTGCTGCTCGATCTGGCCGTGGCGGCCGACCGACCCTGGCGCGCGCGCCTGCAGCGCGCCCTGCTGCGCCTGTTGCCGGCGCTGGCGCTGCTGGCCATCTACCTCGCCTGGCGCCGCGTGCTGTTCGGCGGCAGTGCGGTCGAGGTCTACGCCCACTCCGCGCCGCTGTCGCATCTCGCGCCGCTCGAGCTGTGGCATCACCTGCTCGGCATGGCGCCGATCCCGCGCGAGGCGCTCGGCGCGACGCGCGCGCCGCTGCTTGTTGCGACCGCCGTGCTGCTCGCGCTCGGCGCCGCGGCCGCCTGGCGCGCCGGCCGCTTCCTCGACCACTGGCTGATTCCCGCGCTGGCCTTTGCCGCGGCCGCGGGTGCGGTGCTGCCGCACTTCAGCGGCAGCCTGCCCAACGGCGAAGGCGCGCGCCTGTTCTATCTCGCCGGCGCCTGGCTGGTGCTGTGGCTGGCCCTGCCGCTGGCGCACGCCGCGGCCGGGCTGCCGCGTGCGCTGGCTGCGGGCGTGGTGCTGCTGGCCTTCGCCGCCGGTCAGGCGCAGGCCATGGTGCCGTGGCGCAAGGCGGCGCTGGCCATGCGCGGCGTGATGGATGCCGTGCGCACGAGCGCGCCCGCACTGCGCCGCGCGGGCGTGCATGGCCTCATCCTGCTGCCCGACCACTGGCGCACCGCGCCCTTCGCGCGCAATGCGCAGATCGCCCCGCTGGTGCCGCCCTACCAGGCCGAGGATTTCCGCGATGTCCTCAGCGTCTTCACCCCGCCCGGCATGGCCGAATGGGCGCAGCGCGTGCGCGATGCCGATCTGCCCTGGAGCGGCGGCACTGCCGCGAGCCTGCGCTGCTACTGCTTCGATGCGGACACGCGCGCCCTCGTGCCGCTGTCGCTCAGCGCCGCCGATGCCGGCGATGCCGACACCTGGTCCGCTGCCTGGCAGCGCGCGCTGGCCGCCTCGCCCTGCGCCGACGAATACCGTCCCTGAGGCGCCGCGATCGGCGCCGCCACCGCCGTGATCGGCCGCGACGCGCCTTGCTAAACTCCCGCCTCGCACCGCGCTTCCGCACGGGCCTATAGCTCAACGGTTAGAGCAGGGGACTCATAATCCCTTGGTTCCAGGTTCGAATCCTGGTGGGCCCATAAATAAATCATGCACTTAGGCGGACCCTTGCGGAGTCCCCTGCGATTGCCAGTTTCCCGGTGCCAGTTGGGTGCCAGTTCGGCGGAAGGTTCACGCCCACGAAAAAGCCCGGCACGGTGGCCGGGCTCGGGTCGGGTGCCGCTGGGGGGTGGGGGCTACTTTCGC
>Ga0208826_1000822_pt1 | contig 29620 bp, 29 predicted proteins | sample AD_UKC115_MetaG_FD_184451 | JGI IMG/M metagenome (GOLD analysis project Ga0208826, IMG submission 184451) | Active sludge microbial communities of municipal wastewater-treating anaerobic digesters from Hong Kong - AD_UKC115_MetaG (SPAdes)... | ecosystem: Engineered > Bioreactor > Anaerobic >...
GATCAGGCGCTTGACGGCATAGATGGTGTTCTTGGGGTTGGTGACCGCCTGGCGCTTGGCCGAGGCGCCAACCAGCACCTCGCCATCGTCCTGGTAGGCGACGATGGAGGGCGTGGTGCGCGCGCCTTCGGAGTTTTCAATGACCTTGGTGGCGCTGCCTTCCATGATGGACACGCAGCTGTTGGTGGTGCCCAAGTCGATGCCGATGATTTTTCCCATGTTGGTTCTCCGCGAGGATTTGAAATTCAGATGAATGTGATTTGGTGGCCGCAGGGGTGCTTTTCAAGCGAAAGAAGCGCGTTCGATGCACTTTTTGCCGCCGGGCCGTCCCAAGGCGGCGAGCGCCCCCTCGGGGGGCAGCGCACCACGCGCAGCGGGGGAGCGTGGGGGCATCATTTCGCCGCCGCCGGGCCGTCCCAAGGCGGCGAGCGCCCCCTCGGGGGGCAGCGCACCACGCGCAGCGGGGGAGCGTGGGGGCATCATTTTGCGACAGTGACCAGCGCGGGGCGCAGCACGCGGTCGGCGATGGTGTAGCCCTTTTGCAGCACGCTGACGATGGTGCCCGGCTCCTGATCGGCCGGCACCACGCTGATCGCCTGTTCTCGCGTCGGGTCGAACTTGGCGCCGGCGGCGGGGTTGACCTCGGCCACCTTGTTGCGCTCCAACGCGCTCATCAACTGGCGTTGCGTGGCTTGCGTGCCTTCGAGCAGTTGCTCGGCACTGGCGTTTTCCACCTTCAGGGCGGCTTCCAGGCTGTCGACGACGGGCAGCAGGCTCTCGGCAAAGGCCTCCACGGCGAACTTGCGCACCTTGGCGACTTCTTCGTCGGCACGCCGGCGGGCGTTCTGCGCCTCGGCCTGGGCACGCATCGCCTGGTCGACCAGGTCGGCCATCTTGGCTTGCAGCGCCTGAAGCTCGGCTTGGGTGTTTTCCTGCTGGGCCAGCGAGTCCGCTGCATCCGCGGCGGCCGCGGCCTCGATCTCCTCGGGGCTCCGCGGCGGATCAAATGCGCTGTGCGGGACGGACGCGTCGGAGGGGTCGGGCGTGGGATGGGACATGCTCGAAATGTGGTGAAAACCGAATGAAGCGTTTGGATGGCCTTCAGATGGTCGCCCGCGGGCCGATTTCAAGGGTGCCGAGCCGTCGAATGGGCAATTTTTGCGGTCGGCCCGCCCGATCGCGGGGCCGCAGGAGCGAAAAAACCGCTCCGGCGGGAGCGGTTGGGCTGGATTCGTCGGCCGATGTCAGTCGGTGACGGCCAGCAGCTGCACGTCGAACTTGAGCGTGGCGCCCGGGGGAATGACGCCGCCGGCGCCGCGCGCGCCGTAGCCCAGCTCGGGCGGAATGATCAGCGTGCGCATGCCGCCCACCTTCATGCCGGCCACGCCTTCGTCCCAGCCGCGGATGACCATGCCGGCGCCCAGCGGAAAGACAAAGGGGTCGCCCCGGTCGTGGCTGGAGTCGAACTTGGCGCCGGCCTGGCCGTTTTCATAGAGCCAGCCGGTGTAATGCACGGTGACCGTCTGGCCCGTGCGGGCCGGGGCGCCGTCGCCGGTGCGGGTGTCGGTGATTTGCAGGCCGGTGCTCATGGTCTCGCGGACCTTACTTTTTCTTGGCCTGCGCAGCCACCCACTTGGTGGCGAAGGCTTGCAGGTCGGACAGGCGCTTGGTCAGGTCGGCCCCGGTGGGCGTGAGGCTGTAGCCGTCGGAGCCGTGCGTGACCAGCCCGGCCGCGCGCAGCTCTTTCAGGCGGGTGTTGAGGGTGTTGGGGGTGATGCCGCCCACGCTGTCTTGCAGCAGGCGAAAGGTTTGCGGATGGCCGTCGCGCAAGGCCCACAGCACACGGATGGCATAGCGCGCCTCGAGCAGCGCGAGCAGTTGGCTGGTGGCCGTGTTTTCTTTTGAGCTCATGTCGGGCTTCTCCTCGGGTTCGCAGTGTGCGTGCTGGGGACTATATCGCAATTTTGTAGCACGCTAGCAGTTTCATAGCTCCCGAGGTCGCCCCGCCGTGGGTGGGGCGCTACAGTTTCCAGACCAGCCCGGATGATCCAAGGGAAAACCCCTATCCCTGGTAGAGCTTTTGCAGCAGCCGGATCAGGGTGCGGCGCTCGGCCGCGCTCAGTGCCTGCGAGACCTCGATTTCAAGCTGCGAGGCGGCCTTTTCGGCCTCGCGCATCAAGGCCTGGCCCTCGGCCGTGAGTTGCAGGCTTTGCGCGCGTCGATCCAGGGGGTGCGGATGCCGCAGCAGCAGGCCGCGGCGCTCCAGGCCGCCGATCTTGCCCACCAGATTGGGTGGCAGCAGGTTGAGCGTGTCGCACAGCTGGCGCGAGGTGATGCCCGGGTTGTGGTGGATGAGCGACAGGATCGAAAAATCGACCACCCGCAGGCCAAAGCCCGCCATGCGCGGCACGAATTGCCCAATGATCTTGAGCGCGGCCATGCGGGCATTGAAGCCCACCAGGGACTGGAGATAGCGGGCGTCGACCCGCTCGACGCAGGGAGCGGCGAGTTCGGGTGGAAGGTCGGCGGGTGTCACGTCGCGGCAATGGGGCGGGAGAGCGGGCGATGATCGCACAGCGCCCGCTGTCGCCCCGGCGACCTCATTCGACCTTGAACTGCCCGTCCACCACCTTCATCATCACCCCGGTGTCGTTGGTGTAGCCCCAGTGGTCCTGCGCCGTCCAGTTCAGCACGCCGTGCGCCAGCACGGTGCGGCCGATGTGCTCGAAGGCGTCGCGCAGCGCCGCGCGGAACTCGGGCGTGCCGGGCTTGGCCTTCTTGAGCGCGATCGGCACGGCCTTCTCCAGCACGATGATCGAGTCATAGGCATGGCCGGCAAACTGGTTGCGCGAGCCGGGGCCATAGGCCTTTTCATACTGTTGCACGAACTTGATGGCCTCTTGCTTGGACGGGTGGGAGTCGGGCAACTGCTCGGCCAGCACGGCGGGGCCCGAGACGACGAAGGTGCCCTCGACCTGCTTGCCGCCGACGCGGATCAGATCGCGCGTGGCGGCGGCGTGGGTCTGGTAGATCTTGCCCTTGTAGCCGCGCTCGCGCAGCGCCATCTCGGGCATGGCCGCGCCGCTGCCGGAGGCCACGACCAGGATCGCGTCGGGGTTGGCCGACACGAGCTTGAGCGCCTGGCCCGTGACGCTGGTGTCGGCCCGTGCAAAGCGCTCGACCGGGCCGAACTTGATGCCCGCCTTCTCGGCCTGCGGCTTGAAGTCGGTCAGCCAGGTCTCGCCATAGGCGTCGCTGTAGCCCAGAAAGCCCACCGACTTGACGCCCTGCTTCTGCATGTGCTCCAGCACCGCGTAGCCCATCACGGCGTTGGACTGCGGCAGGCGAAACACCCAGTGGTCCTTGCCCGGCGGCAGCGCCACCGGCGACCACGCGATCTGCGTCGTTTGCGACTCGGTGGCCACTTGGGCGATGGCGGCCGCCACCGGCGTGGCCACCGAACCCATGATGACGTCCACCTTGTCCTGCGACACGAAGCGCTTGGCGTTGGTCACGCCCTGGGTCGGGTCGCTGGCGTCGTCCATCAGGATCACGTTGAGCTTTTCGCCGGCGATTTCCTTGGGCCACAGCTTGACCTCGTTGCCGGCCGGAATGCCCAGCCCGGAGGCCGGGCCGGTGAGCGGCGCGATCACGCCGATGGTGATGTCGGCCAAGGCCGTGCCACAGGCGGCGAGGGCGGCGGCGGCCGCGAGGGCCTTGAGTGCATGCGCTTTCATGGTGAGTTGTCTCCTGGGTTGGCGCGTTGAAAAAAGAGTGGTTGGGTGAGCGGACGCGGGCAGATTCAGCTGCACTTGTCCTTGATGAAGTCGGGCACCGGGATGGCCTGCAGGCGCCCGCCCTCGGGATGCACGCAAAACGCTCGCGTCTCGCGGCCCTCGCACAGCACCACGTCGCCTTTCATCACCACGTGCTTTTGCACGAAGGTCTTGGCGGCCCAGATCTCGATGCTGGTGTGCACCTGCAGCGTGTCGCCGTAGGTGGCCGGACGCATGAATTTGGTGTGAATCTCCAGCAGTGGCGTGCCGATGATCCCGTGTGAGGCCTTCAGTTCGCGCCAGGGCGGCACGCCGCACTGCATGAAGAAGTCCAGCGACGAGGCGTCCATCCACTTGCTGAAGTTGGGAAAGAACACGATGCCGGCCGGGTCGCAGTCGCCGAACATCACCTTGACTTCGTAGACAGTGGTCTTGCTCATGGGGTTGTCGGGGTCTATGGCAGCGTTCTCAGCCGATGGCGCGCGCGATTTGCCGCATCGCGGGTAAATTGCCATCGCTGTAGACATCAGCCTTGGTGGCGAACTGACGGTTGGCCGACAGTTTGACGATTACCACCCCGCGCTGGCGGTTGACATAGATGTTCTGGTTGTAGGCGCCGATCACCTGGAACTCTCCTTCGTTGCCTTCGGGCAGCCACCACTGGTAGCCATAGCCAGTCAATCGAGTGCTCTTGACCCGGCCGGGGCGCAGGTGATCGGCATCGGCATGCGTGGCCGCCTCCACGTAGGCTTGCGGCAGGATCTGACGGCCGTGCCAGTGACCGCCAAGGCGGTACAGCTCACCTAGCTTGGCGAAGTCGCGTGCCGTCATCAACAGACCCGCAAATGCCATTTCGCGGCCTCTTTCGTCCACGATCCAGTAGGAGGGATGCTCCAGTCCCAGCGGCTCGACCAGCTTGCGCTGCATGTAGGTGGCGATGTCACCGCCCGTGGCAGCGGCGATCAGCACGCCCAGCGCCTGCGTGTCGGCCGAGTTGTAGCGACACACGGTCCCCGGCGCTAGTTCTTTACCGGTGCGCCCGATGAACACATCCAGAGAACCACCCGGGCTCAGTGCGTTGCCCAGTTGCAGCGCATCCGATTCAGGGTTGCTGTAGTCTTCGCTCCAGCGCGCGCCCGACGACATCTGCAGCACGTCCTTGATTCGCACGCCTTCGTAGGCCGAGCCCTTGAACACAGGCGAGTAGTCGGAAATCGGATCTTCCAAGCTATTGATGTGCTTTTCGTGCAGGGCAATACCCACCAGCGTCGAGATGAAGCTCTTGGCCACCGACATTGACATCAAGGGAACGTCGCGTCCGCCCGTGACTGCGTATTCCTCGTGCACCAGCTTGCCGTTCTTCAGCACCAGCAGAGCGACCGTGTCGGATTCACCCAGGAAAGCCTTTAGCGGGCGCTCAGCGCCTTGCGCGTCGGTGAACCGGACGGGCAGTGTCACGCTTTTGCCAACCGGAAACGCATGCGTGATCCGGCTAGGCGCCATCTTCTTCACTCGCTGGGTAAGATGAAAAGTCGAGAAGTTCTCGAACTGCGGCACACCCGTGAACAGCTTCCATTCCTTGAAGCGCGTTACTCCGTTCGAGGTGGTCACGGCGTCATTGGCAAAGGCGGGCAGGCTGAGAGCGCTGCCTGCTGTGGCGGCGGCCAGATGGCCCAAGACAAAGGTTCGTCGACTGAAGGTCATTTGGTGGAGCTCCTATGGTGTGAGTGGTTGCTGTTGAAAGTGTGGCGGTGTTAGCGGGCGGCGTTCACCGCGGCGCCATGCGCAGCGCGCCGTCCAGGCGGATGACTTCGCCGTTCATGTGGCCGTTGCTGACGATGTGGCAGGCCAGCTCGGCAAACTCGCTGGGCTTGCCCAGGCGCTGCGGGAACGGGATCGACGCCGCGAGCGATTGCTGCACCGGCTCGGGCAGCGTCTTCATCAGCGGGGTGGCAAACAGGCCGGGAGCGATGGTGCACACGCGAATGCCGTGCTGCGCCAGGTCGCGCGCCATCGGCAGCGTCATGCCGACCACGCCACCCTTGCTGGCGCTGTAGGCCTGCTGGCCGACCTGGCCGTCGAACGCGGCCACACTGGCGGTGAACACCATGGCGCCGCGCTCGCCGTCTTCCATCGGCTCCAGCTTGGCACACGCGGCGGCAAACAGGCGCGCGGCGTTGTAGGTGCCGATCAGGTTGACGTTGACCACGCGCACGAAGTCTTCGAGCGGGGCGGCGTTGCCGTCCTTGCCGATCACGCGCTTGGCGGCGCCGATGCCGGCGATCTGCATCAGGATGCGCGCCGGGCCGTGGGCGGCGCCGGCCTGGGCTATGGCCGACTGCATGCCCTCGGCGCTGGTCACGTCGCACTGAATGGCCAGGCCGCCGATGTCGGCCGCGACCTTTTGCGCATGCTCCAGGTTGACGTCCAGCACCGCCACCTTGGCCCCCAGCCGCGCCAGCTCGCGCGCCGTGGCCTCGCCCAAGCCCGAGCCACCGCCGGTGACGAGGGCTGCTTGTCCTTCGATCTTCATGCTGTACTCCTTACTATTGAATGAATAGCTGCTTGCGCTTGCTGCACAAGCGCCAGAGGCTTGTTTGATTCATAAAACAGCCGAACGCAGAGGTCGCGGAGGATTCGCAGAGAACGCAGAAGAAAACCTTTCCTGATTTTCTTTTTTTGCGTCCTCTGCGCCATCTTTGCGTCCTCTGCGTTCGGTATTCGGTGTTCATGTCCAGCGCCTCAAACCCCAGGGTTCTCCAGCAGCAGCGCCATGCCCTGGCCGCCGCCCACGCAGGCCGAGCTGATGCCGTACTTGACGCCCGCGCGCTGCATCTCGCGTGCGACGGTGAGCGTCAGGCGCACGCCGGTGGCGGCCAGCGGGTGGCCCAGCGCGATGGCGCCGCCGTTGACGTTGAGCTTGTCGAGGTCGAGCCCCAGCTCCCGGGCCACGGCCAGCGTCTGCGCGCCCTGCGCCTCGTTGATCTCGATGCGGCCGATGTCGGACAGCGCCAGGCCCGTGCGCTCCAGCAGCAGGCGGATGGCGGGCGCCGGGCCGATGCCCATGATCTCGGGCGGCACGCCCACCGCCGCGGCGCCGACGATGCGCGCCAGCGGCTGCTTGCCATGGGCTTTTGCGTACGCGCCCGAGGCGACGACGGCCGCTGCCGCCGCATCGACCAGGGCCGAGGAGTTGCCACCGGTCTGCACGCCGCCCTCGAACACCGGCCGCAGCTTGGCCAGCACCTCGATGGGCGAGGGGCGCGGGTGCGTGTCCTGCGCGACCTCGGTCGTCTTGCCTTGCAACTTGATGCCGCGCGGCTTGTAGCCGTCGAGCTCGAATTTCTCGGTGACGACCGGCACGATCTCACCGGCCAGGAAGCCGCTTTGCTGCGCCGCCACGGCACGGGCAAACGAGGCGGCGGCAAATTCATCCACCTGCTCGCGCGTGATGCCGTACTTTTTGGCCAGGTTCTCGGCCGTCTGGATCATGTTGATGCCGGGGGCCGGGTCCTTGAGCGCCTCCCACATGTAGTCCTTGAAGCCCACGGGCGCGCCCAGCTTGAAGCCGGTGCGGTGCTCGAACGCGGCAATCGGGTTGCGCGTCATGCTTTCGGCGCCCACCACCAGCGCCGCCTCGCACGCGCCGCCCTGCACGTGCTCGCCGGCCTGGCGAAACAGCTCGAAGCCGGTGCCGCAGATGCGCTGCGCCATGATGGCCGGCACCTCCACCGGCACGCCGGCGTACAGGCCGATGTGGCGCGGCAGGAAGAACTGGTCGAAGTCGCCCGGCGCCATGTTGCCGGTGACGACGGAGCCGATGTCGCTGGCGGCCACGCCCGCGCGCTTGAGTGCTTCGCGCGCCGCCTTGATGCCCAGGTCGGTGGGCGAGACGTGGCCCAGCGCGCCGCAGTAGTCGACCATGGGCGTGCGCACGCCATCCAGCATCCAGACGTCGTGGAAGGCGGTGAAGAATCCTTTGGTGGCCATGGTCAATTCCTTTCAAGGCGCGGGTTTTTCTCCTTCCCCCGCTGGGGGAAGGCAGGGATGGGGGCTGGCGACGTTGGGGCGCCGGGCGGCCCCCACCCCAACCCTCCCCCAGCGGGGGAGGGAGCCAGGCCGGTGCGGCTCACGGTGCGGCCCCCGGCTTGATGACGTCATGCCCCGGCGTCTCGTCGTACAGCGCCTGGACCAGCGCATCGCGCTCCTTGAGCACCGCGCGCTGGTTGATGCTGCCCTTGTCGGTCACCTCGCCCTTGTCGATGGAGGGCGGCTCGGCCAGCAGCAGCAGGCGCGCCACGCGGTTGGCGCTGCCGGTGGCCGTCAGCGACAGGTCGGTCACCAGGCTCTGGAAGCGGGCGCGCACGGCGGCGTGGCGCAGCACCTCGGCCAAGGGTGCATCGGCCGGCAGCCCGGCCAGCGAGCGCACGGCGGGGGTGGGAAACACCAGCGCGCCGATCTCGCTGCGGTTCAGGCCCGTGAGCACCACGTCCTGGATGTAGGGCGCGCCGCCGGCGATCACGCGCGCGCGCAGCGGCCCGACGCTCACGAAGGTTCCGGTGGCCAGCTTGAAGTCCTCGGCGATGCGGCCGTCGAAGCGCAGGCCGCGGTTCGGGTCGGCGTCGTCGATCCACCGCACGGCATCGCCGGTGCAGAAAAAGCCTTCCTCGTCGAAGGCTTCGGCCGTCGCCTCGGGCGCGCGCCAGTAGCCGGGCGTGATGTTGGGGCCGCGGTAGCGCAGCTCCAGCTTGCCTTCGGCCGGCACCAGCTTGCATTCCATGGCGGGCGTGGGCAGGCCCAGGTCGCCCGCCTGGATGTCGGGGCTGGTGGGGAACAGGCCGTAGGGCGAGGACTCCGTCATGCCGAAGCCGCAGGTCATCACCACGCGCTCGCCCAGCTCGCGCTCGGCGCTCTCAAACAGCGAATCCCACACCGGCTGCGCCAGCGAGGCGCCGGCGTAGAAAAACATCTTCACGCGCGAGAGGAAGTTGCGGCGCAGCGCGTCGTCGGTCTTCATGGCGCTGGCGATGGCGTCGAAGCCCGTCGGCACGTTGAAGTACAGCGTGGGCGCGATCTCGCGCAGGTTGCGCAGCGTCTCGCCCACCAGCGCCGGCGTGGGCCGGCCTTCGTCGATGTACAGCGTGCCGCCGTTGGCCAGCACCATGCCCACGTTGTGGTTGCCGCCGAAGGTGTGGTTCCAGGGCAGCCAGTCCACCAGGATGGGCTTTTCGTCCAGCAGGATGGGCATGGACTGGCGCATCTGCTGCTGGTTGGCGCACCACATGCGGTGGGTGTTGATGACGGCCTTGGGCAGCTTGGTCGAGCCGCTGGTGAACAAGAACTTGACGATGGTGTCGGGCCCGGTGGCGGCCTGCGCCGCATCGACGGCGGCCGTGGGCGCGGTGGCCAGCAGCGCGGCCAGCGGCGTGCTGGCGCGGCCCTGCAGCGCGGCGGCGTCCGGGTTGCACGAGAGCACGATCTCGGCATCCTGCGGCGCGGCGGCGGCGATGGCCTTGCCGTAGCGCGCGCCGTCCTCGGCCCAGATCAGGCCGGGCGTGAGCGTCTGAATGATGTGGCGCAGCTTGCCGAAGTCCTGGCTGACGATGGAGTAGGCCGGCGAGGCCGGGCACCAGGGCACGCCGGCCCACAGGCAGCCCAGCGCCAGCAGGGCGTGGTCCAGGCTGTTTTCGCTCAGGATCAGCAGCGGCCGCTCGGCCGACAGGCCGCGCTCGAGCAGCGCCTGGCCGATGCGGCGGGCGCCGTCCAGCGCCTGCGCATAGCTCAGGTGGCGCCACTCGCCCAGGCTGCCGTCGGCCTGGCGCGCCCGCTGGGCCATGAAGCTGACGTCGGGCGTGCTGCGCGCCCAGTGCGCCAGGCGGTCGGACATGCGCGCGTCAAAGGCCTGCAAGGCTTGGTCGGCGCTGAGGTATTGCGCGCCGCCGGCGCCATGGCGTGTCAGCGCGCGGGTGACGCCAAAGCGCAGCGGGCGGTAGCGGGGCGGGGCCGAGTTGGCGGTGGCCTGCGCGGTCATGGGCTTGTCTCCGTACTCTTATATCGATAGCTGCTTGCGCTTGCCAGGCAAGCGCTCAGGCCTTTTTGACCTTGGTGCCGGCTTTGCCCGACAGAAAATCGCGCACGCGCTGCTTCGCTTCGGGTGCGGCCTGGGCAATGGCGCTGATCAGCGCCTCGGTCATCAGGCCGTGGTCGGCCGGCTGCTCGGCAATGCGCGGCAGGGCGTGCATCAGCGCGTAGTTGGTCAGCGGCGCGTTGCCGGCGATGCGCTCGGCCAGCTCCAACGCCTTGTCGAAGGCGCTGCCGGCCGGCACCAAGTATTGCGCAAACCCCAGGCGCTCGCCGTCCTCGGCGTTGTAGACGCGGCCGGTGAGCATCATGTCCGTCATGCGCGCCACCCCGATCAGCTTGGGGATGCGCACCGCGCCGCCGCCGCCCACGAAGATGCCGCGCGAGCCCTCGGGCAGGGCGTAGAAGGTTGTCGCGTCGGCCACGCGGATGTGGCTGCTGGCGGCCAGCTCCAGCCCGCCGCCCACCACGGCGCCGTGCAGCGCGGCCACCACCGGCACCGGGCCGAACTGGATGGCGTCCAGCGCCACGTGCCAGCCGCGCGAGTGGTGCAGGCCCTCGGCCGCGTCGCGCTCTTTCAGCTCCGACAGATCCAGCCCGGCGCAAAAGTGCTCGCCGTCGCCGGTCAGCACGGCGGCGCGCACGGTGCCCGGCAGGTTCTGGAAGGTGTCGCGCAGCGCGGCGACCAGGCCGTCCGACAAGGCGTTGCGCTTGGCGCCGCGCGTCAGGCGCACGATGGCGAGCTGCTTTTTCTTGCCGGCAAATTCGAGGGAAAGGTCTTTTTTCGAGCTGGGCATGGGTGAACTCCAAGTGCCTTTATTGTTTATGATTGATAATTAAAATCAAGGGATTTGGGTTGGCAATTTCCTAGGGAAAACACCAATGATCGAGCGGCATTGGTGCCCGTCGGCCGGGCTGGCCAAACGGCCGGGTCAGCAGCGCCCGGGTGGCCTTGCCGATAGACTGGGCGCCTTGGCCGCGCTCGGCCAGCGCCGTCGTTTTTTGGAGATCCGATCGATGCAACGTCGCAGTTTCCTCACCCTGGCGGCGGCCGCCGCCCCCTGGAGCGCCGCGCAGGCGCAGGGTTTTCCGTCCAAGCCGATCCGCATCGTCGTGCCCAACGCGCCGGGTGGGGCGGCCGACATCACCGCGCGCGCCGTGGGCGAACACATGGCACGCACCCTGGGCCAGCCGGTGATCATCGACAACAAGCCCGGCGCCGGCGGCGTGGTGGCCGGCCAGAACGTGACCAGCGCCGCGCCCGACGGCTACACGCTGCTGCTTATCTCCAGCGGCACGGCCGTCAGCCAGGCGCTGTTCAAGTCGCTGCCCTTCGACACGCTGAAAGCCTTTGCCCCCGTGGCGCCGCTGGCCACCTTCGATCTGGTGATCGTCAGCAAGGAAGGCGGCGCCTTCAAGACGCTGGGTGATCTGATCGAGTACGGGCGCAAGAACCCCGGCAAGCTCAACATCGGCACGCCCAACATCGGCACCACGCAGCACCTGGCGGCCGAGCTGTTCAAGAGCGCCACCGGGCTGGACTTGCAGGTGGTGCCGTTCAAGGGCACGCCCGAAGTCGTCACCGCCATCCGCGGCGACCAGATCCAGGCCGGGCTGGACATCCTGAGCCCCTTGTTGCCACAGTTCCAGAGCAAGGCGCTGCGCCCGCTGGCGGTGACGGGCGCCAAACGCTCGCCCGTGCTGCCGGATGTGCCCACGGCGCAAGAGGCCGGCGTCAAGGGCCTGAACGCCACGTCCTGGAACGGGCTGGCCGTGCCCGCCGGCACGCCGGCGCCCGTGATCGAGCGCCTGAACCGGGCCGTCAACGCCGCGCTGGCGGACGCCGGCGTGCGGCAAAAGCTGGACGCGCTCAACCTCGAGCCGCACCCCGGCACGCCCGCGCAGGCGCGGGAATTGCTCAGCGGCGACATCCAGCGCTGGAGCGAGGTGATCGCCAAGGCGAAGATCGAGCGCAAGTGATCTTGCAAGTCCGATCGACCTTGCCCGCCCCAGTTGCCCATGCTTGACATCCTGGCCATCACCGGCCCCATCTACCTGTGCATCGCGCTGGGCTGGCTGGCCACGCGCACGGGGCTGTTCGAGCGCGGCGACATGCGCGTGCTGGGCCAGTTCGTGCTCTACATCGCGCTGCCGGCCCTGTTGTTCGACGCCGTGGGCAAGCGGCCCATCGGCGACATCCTCGATTGGCACTACCTGGGCGTGTACGCGCTGGGCGGGCTGGCCACCATCGCGCTGGGCCTGGCATGGACGCGGCGCGTGGCCAGGCAGGCGCCACTGCCGGCCGTGATGCAGACCATGGGCATGAGCTGCCCCAACAGCGGCTTCGTCGGCTACCCCATCAACCTGCTGGTGCTGGGCGGCTCCAGCGCGGCAGTGATCCTGGGCATGAACATGCTGGTCGAGAACCTGCTGCTTATCCCGGTGCTGCTGGCGCTGGCCGACGGCGCCGGCGGCGGGCGCCACTGGCGCGCCGTGCTGCGTGGCGTGGCTGCCGGGCTGTGGCGCAACCCGCTGGTGCTGGCTCTGGCCGCGGGGCTGGTGGCGGCGATGCTGGGCCTCAAGCTGCCCGCGCCCATCGAGCGCACGGTGAGCCTGTTGGCCCAGGCCAGCGCGGCGCTGTCGCTGTTCGTCATCGGCGGCTCGCTGGCGGGCTTGCGGCTGCAGGGCATGGGTCGCCAGGTCGCGCGCGTCGCCGTCGGCAAGCTCGTCGCCCACCCGCTGCTGACGGCGGGCGTGCTGGCGCTGGCCGCCGCGCTGGGCACGCCGCTGGCCGACCCGGCGCTGCGCACCGGCGTGATCCTGACCACCGCGTGCCCGATGTTCAGCATCTACCCCATCCTGGCCGGGCGCAGCGGCGAGGAGGGCATGGCCGCCGCCGCGCTGCTGGGCACCACCTTGGCCTCGTTTTTCAGCATCAGCGCGCTGCTGTGGTTGCTGGGGTGAGCGGCGCCGGCAGCCTGGGCAGGCTGCTATACGATGCCACCCTGTCATCACCACAATACCCGAGGAGACTTCATGACCGTGCTTGCCCCCCGTTGGATTCGTCATGCCGGCGCTGCCGCTGCATTGGCCTTGCTGGCCGCCTGCGCCAGCGCCCCCGCGCCCATCGCGCAAACGCCCGGCTGCCTGAGCGACGCGCAGATCAGCGCCTGGGTGGCCGACTACAACGCGCGCAAGCCGGCCATGAACCCGCCCGAATCCATGACCATGCAGGACGCGGTCTGCACGCGCGCCAGGTTTCAGCAGCGCCTGGCCGCGCAGGACGGGCCGCTGGTGGGCTACAAGGCGGGCCTGACCAATCCGGCGGTGCAAAAGCGCTTCAACACCGACCAGCCGGTGTGGGGCGCGCTGTACCTGTCCATGCTGCTGGACAGCGGTGCCACGGTGGACGCGGCCTTTGGCGCGCGGCCGTTGTATGAAGCCGACCTGCTGGTGCGCGTCAAGGACGCCGGCATCAACGCGGCCAAAACCCCGGCCGAGGTCTTGCAGCACGTGGATCAGATCGTGCCCTTCATCGAGCTGCCCGACCTGATGGTGCAGGCCCCACCCAAGCTGAACGGCGTGGGCGTGAGCGCCATCAACGTCGGCGCGCGCCTGGGCGTGCGCGGCCCCGGGCTGGCGGTGCCGGCTGATGCGGCGGGCCAGGCCAAATTGCTGACCGAACTGCGCGACATGGACGTGAGCCTGACCGACGCGCAAGGCGTCAAGCTGGGCGGCGGCAAGGGCAGCGACGTGCTGGAGCACCCGCTGAACGCGGTCGTCTGGCTGGCCGGCGCGCTGAAGGCACAGGGCCTGGCCATGCAGCCGGGCCAGCTCATCAGCCTGGGATCGTTTTCGGCCCTGCTGCCGCCCAAGCCGGGGCTGAAGGTCACCGTCCACTACGGCGGCGTGCCGGGCCTGCAGCCGGTGACGGTGACGTTCCGGTGAGTGGGTGCACTGAGGTTTGAATAAAACCGGACGCAGAGGACGCAGAGAAAACGCAGAGGACGCAAAAGAATACAAAATTGATTTGCATTGGCCGGAAACCGGCGACCATTCGGCGCGACGTACTATCAAAACGAAAGCAACCCTGCCCCTGTCTTTTTTGCGTCCTCTGCGAATCCTTTGCGTCCTCTGCGTCCGGTTGTTCGTGCTTCATTGCAATGACCCCCGAAGTCAACGCCCGCTACACCCCCACCATGCGCCTGCTGCTGGAGCGCATGGCGCGCGCGCCGTATCCGCCGCTGCACACGCTCAGCGCGCAGGCGGCCAAGCAGGCTTATGAAAAATCCGCTGGCGTGCTGGAGGTTCCCAAGCCCGAGCTGGCGCGCATGCACGATCTGGTCATCACCGCGCGCGACGGCGCCGCGCTGCGCGCCCGCCTGCTGGCGCCCAGCAGCGATGCGGGCCTGCCGGTGCTTTTGTTCCTGCACGGGGGCGGCTTCACCATCGGCAGCATCGACACCCACGACACGCTGTGCCGCATGCTGGCCAAGCTGAGCGGCGTGGCGGTGCTGACGCTGGAGTACCGCCTGGCACCCGAGCACCGCTTTCCCACCGCCGTCAATGACGCCTGGGACGCCCTGCAATGGCTGGCCGGCGAGGGCGCGCGCACGCTGGGGCTGGACGCCACGCGCATCGCCGTCGGCGGTGATTCGGCTGGCGGCACGCTGGCGGCGGTCAGCGCCATCCAGGCGCGCGACGCCGGCCTGCCGCTGGCGCTGCAGCTGCTGATCTACCCGGGCACCACGGCGCACCAGGACACGCCGTCGCATGCCACCCACGCCGACGACCCGATGATCGACAAGGCGCAGATCGACTGGTTCTTCGGCCAGTACATCGATGAGAGTCAGCGCGAGGACTGGCGCTTTGCCCCGCTGCTGGCCGACGACGTCGAGGGCGTGGCCCCCGCCTGGCTGGGCCTGGCCGAATGCGACCCGCTGGTGGACGAGGGCGTGCTGTACGCCGACAAGCTGCGCGCCGCCGGCGTGCCGGTCGATCTGGAAATCTACCGCGGCGTGGTGCACGGCTTCGTGCAGATGGGCCGCGCGCTGCCCGAGGCGCGGCGCTTTCACCACGACGCCGCGCAAGCGCTGCGCCAGGCGTTCGGCCGTTGACTGGATACTATTGATCTGATAGCTGCTTGCGCTTGTCCATCAAGCGCCAAAGCCTTGTTTGAGTTGCAAATCATGGACAAGACCCCGTTGCCGCGCCGTGCCGACTTCCGCTTCTTCGAGCCCCTGCGCGTGCGCTGGGCCGAGGTGGACATGCAGGGCATCGTCTTCAACGCCCACTACCTGATGTACTTCGACACCGCCGTCACCGGCTACTGGCGCGCGCTGGCGCTGCCCTATGCCCAGGCCATGGCGCAGTTGCAGGGCGACCTGTACGTGCGCAAGGCGGGCATCGAGTTCCATGCCTCGGCGCGCATGGACGACAGCCTGGCTGTCGGACTGCGTTGCGCGCGCATCGGCAGCTCGTCGATGAGCATGGCCGGCGCCATCTTCCGCGGCGACCAATTGCTCATCACCGGCGAGCTGGTGTACGTGTTTGCCGACCCGGTGACGCAGACGGCCCGCCCGATTCCGCCGCCCATGCGCGCCATCGTGCAGGGCTTCGACGCCGGCGAGGCGATGAGCAATGTGCGCATCGGCGACTGGGCCACGCTGGGCGAGGCCGCGGCCGCCGTGCGCACGGCCGTGTTTGTCGAGGAGCAGGGCATCGCCCGCGAGGACGAGTGGGACGAAGCCGATCACACGGCGGTACACGCCGTGGCCACCAACCGCCTGGGCCAGAGCGTGGCCACCGGCCGGCTGTTGCAGGACGCTCCGGGCGTGGCCCGCATCGGCCGCATGGCCGTGCTGCGTCCGCTGCGCGGCTCAGGTCTGGGCGAGCAGATCATCGCCGCGCTGGAGCAGGCCGCGCGGGCGCGCGGCGACGCGCAAGTGCGCCTGAACGCCCAGCGCAGCGCCGAGGGCTTCTATCGGCGGCTGGGCTATGCGCCGTATGGCGAGCCCTTCGACGAAGTGGGCATCCCGCACATTGCCATGCGCAAGGCGCTGGCGGCGGGTTGAAGCGCGTATCCTTGCGACCAGACTGGCCAGATAAGTTATTTCGTTTGCACCCTCTGAGCTTCAAACGCCCAGGCCGGGCACGTCCACCCGCGTGGTCCAGATCTGCGCCTCGCGCACCGGGGCCCGGTTGTGCTCCATGAAGTCGGGCGCCACGCACAGGAACAGCGTGCGGCCGTCGGGCCCGCCCAGCGTGCAGGCAAAGGTGCCGAGCTGGCCGGTCGAGACTTCCTGCAGCACGCGCCCGCCCTCGGCCACGCGCAGCGCGCGGTTGCCCACCGCGTCGGACAGCCACACGGCGCCTTCGGCGTCCAGCACGCCGCCATCGGGGGCCACCTTGCCGCCGGCGATGTAGTCGTTGATGCTCTCGCTTTGCACCAGCGGGCCGAACACCGCCCAGTCGCGGCGCGGGCCCAGGCCGCCGTCGGCGGCGATGTCGAACACAGAGAGGCGGTTGCCCAGCGTTTCGTTGACGATCAGCCGCTTGCCGTCGGGCGTGGGCATGATGGCGTTGGGAAAGTACAGATCGCGCGCCGCTTCGGTCACGCGCCCGTCGGGGTCCACGCGCGCCAGGCTGGCGGTGCGCACCGCGCCGCCGCTCATCAGGTCGAACCCGAAGTTGCCGACCCAGGCGCGGCCCTGCGCGTCCACGGCCATGTCGTTGCAGTGGCCGGTGGCCACGCCCGACAGATCGGCGTGCGTCACCAGCCGGCCGTCGGCCTCGCGGCGCAGCAGCTTGCGATCGCGCATCGACACGATCAGCAGCCGCCCGTCGGGCAGCCAGCCCAGGCCCGAGGGCTGGCCCGGCACATCGGCGATCTTCTCGACCTTGCCCTGCAGGTCGCAGGCCAGCACCTGATGCGTGTAGAAGTCCGACAGCCACAGGCGGCCGTCGTGCCAGCGGGGGGCTTCGAAATAGCTGTATCCCGTGAGCAGGGGGGTGAGGTCGGACATGGTGGGGCTCCTGGATGAATGAGCGGCCATCTTAGGAGCAGGCGGCAGGCGATGGAAGTCGCCCGCGTGTCACCGTTTGCGCGCGGTCACAGATCCTCGCGCAGCGGGTAGGGGATGGCCAGCTCCTGCAAACGCGCGCCTTCGGGCTCGCCCACGCGCAGCGCCAGCCCCGCCGCCACATCCTCGCTGCGCAAGACCGCGATCACCGCCGTGCCGCCCTGGGGCGCCTTGGCCGCCTGGGCAATCACGCCCACGGGCTCGCGCGCGTCGCCCGCCGCAAACACGTCCTGCCCCGCCTGCGCCGCGCCATCGACGTGCCCCACATAGGCCCGCCGCTTGATGGCGCCGCGAAACTGGCTGCGCGCCACCACCTCCTGACCGGGGTAGCAGCCCTTCTTGAAGCTGACACCGTCCACCGACTCGTAGTTGAGCATCTGCGGCACGAAGGCCTCGACCACCGGCGCGGTGACCGTGGCCACGCCGCTGCGCACGGCGGCAAAGTCCCACAACGCGGCGCTCAGGGCGGCGCCGGGCGGTGGCGCGCTGCCGACGGGGCCGATCCACAGCGCGCGGGCGGCGCCGTCGGCTGGTGGCAGCGGCACCAAAAGATGCGTGTCATTCTGGCCTGAAGCGCTGGATCGATCAGCGCCGGGAGCTACTGCATTGATAGCGTCCCCGACCAGGCCGTACAGCTGCAACTCGTGGGACGCGTCACTCAGGCGCACCTTGGCGCGCAGCACGAACATCGACAATTTCTTGAGCGTGGGCGCCAGCAGGTCGCGGCTGCACACCAGCCAGAACTCGTCATCGGCGCGCCGCCCCACGATGAAGCTGGCCAGCAGGCGGCCCTTGGCGTTGCACAGCCCGGCCAGCCGCGCCTGGCCGGGCGCGATGGCGGCCACGTCCTGCGTCAGCTGGCTTTGCAAAAAGGCGGCGGCCTGCTCGCCCTGGGCGCGGATCACGCCCAGGTGGGGCAGGGCGGCCGCGCCCGACAGGGCGGCGGCAGTTGCGGGCGAAGGACACAGGGGCTCGGACATGCGCTGAATTATCATGGCCGCCCCTTTTGTTTGCTTGGGCTCCATCGCGTCGTGCGCCGACTCCTGCTGCTTCTCGTCATTGCGCTGCTCGCCGGCGCCGGCCTGCTGGGCTGGTGGGTCACGCAGCCGCTGCCCCTGCGCAGCGATACGGTCGAGATGAGCGTGCCCGCCGGCGCATCCCTGCGCACCGCCGCCAACCAGGCGGTGAAGGCCGGGGTGGAGCTGCCGGCCGACGTGCTGTATGGCTACTTTCGCTGGCAGGCCGGCCAGCAGACCATCAAGCCGGGCGACTACGCGGTCACCCGCGGCATGCGCGCGCAAGACCTGCTGGACAAGCTGATCCGCGGCGACCGCATCCTGCTGCCCGTCACCTTCGTCGAAGGCTGGACCTTCAAGCAGGTGCGCCAAGCGCTGGCGCAGGCCGAGCAGCTCAAGCACGACAGCGCCGCGCTGTCGGGCGCCGAGGTGATGACCGCGCTGGGCCGCCCCGGCGTGGCGCCCGAGGGGCGGTTTTTTCCGGACACCTACCTGTACGCCAAGAACGCCAGCGACCTCGCCGTGCTGCGCGAAGCCCTGCAGCTGATGGACAAGCGCCTGGCCGCCGCGTGGGACGCGCGCACGCCAGGCCTGCCGCTGAAAACGCCCGATGACGCCCTGATCCTGGCCAGCCTGGTCGAGAAGGAAACCGGTCAGGCGGCCGACCGCGCCGAGATCGCCGGCGTCTTCATCAACCGCCTGCGCCTGGGCATGCGCCTGCAGACGGACCCCAGCGTGATCTACGGCCTGGGCGACGCGTTCGACGGCAACCTCAAGCGCAGCCACCTGGCCAGCGACACGCCCTTCAACACCTACACCCGCGCCGGCCTGCCGCCCACGCCCATCGCCATGCCCGGCAAGGCTTCGCTGATGGCGGCGGTGCAGCCGGCGCAAACCAAGGCCTTGTACTTCGTGGCCCGCGGCGACGGCTCCAGCCAGTTCAGCCCGACGCTGGACGAGCACAATCGGGCGGTGAACAAATATCAGCGCGGAGGGGGCAACTGATGCCGGGCACGGGCCTGTTCTTGACGTTTGAAGGCATCGACGGCGCCGGCAAGTCCAGCCACATGGCGGCGTTGGCCGACGCCTTTCGTGCCGCCGGCCGCGCCGTGGTGCTCACGCGCGAGCCGGGCGGCACGCCGCTGGCCGAGAAGATCCGCCAACTGGTTCTGCACGACCCGATGGACGCCCTGACCGAGGCCCTGCTGATGTTTGCCGCCCGGCGCGAGCACCTCACGCAAATCATCGTGCCGGCGCTGGCGCGCGGCGCGGTGGTGCTGTGCGACCGCTTCACCGACTCGACCTTTGCCTACCAGGGCGGGGGGCGCGGCTTCGACTGGGAATCGCTATTGATTCTGGAGCGACTTGCGCAGACCCTGAGCGGTCCACAGGCCGATTTGATTCATCAAACGCTGCTGCAACCCGACCTGACGCTGTGGTTCGAGCTGCCGCCGGCCGTGGCCGCCCAGCGCCTGGCGGGCGCGCGCGTGCCCGACAAGTTCGAGGCCCAGCCCCTCGCCTTTTTCGAGGCCGTGCATGCCGGCTACGCCCGCCGCGCGCAGCAGGACCCGGCGCGCTTTGCCCGCATCGACGCCAACCAGCCCATGGCGGCGGTCGGCCAGGCCGTGCGGGCCGCCGTGCAGGCGCGGGGCTGGCTGTGAGCGCAGCGCTGGCCCCCTGGATCGCGCGCCAATTGCAGGCGCTGCTGGCCCAGCGCGGCCACGCCTGGCTGCTGCAAGGGCCTTCGGGGCTGGGCCAGTTCGACCTCGCCTTGGCCCTGGTGCGCGCATGGCTGTGTGACCAGCCCACACCCCAGGGCGCGTGCGGCACGTGCGCCAGCTGCCACGCCATCGACGTGCACGCCCACACCGACCTGGTGGTGCTGATGCCCGAGACCGAGATGCTCGCGCGCGGCTGGCCCCTGCCCGAAAAGGCGCAGGCCGACATCGACGACAAGAAGCGCAAGCCCAGCCGCGACATCCGCGTGGACGCCATGCGCGAGGCCATCGAGTTTGCCCAGCGCACGAGCGGCCGCGGGCGCGGCAAGGCCCTGCTGATCTACCCGGCCGAGCGCATGAACGCGGTCACCGCCAATGCCTTGCTCAAGACGCTGGAAGAGCCCCCGGGCGACGCGCGTTTCGTGCTGGCCAGCGACGCGGCGCATCTGCTGCTGCCCACCATCCGCAGCCGCTGCCTGGCGCACACGATGGCCTGGCCCGCCGAGCCCGAGGCCCTGGCCTGGCTGGCGGGGCAGGGCGTGGCCGCCGGCGCGGGCGCGGCGGCCCTGCGCGCCGCCGGGGGCCGCCCCTCATCCGCGCTGACCTGGGCGGCCGACAAGGACAGCGCCAGCCAATGGGCCGCCCTGCCGCGCGCCATGGCCCGGGGCGACGTCGCGGCGCTGGCGCCATTGAGCCTGCCCGAGGCGGTCGATTGCCTGCAAAAGCTGTGCCACGACCTGCTGGCCCGCCAACTGGGCGCCGCGCCCCGCTTCTTCGACCCTGCCGACCTGCCCGCGCGCGCGCTGCCGCTGGCGGCGCTCACCCGCTGGTGGAAGCTGCTGGCCGAATCCGCCCGCAGCGCCGAACATCCGTTAAACGCCGGTTTGGCGACAGAATTCCTGGTCAGCAGCGCCCATCAGGCCCTAAACTCCAAGTCCTGACGTTTTCGGCCCTGCGCAAACCATGTCCACCACCCAAAGCGGCGCCCTCAGTTCGGCGCGTCCCAGCGTCATCCAGCTGGCCATCAAGGAAAAGGCGGCCTTGTACGCCGCCTATATCCCCGCGTTCTCCGAGGGCGGCATCTTCGTGCCCAGCGCGCGCGAGCATCGCCTGGGCGACGACGTCTACGTGCTGCTCACCCTGCTGGACGACCCGCAGCGCTATCCGGTGTCCGGCAAGGTGGCCTGGATCACCCCGGCGCGCGCCGCGGGCAATCGCACGCAGGGCGTGGGCATCCGCTTTCCCAAGGACGAAAAGTCCGAGCAGCTCAAGTCCAAGATCGAGCTGATCCTCGGCTCCGCGCTGGGCTCCGACCGTCCGACCCAGACGTTTTGAACCCAGGCCGGACAGCCTGACAGCCGAACGCAGAGGACGCGAAGGCTTCGCAAAGGGCGCAGAAAAGTCAAATTGATGACTATAATTTTGATAGCTGCTGCGCTTGCGGTTGATGGGGCGACAAGCCCGATTTCAAATTTTTCTTCTTCTGCGTCCTCTGCGCGCTCTCTGCGACCTCTGCGTTCGGCTGTTGGGTTCGCTGTTTGACAGGGCGGCCAAACACCCCACAGCCCCAGCAGTACCATCAGGGCCGCATGTTCACCGATTCGCACTGTCACCTCACTTTCCCCGAGCTTGCGGCCGATTGGCCCGCCATTCGCGCCGCCATGGCCGCCGCCCGGGTCACGCGCGCGCTGTGCATCAGCACCACGATGGAGGAATTTCCCCAGGTGCAGGCGCTGGCCGCCGCGCACGACAACCTGTGGGCCACTGTGGGCGTGCATCCCGACAGCGAGGATGTGCACGAGCCCAGCGTCGATGAGTTGCTGGCGGCCGCCCGCCAGCCCAGGGTGGTGGCCATTGGCGAAACCGGGCTGGACTACTACCAGATGGACGAGCGCAAGGGCGGGCGTGCCGTGGCCGACCTGGACTGGCAGCGCCAGCGCTTTCGCACCCACATCCGCGCCGCGCGCCAGGCCGGGCTGCCGCTTGTCATCCACACCCGCGCCGCCTCCGCCGACACCCTCGCCATCCTGGATGAGGAGGGCGAGAACGGCAGCGCCGGCAGCGCCGGCGGCGTGTTTCACTGCTTCACCGAAAGCGCCGAAGTGGCCCGCGCCGCGCTCGATCGGGGTTTTCACATCTCGTTTTCCGGCATCGTCACCTTCAAGAGCGCGCGCGATCTGCAGGACGTGGCGCGCTGGGTGCCCGACGAGCGCCTGCTGATCGAGACCGACTCGCCCTATCTGGCGCCCGTGCCCTATAGGGGCAAGATCAACACGCCGGCCTACGTGCCCCACGTGGCCGCGCGGCTGGCGGAACTGCGCGGCGTTGGCGTGGATCGCATCGCCACGCTCACCAACGAGAATTTCACTCGTCTTTTTCCGGGGGTTGCGCCATGAAGCGCCTGCTTGTCTCCAAATCGCTTGTTGCCATCGCCCTGGGCCTGGGCGCCCTGGCGCCCGTCTGGGCGGCCGACGCCGGCGACTTCTTTCGCGCCATCCACCAGGACAACGACTACGCCATGCGCCGCCTGCTGGAGGACGGGTTCGACCCCAACACCAAGAGCGACAAGGGCGTGCCCGGCCTGTACATGGCGCTGCAGGAAGGCTCCATGAAGGTGGCCAAGGTGCTGCTGCAGTCGCGCCGCCTCAAGGCCGAGCAGCGCAACGCCACCGACGAAAGCCCGCTGATGATGGCCGCGCTCAAGGGCCAGCTGGACGTGGCCCAGGCGCTGATCGACAAGGACGCCGACGTCAACAAGACCGGCTGGACGCCGCTGCACTACGCGGCCACCGGCGGACACCTGAAGATGATCGAGCTGCTGCTGGAGCACTACGCCTTCATCGACGCGCAGGCACCCAACGGCAACACGCCGCTGATGATGGCGGCCTACTTCGGCACGCCCGAGGCCGTCAAGTTGCTGATCGAGCAGGGCGCCGACGTGAAGATGACGAACCAGAGCGGCAAGACCGCGCTGGATTTTGCGCAAATGGCCAAGCACCGCAACTCGGCCGAGCTGATCACCGAGGGCCTGCGCCGCAGCCAGGGCGTGCCGCGCGGGCAGTGGTGAGGCGCCCGCAGTAGAATGCCAAGCTTCGGGCGCATGGTGCGTCCCATTCAAAAGAGCGAGAAAGGCAGCGACGGGTTATGACACCGCGAACTTGTGGAACCACCCCGATGGTTTGAGACCGTTCGCGTTGCATGGCCTGGCCCCAGCCCCATCGAGGCAGCGGCCACCCGATCACCAAGGCGCGGTCTTCACCGCGCTTTTTGTTTGCCTTTTCATCTTCACGCGCAGGCTTGGCCTGCCCCATACGACGGAGCACTTTCATGGTTCAAATCACGCTGGCCGACGGCTCGAAACGGGACTTCGAGGGCCCCGTCACGGTGGCCGAGGTGGCCCAGTCCATCAGTCCCGGCCTGGCCAAGGCCGCGCTGGGCGGCAAGGTCGGCGGCAAGCTGGTGGACACCAGCTACTGCATCGACGCCGATGCGCCGCTCACCATCATCACCGCCAAGGACGCCGACGGCCTGGAGATGATCCGCCACTCCACCGCCCACCTGCTGGCCTACGCCGTCAAGGAGCTGTTTCCCGACGCGCAGGTCACCATCGGCCCGGTGATCGACAACGGCTTTTACTACGACTTTTCGTACAAGCGCCCCTTCACGCCCGAGGACCTGGCCGCCATCGAGAAAAAAATGAGCGAGCTGGCCGCCAAGGACGAGCCCGTGGTGCGCCGCGTGCTGCCGCGCGACGAAGCCGTGCAGTATTTCAAGGGACTGGGCGAGCACTACAAGGCCGAGATCATCGCCAGCATCCCCAGCAACGAGGACGTGAGCCTGTACCGCGAGGGCGCTTTTGAAGACCTGTGCCGCGGCCCGCACGTGCCCAGCACCGGCAAGCTGAAATTCTTCAAGCTGATGAAGGTGGCCGGCGCCTATTGGCGGGGCGATCATCGCAACGAGATGCTGCAGCGCATCTACGGCACCGCCTGGGCCAGCAAGGACGAGCTGGCGCAGTACCTGCACATGCTGGCCGAGGCCGAAAAGCGCGACCACCGCAAGCTGGGGCGCGAGCTGGATCTGTTCCACATCGACGAGCACTCGCCCGGAACGGTGTTCTGGCACCCCAAGGGCTGGGCGCTGTGGCAGGAGGTCGAGCAGTACATGCGCCGCGTGTACCGCGACAACGGCTACCAGGAGGTGAAAGGCCCGCAAATCCTGGACAAGGGCCTGTGGGAAAAAACCGGCCACTGGGACAAGTACCGCGAGAACATGTTCACCACGGAGTCGGAAAAGCGCGAGTACGCGCTCAAGCCGATGAACTGTCCCGGCCACATCCTGATCTTCAAGCAGGGCGTCAAGAGCTACCGCGACCTGCCGCTGCGCTACGGCGAATTCGGCGCCTGCCACCGCAACGAGCCCTCGGGCGGCCTGCACGGCATCATGCGCGTGCGCGCCTTCACGCAGGACGATGGGCACATTTTCTGCACCGAAGACCAGATCCTGGCCGAGTGCACGGCCTACACGGCGCTGCTGCAAAAGGTGTATGCCGACTTTGGCTTCACCGACATCATTTACAAGGTGGCGACGCGGCCCGACCAGCGCATCGGCTCCGACGCGGTGTGGGACAAGGCCGAGCACGCGCTGATCGAAAGCCTCAAGGCCTCGGACTGCCAATTCGAGATCTCGCCGGGCGAGGGCGCCTTCTATGGCCCCAAGATCGAATACACGCTGAAGGACGCCATCGGCCGCCAGTGGCAGTGCGGCACCATGCAGGTGGATTTTTCGATGGCCGAGCGGCTGGACGCCGAATACGTGGGCGAGGACGGCGCGCGCCACCGCCCCGTCATGCTGCACCGCGCCATCGTCGGCAGCCTGGAGCGCTTCATCGGCATCCTGATCGAGCAGCACGCCGGCGCCATGCCCGTGTGGCTGGCGCCGGTGCAGGTGCTGGTCACCGGCATCACCGACGCGCAGGCCGATTACGTCCAACGTGTGGCGAAAACGCTGCGCGATCAAGGGCTTAGAGTGGCGACGGATCTGCGCAACGAGAAAATTACCTATAAAATACGCGAGCATTCGTTGCAAAAGCTGCCCTACATCCTGGTCGCGGGCGACAAGGAAAAGGCAGCCGGCGCCGTCGCAGTGCGCGCCCGGGGCAATGTCGATCTCGGGGTGGAGTCGCTCGAAGCGTTTGCCAAACGCATCGCCGGCGACATTTCCACAAAAGCCTGATTTTTAATCCATTCGTGGTTCAGGCCGCGTCAAACGGGCGGCATTTGCTATTTTTTGAATAGCGTTTTTTGAGGAATCGATACCATCGCTACCAATTTTCGTGACCGCCGCCAACGCGAGGAGCGCGCCCATCGTCTGAACCGGGAAATCATGGCCCCCGAGGTGCGCCTGAACGGGCCCAACAACGAGCCGCTGGGCATCGTGCCCATCCAGGAGGCCCTGCGCATGGCGGGCGAGCTGGACGTCGATCTGGTCGAGATCGCCGCCACGGCCGTTCCGCCCGTCTGCCGCCTGATGGACTACGGCAAGTTCAAGTACCAGGAGCAGAAGAAGGCGGCCGAGGCCAAGGCCAAGCAGACGGTCATCGAAATCAAGGAAGTGAAGTTTCGCCCCGCCACCGATGACGGCGACTACAACATCAAGCTGCGCAACATCCGCCGCTTTCTGGCCGATGGCGACAAGATCAAGGTCACGCTGCGTTTTCGCGGCCGCGAGATCACGCACCAGGAGCTGGGCATGGCGCTGCTCGATCGCGTGCGCGCCGATCTGGCCGACGCCATCGTGGTCGAGCAGTTTCCCAAGCTGGAGGGCCGCCAGATGATCATGATGCTGGCGCCCTCGCGCAAGAAGGCGGCCGCTGCGCCGGCCAAGGCGGCGACGCCGGCCAGCGAGGAAGCAGCAACCCCCGCCGCCGGTTGAACCGGCGCCAGGGCGCAAGAATTTGCCGGGCTTGCCCGGCGAACGGGCAGATTGCAAGGTCTGCCACCAGAAGTGGCTCGGGGCCAGTCAAGGGTGCAAGGATTTGCGCACGCCTCACGAGCACAAGCAAAAAGGAGCATGTCACATGCCCAAAATGAAGACCAAGAGCAGCGCGAAAAAGCGTTTTCGCGTTCGTCCCGGTGGCACCGTCAAGCGCGGTCAAGCCTTCAAGCGTCACATCCTGACCAAGAAGACCACCAAGAACAAGCGCCACCTGCGCGGTGCGGTGAATGTGCATGAGACCAACATGGGTCACATGGCGCAGATGCTGCCCTTCGCTGGCCTTTGATCAACCGACGAACCAGGAGAAAACGACATGCCTCGCGTCAAACGTGGTGTAACCGCCCGTGCTCGTCACAAGAAAATTCTCGCCCTGGCCAAGGGTTTCCGCGGCCGCCGCAAGAACGTCTTCCGCGTCGCCAAACAGGCGGTGATGAAGGCAGGCCAATACGCCTACCGTGATCGCCGCAACAAGAAGCGCGACTTCCGCCGCCTGTGGATTGCCCGCATCAACGCCGCCGCGCGTGAATGCGGCATCACCTACAGCCAGTTCATCAACGGCATGAACAAGGCCGGGATCGAGCTCGACCGCAAGGTGCTGGCCGACCTGGCCGTGCACGACAAGGCGGCTTTTGCCGGCATCGTCGAGCAGGCCAAGGCCAAACTCGCCTGATTCAGGCGCCACCGCGCGACACTCTGATTTTCATAGCTGGTTGCGCAGGTGGTTCAAGGGGTTGAGGCCGGTTTGGCTTCAATCCCTTTTTCATTTCGGATTTTTCAGCTGCCGCATTCATGACTGCCATTGCCGAACCCAGTGACCTGACCGAGCTGGTGCGCGACGCCACGCTGCGCTTTTCGCAAAGCGCGGCGCCCGCCGACCTGGAAAACGCCAAGGCGCTGTTCCTGGGCAAGGCCGGGCGCGTCACCGAGCTGATGAAGGGCCTGGGCGCCCTGGGGATTGACGAGAAGAAGGCGCGCGGCGCTGCCATCAACCAGGCCAAGCAGGCCATCGAGGCGGCGCTGAACGCGCGCCGCCAGGCCCTGCAGGACGCCGAGCTGGAGCGCCAGTTGCAGGCCGAGGCGCTGGACGTGAGCCTGCCCGGGCGCGAGCGCGGCACGGGCGGCCTGCACCCCATCTCGCGCGCCTGGGAGCGCATCGAGCAGGTGTTCGGCAGCATGGGTTTCGACGTGGCCGACGGCCCCGAGATCGAGAGCGACTGGTTCAACTTCACCGCGCTGAACAACCCGCCCAACCACCCGGCGCGCTCGATGCAGGACACCTTCTACGTCGATCTGCAGGACGAAGGCGGCCAGCCGTACTGCCTGCGCACGCACACCAGCCCCATGCAGATCCGCTATGCCACGGCGCACGCCAAGCGTCACGCGGCGGCCCTGGCGCGCGGCGAGATGAGCGAAATCCGCGTCATCGCCCCGGGCCGCACCTATCGCGTGGACAACGATGCCACGCACTCGCCCATGTTCCACCAGGTCGAGGGCCTGTGGCTGGGCGAGAACGTCAGCTTCAAGGACCTGAAGGTCACCTACCTGAACTTTTGCAAGGCCTTCTTCGAGACCGACGACCTGACGCTGCGTTTTCGCCCCAGCTACTTTCCCTTCACCGAGCCCAGCGCCGAGATCGACATCCAGTTCGCCCGCGGTCCGCTGGCCGGCAAGTGGCTGGAGGTGTCGGGCTCCGGCCAGGTGCACCCGCAGGTGGTGCGCAACATGGGGCTGGACCCCGAGCGCTTCATCGGCTTTGCCTTCGGCTCGGGCATCGACCGCCTGGCCATGCTGCGCTACGGCGTGAACGACTTGCGTCTGTTCTTCGAAGGCGACACCCGTTTTCTCAGCCAGTTCCGCTGATCGAGGCCCCTCCCATGCAGTTTCCCGAATCCTGGTTGCGCGCGTTCTGCAATCCCCCGCTGTCCACGCAAGAGCTGGCCGACACCTTGACCATGGGCGGCTTCGAGGTCGAGTCCTTGCGCCCGGTCGCGCCGCCGTTCACGCACATCGTGGTGGGCGAAATCAAGCACGCCGAGCAGCACCCCAACGCCGACCGCCTGCGCGTGTGCCAGGTCGATGCGGGGCAGGGCGCTTTGCTCAATATCGTCTGCGGCGCGCCCAATGCGCGAGTGGGCATCAAGGTGCCCTGCGCGCTGGTGGGCGCGCAATTGCCTCCCGGCGAAGACGGCAAGCCCTTCGTCATCAAGACCGGCAAGCTGCGCGGCGTGGAAAGCCAGGGCATGCTGTGCTCGGCGCGCGAGCTGGGCCTGTCGGATGACCACGGCGGCCTGCTCGAACTGGCGGCCGATCTGCCGCCGGGCCAGGACATCCGTGCCGCGCTCGACCTGGACGACACCGTGTTCGAGCTCAAGCTCACGCCCAACCTGGGCCACGCACTCAGCGTCCATGGCGTGGCGCGCGAGCTCTCGGCGCTGACCGGCGCGCCCCTGCTGACGCCCGCGATCGCGCCCGTGCCCGCCAGCATGGCCGAGGTGCTGCCGGTCACCATCAGCGCGCCCGATCTGTGCGGCCGCTTTTCGGGCCGCGTGATCCGCCACGTCAACACCCGCGCCGCCACCCCCGCGTGGATGGTCGATCGGCTGGCGCGCTGCGGCCAGCGCAGCGTGACCGCGCTGGTGGACATCTCCAACTACGTGATGTTCGAGTACGGCCGGCCCACGCACATCTTTGACCTGGACAAGATCCACGGTGGGTTGGACGTGCGTTGGGGCCGCACCGGCGAAACGCTCAAGCTGCTGAACGGCAACACCGTCGAACTGGATGAAAGCGTGGGCGTGATCGCCGACACGCAGGCCGTTGAGTCCCTGGCCGGCATCATGGGCGGCGACGCCACCGCGGTGTCGGACGACACGCAGAACATCTACGTCGAGGCCGCCTTCTGGTGGCCAGACGCCGTGGCCGGCCGTTCGCGCCGCTACAACTTTGGGACCGACGCCGGCCATCGCTTCGAGCGCGGCGTCGATCCTTCGCTCACCGTGGCGCACATCGAGCGCATCACCCAGCTCATCATCGACATCTGCGGCACGCCGCAAACGCAGTGCGGACCCGTCGATGACCAGCAGCCCAACATGCCGGTGCCGCAGCCCGTGACGCTGCGCGTGGCGCGCGCGGCCAAGGTCATCGGCATGCCGCTCACGCAGGCGCAGTGCGAAGGAGTCATGCACCGCTTGGGCCTGGGCTTCACGCCGGGCGATGGCACGCTCACCGTCATGCCGCCGCCGCACCGGTTCGACCTGCGCATCGAGGCCGACCTGATCGAGGAAGTGGCGCGCATCATCGGCTACCAGCAGTTGCCCGAGACCGCGCCGCTGGCCCCCATCGTGCCGCGCACCCGCTCCGAATCGCGCCGCAGCGCCTTCGACGTGCGCCACGCCTTGGCCGACCTGGGCTATCTGGAGACCATCAACTTCAGCTTTGTCGACGAGGCCTGGGAGCGCGACCTGGCGGGCAACGCCAACCCCGTGCGCCTGCTCAACCCCATCGCCAGCCAGATGAACGTGATGCGCTCGTCGCTGCTGGGCTCGCTGCTCGACGTGCTCAAGCACAACGTCGATCGCCGCGCCAGCCGCCTGCGCGTGTTCGAGGTCGGCCGCGTCTTTCTGCGCGATGCGCACGTGGGCACCACCGACGAGACCGTGCGCGGCGTGCGCCAGCCCATGCGCGTGGCCGGCACGATCTATGGCCCCGCAGCCCGCCAGGGCTGGGACGGCGCCCAGCGCCCGGCTGACTTCTTCGACATCAAGGGCGACGTCGAAGCCTTGCTCGGCGCGCGCGCCGCCGTCTTCGAGCCGGCCGAGCACCCGGCGCTGCACCCCGGGCGCTGCGCCCGCGTGCTGCTGGCCGGGCAGGTCATCGGCCATGTGGGCGAGCTGCACCCGCGCTGGCGCCAGGCCTGGGGCCTGCCGCTGGCGCCCGTCATGTTCGAGCTC
>Ga0208826_1000823_pt1 | contig 29599 bp, 23 predicted proteins | sample AD_UKC115_MetaG_FD_184451 | JGI IMG/M metagenome (GOLD analysis project Ga0208826, IMG submission 184451) | Active sludge microbial communities of municipal wastewater-treating anaerobic digesters from Hong Kong - AD_UKC115_MetaG (SPAdes)... | ecosystem: Engineered > Bioreactor > Anaerobic >...
TCATGGAATGCTTTTTTGTTAATTCCATGCTCGACGGCATCCCAAGGGGTCGGGAAATAGAACAAAAATACGATATCAATGTCCCCTGGGTTATACTTCTTGATCCAACCAGCGCCTGCAATTTGTCCTGTGTGGGCTGCTGGGCGGCCGAGTACGGTCATAAATTCAACCTATCCTATGAGACCCTCGACTCAATTGTCCTCCAGGGAAAAGAACTCGGCATTCATTTTTATATCTTCTCTGGTGGCGAGCCGCTCGTCAGGAAAAAAGATATCATCCGCCTGTGCCGTGCCCATCAGGACTGCTACTTCTTTGCCTTTACCAATGGCACCCTGGTCGATGACGAGCTCTGCCGCGAAATGAAGGAGGTTGGTAATTTCTCGCTGGCTTTCTCCATAGAAGGTGATCGCGAGGCAACTGACTTCCGTCGAGGCGAAGGAACTTATCAAAAGGTCATTGACGCCATGGACCGCATGCGCCAGCACCGGCTTCTTTTTGGTTACTCAGCCTGCTATCACCATTACAATACCGAAAACGTCATCTCTGATCAGTTTGTGGATGATATGATTGAGCGGGGCTGCCGCTACGCCTGGTATTTTACCTATATCCCGGTCGGCAAGCAGGCCCGGACTGATCTCTTAGCCACCCCTGAGCAGCGAGCCCTGATGTTCAAACGCATCAATGAAATCAGAGCAACCAAACCGCTTTTCGCCATGGATTTCTGGAATGACGGTGAGTATGCTAAAGGCTGCATCGCCGGTGGCAGGCGCTATTTTCACATCACTGCCGCCGGGGATGTCGAACCGTGTGCCTTCATCCATTACTCAAATGTCAATATTCATGACGTCACTCTACTGGAGGCGCTGCAGTCACCTATTTTTAAAGCCTACCGCAAGAGGCAACCTTTCAACGTCAACCCGCTGCGTCCCTGCCCGCTTCTGGACAATCCTGAGGTCCTCATTGATATCGTCAAAGAGTCCGGAGCCAGATCAACCGATATGGAAGCGCCGGAAGAGGTGGAAGACCTCACCGCCAAGACCAGAGAGGCAGCCAGCCGCTGGGCACCGATGGCCGAGCAGCTGATGGCTGAAGTCTATGCGGCCAGAGCAGCCGCCGGCCTGCCACTCCGTCCCTGGGATCAGCCGTCGTCAGAACAGTCTCCGCCAGCGGGCTGAACAGCAGAGGCAAATCGGAAGAGCAAAGCCAATCCGGGGCGTCGGATTAACCACCGACCATAAGAGGCAGAGGGGCAGAAGATTTCTTTCCGCCACCACTACCGAAAAACTATCTGGTTATAATGTCATTTAGGCTCATTATGTTATTATTTAACCTGAAACTCGAACTGGAAGTTTAAATTATCATAGAAGGAGAAATATTATGAAGATTGCTCTGACCAGTATTTTTGTGGACGATCCCATTAAAGCCCATGCCTTTTATACAGAAGTGCTTGGATTTCAAAGCAAAGAATATATTCCCGATGCCCAGTTGGCCGTTGTTGTATCACCGGAAGATCCAGACGGCACCGCTCTAATGCTGGAGCCTCGCGGGGATTCATTCGCCAAACTTTATCAGGAAAGCGTCTACGAATCCGGCTTACCGGTAATTGTTTTTAGTGCAAAAAACATCGAGAAGGTTCGCCAGGACCTGGAAAAGCGCGGGGTAAAATTTCGGGACGACCTGGCTAAGCCGGAGTGGGGTCTTCTAAATCTGTTTGAGGATACCTGTGGCAACTTGATCATGTTAAGGAATGAAAACCAGAAATAACAGCCGGTTAAAGAAAAAGAGGGACACACTGAAGAAGAAAAGTGTGTCCCCTTTTTATTTTGTTTTTTATTTTTTAAAGCGACCGCAGAATTCTGAGAGCTACCACTGGCGAGATTTCGCTGCCCGGTGCGGCCTCAAACTTCACCGTGATTCTGTCCTTGCCTTTGACCAGCTTTTCTGGAAGCACATAGTCCTTTTCAATGAAGCGTGGTGAAGGAACGCGGGTAATTTCTTCTTGAGCCAGCGGCTCACCGTCAATCAATATCCTGAAGCTCGATGGGCGCAGCCGCTCTTCAGAATAATAGGTGACATGAAGGATAGGGCTCTTAATTCCTTTGATGGGTAGCTCGCAGGAAAACCAGGTGCTACCGCGGCGGCTTCCACGTCCAAGAACCCGCTGAGGGGTAATTCTCTCGCCGGCTTTAAAATTAAATTCCTTTTCACTTCTGGGGTTGCCGAGTTCGACCATAACTACCGTAGCGGCCTCGATCTTTTTGAGCCTGGCCTGTTCGGCCTGGTATTCGGTCAGCCTCTTTTCCCATTCTTTTTGATCTATATAATCCCAGTAACCAGCATAGATTCGCTTGTGAACGGTGTAGAAAGGAAAGAGATCGACTTTAAGGGCTTTATCCGGCTCAGTCAGAGTTCTGGCCACACCTTCGATATAGAAGTGTCCGGGGCGGTCGCCAGCCGGTTTAACCCAATCGCTTACCGGACGTGGAGCAGCGACCAGCAGCGGCACGGAAGGACGCTTTAAGGCAACCTGGGCTTCGGCTTCATCCTCATCTTCAATCCCCCGCCGTCTCCAGTCGATTTCGGGACCAAGGTCTCCAGCCAGAACCAGCGGGCCCCACATCAGAGCCACGACTCTCGAATCACCGGCAGCTGGTTCCAGATAGAGCGACTTGGGAAGGGTGACCTCGACCGTGTCTCCTGCTTTCCACTGCCTCTTGATCTCGACAAAATAGCCATTTCGGTCTCTTTCCTTAGCGGCGCGGGCATACTGTGGATTAGCGACAGATGAGGTGGGCTGAAGGGCTTCTTCAGGTAGAGCCTCGCCATTTATCCTGACCGAAAAACCCTGACGGGCCCACCAGGGACGACGCAGGAGCAGTGTGAATTCTTTCGGTTTATCAGTCTCAATTTTCAGGGTGGCTTTTTCGCCTTCAGGAAAGTCAGTCTCCATCTTCACTCTGGCTCCGACCCGGTCGGCAGCGGCAGTGGATGGAACATAAAGATTAACCCAGAGCCTGCTCGCGTCTTCAAAGTAAATCCCCAGGCCACGGAGAGCATGGTTTTCCATGCCTGAGCCGACACAACAGGTGAAGCTCCGGAACATGTCCTGATACTCATGCTGGACACCGCGGCCAACCGGAACCATATAACACATCCGGCCATCCTCGTTGTCTATCGAGGCGAGCACATGGTTGAACAGGGCTCTCTCCATAAAATCAGCATAATGAGCATCGGGTGACAGGGCGAAAATAATTCGGGAGAGCTTCAGCATATTATAAACGTTGCAGCTTTCGCTGGTTCGGCCATCAACCTGAAAAGCCAGCTCCTCGGCCGCACCAAAATACTCATTCATCCCGTTGCCGCCGGTGGCGTAGCTGTGATGATTGGCCACTGTGTCCCAGAAAAAACTCGAGGACATCAGGTCAGCGGACTCGCCTGTATACAGGTAGCGGACCGCAGCTCCGATCATCTTGGGAATCTGCGTGTTGCCGTGAGTGCCGGCCAGAATGTCTTCATGATGAGCGAGCGGCCGGTGAAAAATCTCCTGCTCAAACTTGCTGTAGAGCTGGAGCCAGCGGTGGTCGCCAGTATCAGCATAGAGGTCAGCCAAAATCTCATTCATCCCGCCGTATTCACAGTCAAGCATCTGCTGAATCTGCTTGGGGCTCAGGCCAGAGAGGGTTTTCTCGGTCCAGGCAGCGAACTTAGTTTCTACCTCGAGGGCAGTCTTGTTGCCGGTCAGGCGGTAAGCATCGCGCAGGCCGGCGAAGGTTTTGTGGAGCGTATACCAGGGAGACCATTCACCGTTGAGATCAAAGCTGGCCGCCTTTATTTCTCCCTTAGCCAGGGCTTCAAAGCAGCGGCGTCCACCTTCGAGAGCGCTGAGGTAGCCGTCTCCGTGCTTATCCTGAACTTCCTTTAACTCCTTGACGATATAATCAGCCCGATCCTTGAAGCGGGTATCGCCGGTGGCAGCATACATAAGGCTGACACCCGATAGATAATGGCCGGCAATGTGGCCGGTTAAATTGCGGCCAGGGCCATCCCAGCCGTCGTAGGGCTCAGCTTTGGGCTGAAGGCCAGCGTTTTTCCGGTAGAGGGCCAGCATCCTATCTGGCTCTAGAGTCAGAAGGTATTGTTTGGTCAACTCCTGAGCTTTGAGCAGCGGACCACCGGTCAATCTGACTTTATTCAGGGGGACGGGGGTGGCCCGAAGCAGTTTCTGCTGAATTGTTCTGGCTTCGGGGTCGGCCGGCTGGACAAAGGTCTGGGCAAAAAGGGGCGGCAGGGTAAACAGTCCAATGGTAAGGGCAGCAAGCGCGAGACACACAGGGCGTCGTACTATCGGTAAAAATTTCAATGATTCGATAACGTCGGAAATTCTGGCGATTATACCATCCATTTCACTTCTCCTCATATGTTATTTTTCTGATGTCTAATATATCTTATTTTGCGGTGCTTAGCCACCACTTTTTGTTATCAAAACGCAAATCGGCCACCCCGCAACCTCTATAACACAAAATACAGCGCTCATACATATAATGTCATTGAAAATTTCTATATTATTCTTTAACCTAAAACCAATAAACCAATGCACTGATGCACTGAGAGTTTAAATTATCTTATAAGGAGAGATGCCATGAAGATTGCTCTGACCAGTGTTTTTGTTGATGATCCCATTAAAGCCCATGCCTTTTATACAGAGGTGCTTGGATTTCAAAGCAAAGAATTTGTTCCCGACGCCCAGTTGGCCGTTGTTGTATCCCCGGAAGATCCGAACGGCACGGCTCTGATGCTGGAGCCCCGCGGGGATTCATTCGGCAAGCTTTACCAGGAAAACGTCTATCAATCGGGTTTGCCAGTTATTGTTTTTAGCGCACAAAACATTGAGAAAGTTCGCCAGGACCTGGAGGAACGAGGTGTAAAATTTCGTGACGACCTTGCTAAGCCAGAGTGGGGACTTCTAAATCTGTTTGAGGATACATGTGGCAATTTGATCATGCTAAGGAAAGAATGAAAATCCGGTTCTAAGGATAGTAGGCATTTTTGGTGTACTGATAGACCATTCGCTGAGAATTATAATACGATCCATTAAGGGCAATAGCGTTTCGCATGATCCAGGCATAAGTATTCGGGCGGGAATAATACATGGGGATGATAACATATTCGAGCTTGTTATAAAGGTAAGCTAATTCTTTTTGAATGTTACTCTCTGGTTCCCAGCTGTCTCCGATTGACCAGCCGGTTACTCCTTCGACATGACCTTCGACCCACCATCCATCCAGCACACTCAAGCTGGGGACACCATTTAAGGCTGCTTTCATCCCGCTGGTACCGGAAGCCTCCTGAGGTTTTTGTGGGGTATTCAGCCACAGATCGACACCAGAGCAGATCAATTTACCCAGCTCCATATTGTATTCTTCAAGATACACTATTTTTACTGAATCTTTGAGCTGGTCGGCTGCACGAAAAATACTGCGTATCATCTCTTTCCCGCTTTCATCTCGGGGATGGGCTTTGCCTCCATATACCATCTGTATAGGGCCAACATTTTTGACTATATGACGTAGGCGCTCGAGGTCAGAGAAAATCAGATTAGCCCGTTTATAGCCGGTTGCTCGGCGGGCAAAGCCAATCGTAAATACTGCCGGATCAAACTTAAGACCGGTACGCTTTTCGATTTCGCCCAGCAGGATTCGTTTGGCCGCGGCATGAGCTTTTTGAACTTCCTCGATAGGGATGGTGATCAGATATCGCAGATAATTCGAATCTTTTCGCCATTCTGGCACCTCTCTGTCAAATAAATCAGCGAATGAGGTGGAAACCCAGGAAACCGGGTGCACGCCGTTGGTTACTGAGTTAATCGGATAGGTGGGGAACATGGACTGAGAAATTTCTTCATGGCGCATCGAAACTCCATTGATGTAGCGCGAAAAGCACAGGCCCAGATAGGTCATATTGAGTGTATCATCCTTAAAACAGGAGGCCGACTTCAGGGCATTAAAGTGTTCCTGGCCCAAAACCCTGGCTACCATATCCAGAGGGAATTGATCAACAGCTGCCGGTACAGGTGTATGGGTGGTAAATACGCACATATCTCTTACATCCTGGGCACAGGTCATATCAACGCTGCAGACGTTGTATGTTTTCATCTGTTCTTCCAGCAGAGAGAGAATCAGTAAGGCTGAATGCCCCTCATTCATATGATAAGCTTGAAGCCGAGAATAACCGAGTGCTCGCAGCACAGAGATGCCGCCCATGCCCAGTATGATTTCCTGACACAAACGATAGTGGACATCTCCTCCGTATAAATAATCAGTTAAGGTCCGGTCCCACTCAGAATTTTCCGGCAGACAGGTATCCAGAAAATATACAGTTACCTCACTGCCAGTTACGCCGGTAATAATCAGTCGCCACGGTCGTATTTTAACTTCCCGACCTTCAATCTGGACTGAGACTATCGTATCGAGCGGCTCAAGGAATTGAGCCGGATCCCAGTCGAAGGGTTCCTCCGTCTGATTTCCTGCTTGGTCAAGGTGCTGGCGGAAATATCCCTTGCGGTGGAGGAGCGTTACACCTATTAAAGGCACTCCCATATCGGCTGCAGCCCGTAACGTGTCCCCGGCCAGTACTCCGAGTCCTCCGCTGTAGGTAGGCATTTCTGAGATAATTCCTACTTCCATGGAAAAATAGGCGACCGGAGCAGGATAAATTTGTGTGTGGCTGATGGCCATATCGTTTTCTCCTTAAAGCTAAGGCTAATGAAATAACATCGTTGTTAATAGCGTTAATATTGGGTCTGAGCCTTGAAGACTAATTTATCAGATTATCATATTTCTACTTTTTAATCATTGAAAAAATGCAGACACATTATCTTATCCCTGTTTTTTACATAATTTAAATTTCCATTTGACAACTCATAAATCTATGATGGCTCGGCCTCCTGTGCTCTCACAGTGTCAACTTAAGTCAATCTTTATGTATAGGCTGATCCTGACTTTCCAGGCGGTTCCTTGTATTTCGTTATTATCTCTTTTTTCTCTTCTTCAGGCTTTGCTTTTATGTCAGTTATTGATATAGGTAGGCTTTCAATTGACTTTGTCAAGGGAAGGGCTGCAGACTGTCGCAAAATTTTGATTACGATATATCGATCACTATCTTTTTTCCCCAGGCAAATCGGCCACCTATGTCGCCATTCATCCTAACAGCGACCGGTACCTATCTTCCTTCATGCAAGGCCACCTACCAAAAAGCCTGGTATTAAAACCTTAGGTTCCCTAGGCAGATTTCTATGAGCAGATCGACTGCATGAGCGCCGACCAACCATAGCCCGGCTGCCACTTTACATGGGTTAATCTCAGCTTTAAGACAATCGTCTATAATTCTTTTCTTTAAATCAGAAAATTTTGGCTCATTATATCCAAGCCGTTCTGCAATTGTTACTACCCAAGTATCAACCGGAAAAGCAAATATATAATTTTCCGGGGAGATTTTGATTTCCGGATTAAGCAAAAGAATATCCCTAATAATTAAACAACTAATTTTATCTCCAATGGTGTAAATATTGTTTAGTCTTTTAGAACTTTCAGAGGCTTTGTTCTTAACTAGAGTATCGTAAACATATTTATAAATATTTTTGTGCCGTGGCCTTGCCGTGACGAAATCCAAAACGTCCAAGACCATTATTATATCAATATGATTGTCCAGTTTTACTTTCTCGCGATAAGCCTTACCTTCCCAGGAGACCTCGATCTCTTTTGGAGTGATTAAAAGCCTAACAATCTCATTTTTACTGGCAAAATCCTGAAATTCAGCAAGGGATTGAATCTTCCCCCTTTTCGTTTTCCTTTTAAGCTCCAATAAAGGAGTTATATCGAAATAACTCCGGAGATCTGACATTTTTTGGTATGCATTCTCAGAATTATCTTTAATCCCAAAGCGGTCGCTTAATACCTCACAGGTAAAATAAAGATATTTATTAGACAGCTTATCTCTTCTGCCTCTCATGAATGACCTATGGAAAAAGAATTTCAGACCTTCCCACCAATCGGTCATTAAGAGTTCCCTGTTTTCTGGGCTCAAAAATTTATCAATATAGCTATCTCCAAATTTCTCGAGGTTACTTAAAGCCGAATCTTTATTGCTTATGGCTGCCTCCTAATAAGCCTTCCTCTGGCATTATCCGTTTTGTTCCAGAGCAAATCAATTTAATTACTCTGATTACCGCCCCCACTCGAAACATTAAGCTCACTACCTGCCAATCAGAATCATAAAGCGACTTACACCAGAATATTCAAACGCACACCTGGCACTCACCCCACGATCCCCATCTTCTCCTCTGAACTCCATTTCCTTAGCTTCATCCTGACACCTCCTTATCCAGTATAATCTCTATCTCTTTGAGGTGTCCACCTCCTCAGGGGGTCAGTATAGACCTAACACATCCGTGTCTATTTTACCTTATCTCGTGTTGGATTATGGTAAGCCAAGATCGTTCTTATTATCCTGCAGGTTCTCCATGAGAATTTTGCGCCTATGTTGCTGATAATCAAAGTAAAAAGAAGCTGAAAACATGATGCTTTTGAAACTCTGTTTGTCGATTATTAAACTTGCAAGTAGAATTGAAATAAATAATCGGAATACAGTATTTTTTAGGCATAGTGAGTATATTTGATCTGTGGTATCGTCATCTTTTTATATATGGTTCTTCCTTAGCTCAATCAAAGGACCACTCAGATAATGCTAAGCCGAACATATATAGACTTTAATTTAAATATAATTATATTATAAAAAGGGAGGTTTTGGAATGAACAGCTCAGGTGTCAATAAGAAAGAACCTTTCAATAAAAATACACCCGATACATCGTCCCGGGAAGTCAATTTACTTACAAATCTGCCGAAAGCAAGTTCATTTATGTTACCAAAAGAATTCGACTTACTACCTAATGCTTCAGAACTCTTTGAATTAGAATTTGCATTTTATGAATATAAATCGTTAACTAAAGATGAAATCATTCATAGGGGGGCTTTTTTTAAAAGCGTTGATGGAGTTCTCACTTATCATTACAAGATTTGTGCGAGCAACAATCCCTTAATCTGGGAAGGAAGGTCAGAGAAAACAAAAGCTTATTTTAGAGAAGGTAATTTTTCTACAGGATATGCAACTCATGGACTTTTCCCCTATAGGGGGAAATTTCATCCTCAATTAATTAAAGGCTTACTGAACCTATTAAAGGTTCAACCGGGGGATGTTATTCTTGATCCGATGTGTGGAAGTGGGACTCTAAACGTGGAAGCAAGTTTGATAGGGATTAATTCCATTGGTATTGAGAAAAGCCCATTTTGCCTATTGATGAGTAGGGTTAAATATGAAGCGCTAAAAGTTGATGATAGAATTATATCGTTATTGCAGAAAAATATGGAAGAAAACTATAAAAGCCTAAAAGGCAGCAATAGGTTCTATAAGGAGTCCCCTTGTGCTAATGAATTAGAACCAGAAAAAGGAATAACTCTTCTTGCCTTTTTAGACGCCATGGGCTATTCAAGAAGATGCTTAAAAAGTATAGATATTCTCTTTCCTTCTGTATTCAAAAGATATGTTGCACAAATTCAATCTTTTATTCAAGATAGAGATAAGCTTGATCTTAAAATTGGTGACGCCAGGTTTGATATCGGAGACGCAAGAAGTCTTGCCTTAGCAAATAATTCAATAGATGCAATTATTACTTCCCCTCCTTATTCTTTTGCAATTGATTATGTCGAAAATGATAAACCACAATTAGAATATCTGGGGTATGATCCGAATAAACTCAAAGATGATATGATAGGGTTGGTAGGTAAAAACAGAAAAGAAAAACTCGCTAACTACTTTAAAGATATGAACATTGTTTTGTCGGAAATGTATCGTGTTTTAAAGCCAAATAGATATTCTGTGATAATAATAGGTTCAAATGACATTCAGACAGGTGGAATAAGACTGGAGACCAAAATTGAAGAAATGGCCTTGACACACGGATTTGCTCTTGACCAGAAAATTTTAAAACCCATTAAGGGGATACAAAACACGATGAGAGATGAGTATATTTTATTTTTGAGAAAGGCAAGATGATTATGAATTATTCTTTATTAGATGAAAAATTTAACATAGTCATCTCAAAGAATACTTTTTATTACTATAACGAAGAATTTGAAGAATACCAGGAAGGACATATCTCTTCAATCGCTCAGAATATTTTTCTCCTCAAGAACAGGATAGAAACAGAGGGACTAAAAGAGTCTGTATTACTTGCCCACATCACAGAAGTAGAAGATGGTCTTGATGCAATTTTAACGATTACGGGATTCTCGAAAGAGAGTTTGCAAAGATTGGTAACATTCATCAGAGCGACAGAAGATGAGACTTTAGCTAGCCTTGTTAATAGAGACTCTTGGCCAGATGAAGACCTTAATACAGAATGGAGCCTTCAGAAGATAAAAGCTCTTGTCAAAACTAACGAAGCCTTTGCTAAGGGTATCATAAATCTGTTCTTCAAGGGACCTACGGTTCCCCTTATTAAAAAAGTGCTTCCTCTCTTTGAGTTTAAGAAACTTGATATAAAGAAGTTTAGTTTTTCGACTGAATCTCTCATTGACACCATAATAAGATATAAAACAAAAGGTTCCTATAAAGCGGCAAGAGGAGGGAATCCTGAAGTATTAATTGAAAATATTTTGACATTGCATCGGATTACTTTTGAAAAAGGTAAGTTCAGAATCCCAGTAGCAGGCAATATTCCAAGGACGATGGACTTTATTGTTCCCGACAAAACATCGCCAAAGTTAATAATTGAATGTTCTTATTCGGTTACTACTGCTTCTGGGATGGGAGACAAGGCGAAAACAGAAAAAGTCGTGGCAGATTATTTGAAAGCAAATTATCCAGGTGTAGTTTTCGTCGGATTTGTTGACGGGATTGGTTGGTATGTAAGAAGAGGTGACCTCAAACGAATGGTTGATGCTTATGATTTTGTTTTTACCTTTCATAAAGATGAACTAAAAAGATTTGAAGATCTTTTGTCAAAGATATTTTTGGAGGTATAGGATGCCTAGTATTGACTTTGAAAAAGATACGATCGGCCATGTAATAGCAGACAATTTTTTAAAAGTACCCCTTTATCAAAGATCTTTTGCATGGGAACTTTCTCACGTTGAGGACTTATTCAATGATATCAAAGACTCATATCGAGACGATTATTTTCTTGGAACAATTGTGGTCACTGATAAGAGAAATTACCTAGAAATTGTAGATGGCCAGCAACGGATAGCAGTACTAAGCTTATTTTTTGTTGTCATTCGCGATTTTTTGAAAAAAAATAATAATGATAAAGCAAAATATATAGAAAACGAATATATTTTAAAAGAAGCCTTAAGAGATGAAGATAAAAAGCCTAAACTTACATTGAACAATATAGACAATAGTTTCTATCTAAAGAGATTTATTCAGAACAATCAGAATGAAGTAGCGGCAAGAGAGTCACATCATCGTCTCTTAGATGCCTACAAATTTATAGAGGCCTTTGTAAATAATATATATGAAAGGGATAATTTTGACGGTATTTTTAACTATGTTGATTTTATTCAAAAATCTTTGCAAATAATCATAGTAAAAGTTTCAGACGATGTTAATGCTTTTACAATTTTTGAAACATTGAATGATAGAGGTCTGGTTTTATCTCAGGCTGATTTAATAAAAAATTATTTATTTAATAAATCTGAGGACAGATTGCCTGAAGCACAGGACAAGTGGGCAAGAATTACCGGCGCAATCGAAGCTGCAGAAAACGAAGAGGAAATATTACAATACTTAAGATACTACTGGTCGTCTCAAAATGGGCTTATTAGAGAGAAAGAGATATTTAAAGATATAAAAGATAAAATACGAAATAAAAACCAAGCTATAACCTTGCTTGACAATTTAGAAAGGAGCACTGAATTATACTTAGCTTTATTGAACCCTAATCATCCGTTATGGAAAGACTATCCCCCGGGATGTGCAACATATATAAGCGAGTTAAAAGAATTAGGATTAATCCAAAACAGGCCACTATTACTCGCAGTGCTGAATAGATTCAAGCATGATAAAGATGACGTTGAAAAAGCGTTAAAACTAATTAGTTCATGGTCTGTAAGAAATCTAATTACAGGCAGAACTGGTGCGGGGACACTTGAGCGCGAATTCTCAAACCAAGCAAAAATGATATGTGATGGCAAAATCAGCAATGCAAATGATCTCAAAAACTCGATATCCTTTTTGATTCCTACCGACGAACAATTTAAGAAAGCATTTGAAATCGTTACAGTTTCTAAGGCTAATATAGCAAGGTATTATCTTCGCAAATTAGAAGAATCCTATAGGCCTACCAAAGAAGTATCCCCTTCAAACCAACCTGAAAAATTGAATTTAGAACATATATTACCCGAAAATCCTTCTAATTTTAAGAATGATTGGCCCACTTTCAATGAAGACACTCATAGAGCATATTACAAAAGGCTGGGAAATTGCACTCTAATTGACACAAAGATGAACAGCGAAATAAGAGACGGAAGCTTTATATGTAAAAAACGAATATACCAACTGTCAGATATACAAATTACAAAGCGATTATGTGCGTTTGATAATTGGGATATTAAGAAAATAGAACAAAGGCAAAAGGAATTTGCCGAAAAGGCTCTGGAGATATGGAACATATGAAAGAAAAATTTATTAATAAAATAGTATTAGGTGATTGCTTAGAGGTTATGAGAAAAATTCCTAATAATAGTGTTGATGTTACTTTCGCAGATCCTCCATTTAATCTAAAAAAGAAATACAACAGCTACTATGATAAGCATGATGTGAATAAATATCTATCGTGGTGTAACGAGTGGCTTACTGAGATGGTCCGTATCACCAAATCCACAGGTTCAATTTTTGTGCATAATATTCCAAAATGGTTAATATATTTTGGCTCTTATCTAAATGAAATTGCCACCTTTCGCCACTGGATCGCTTGGGATGCAATGGGTTCTCCTCTTGGTAAGACACTTTTGCCCAATCACTATGGAATTTTATACTATGTGAAGTCTGATAAATTTAAATTCTATGACATCAGGATGTTACATAAGCGATGTAGAAACTGCCATTACATCCTACAAGATTACGGCGGTAAGAAAAGCCAGATGCATCAATTTGGGCCGCTTATCTCTGATGTATGGACTGATATACACAGAATTAGGCACAAGAAAAGGAGGGACGAACATCCATGTCAATTGCCTCTTCATTTAATCGAAAGGTTATTGCTTATGAGTAGTGATAAAGATGATATAGTCCTAGACCCATTTGTCGGAACTGGGACAACTGCCATTGCAGCTAAAAAGCTGGGAAGGCAATTCATCGGTATTGATATCGATTCAGAATATGTGGAAATCGCCCAAAAAAAATTGGAAAAGGTCGAACCAAGCATAATCAACGGACAATATGTAAGTAGTTTCCTGGGCAATGTAATAACAATTAGAGACAAAGACTGGGCCAAAATTAAAGATGCATTTGTCATTCCCAAAAGTCCGTCGGAATTGGAGAAAGGAGCAATTTATTTATTAGCAGAAAAGGGTAGAATGATAAAATATGAGCTAATTGGAGAAATGCAGAAGGATTTGTTTTCAGAATATGATCATAAAGAATGAATTGAGTAAAGGTTGACTTGTGCCGATACTCTCTATTGCGCTCATGTCTATATAAATTTTGAGGAGACCCCCTGCAATTATCGCTTAAACTCGCTTGTGACCAGCTTGAGCTTATCTATGCTGCTAACAACGTCATTTAGTTTTTCATAATCTGAGATGGCTATTATCTTCTGGACAGTAGGTTTGGCCATTGCTTTCTGCAAATTAAGGATTAAGCCATTTCTAGTATTATTATTTTTCAGCCAAATATTTATATAGGGGTTTGAAAGCGGTGGTGGCACGAATTATTTCGTCCTTGAAACTTTCATCTTCCATTTCCGGATGATCTTTGAAGAATTATCTTGTTCTCATCATGAGCTGGCCGTTGTAACCCTTTTACGGGTAATGGCGCTTCTCAGGCCTTCCCACAGTGCTTTGTTTTCTTTGACGTTCTCTTCGGGATTACCATTTATCGTGTCCAAATTCATTTCCATCATCCCGTCGATAACACCATCTTTTCTCCCTACATAATGGCGCTGCAAAAACTCAAGGTAGATATCAGGCAATTTGCTTCTTAGCTCGAAGAGCAGGCTTTCGAACTCTTTAAAAAGATTATCATCTCCGTATATCTGCTTAAGTCTTTGCCACCTCTGACCGGCATTATGGGGGATTGTCAGTCTGATGAACACATTAGTCTCGGTTATCGAGAATGTAAAATGGAGATCTTCAGTAAACTCTTCCTGAGGAGCTAAATAACCCCAGGCCGCTTCAACATAAATCTCATAAGGATTTTCCTGTCTTTTGTATTTTGGTTTTTCGTAAATAAAACCTTGATAAATTTCTTGTATTTTCGGTTTTATAGCCCGGATTAAATTCCTGAGAATCTTATTAGCCTCATCAAGATTATATCCCTCTTCCCACTTTATAAACCCACAAAACCCGATTAAGTCATTTTGCATGTATAAAAACTCCTTTAGCTGACTTTGAAGAACTCCTGGGCGTTTTTTGGGCTTTTATAGTCACTGCATATTCCAACACAAGCCGGCCGGGTATTCCGACGAGAAGGCGGCCACTACCTAACCGGGGAGAGGTTCATATGGAGCTACGGCCTAAAGGAGTGACACTTCTTCTTCTCTGGGCGAACTATAAGGCAAGATATCCTGGCCTCCAGCCTTCATCCCCAGCAGTCCTTCCTGTCGTGTTTTGGGCTGATCAGGCTGGGGAAAATCTATGGACCTGAACGGCTGGAAGCAGCCTCAAGGAGAGCTCTCCACTACCAGGCAGCACGATAGAGGAGTATCAACTCTATCCTCAAAAAAATGAATCTTAAAAACAGCCCTTTTTATTCTTCGTAGGGAACTGGTACAGCGGTCGGGGAGAAGCGATCGAGGGGGCTATTTTCTCCTTGACAAGTGGCTGTTGCCGGCTTATTTTATTAACTGAACGGTTAGTTAACAGGGGCAAAGAGCACGATGCATCCCAGAGAAAATGGCGCCACCAAAGAGAAAATCATCGAAACCTCGACCGAGCTTTTCTCTAAAAAAGGATTTGACTCGACCCGCATCGAGGAAATTGCCAGAGCTGCTGGCGTCAACAAAGCCCTCATCTATTACTACTTCAAAAGCAAAGAGGATCTCCTCGACCAGATTGTCCATTCCCTTATGGAAAAAGCTGCTTCCCTGGCCATGGATTTTGTCCACTTCAACATCGTCCAGCTTATCAATGAGGGGCGCCTGGAGATTGCCAGAGACCGGCTGCGTTTTAAAGACAAAGAGGCCATTGACCAGTTTGTCAAAAATTCTCAGCTCTACTATCAGCGCCTCCTGGATTTTGTACTTGAATATAAATCTATTTTTCGTATATTAATGTTAGAGTCGTTAAAGCACGGCAAGCATCACAAGAGCATTTTCCACCTGCTTGACCATCTGAGTAAAGACGACGAGACCAACCCTATTTTCAGAACGATTGTTGAGGCCGACCGCAATTTCACCTACTCAGAGGAAATGGTTCTTTTCCGGTTCTTTTTTACGACCGTTCCTCTGATCACCTTCGCTGCTTATTATGATGACTACAAGGAAATTTCCGGGTTGAGCAATTCTCGTTTGCGGGAACTTTTCCTGTGGGCTTTCCGGACAACATTTGCCTCTTTCATCTCCGGTAATGAAATCTGGCTGAAACAGAAGGACACAACCAACTGACCGGCTGAAGGGCGGGCAGCTGCTTGCCGGCGAATTAGTGGCTTATTGTTAAGGAGTAAGGAGGTAGTAGAATGAACAAGGTTGCAAAACCGGCGGTTAGTCTCTTATTAAATTATTTTGTCAACGACCCCCTGCCAAAGCTGCCCAGACTGTTAACACTGGCCGAAAGTCTGGACCGCGGGCACAAGCGAACCAACAAGATCCGGCGGCTTCGTGAAATTCTGATGGATGAAAACAACAACTGGCATCTGTTTGTCAAAAAACTAGCCGAGGAAGTGGATCCAAAATGCCTGAAAAAACTGGTTGAATGCTTTTTTATCAACTCGATGCTGGATGGCATCCCCCTGGCCCACGAGCTGTCAGAAAAGTATGACTGCAATATTCCCTGGGTAATTCTGATGGATCCGACCACAGCCTGCAATCTTTCCTGTGTTGGCTGCTGGGCGGCCGAATACGGAAAAAACTTTAACCTTTCATATGAGATGCTCGACTCAATCATCCGCCAGGGGAAAGAAATCGGCATCCACTTTTATATCTTTTCAGGTGGCGAGCCACTGGTCAGGAAAAAGGATATTCTGCGTTTGTGCCGAGCTCACCAGGACTGCTATTTCTTTGCCTTTACCAACGGCACGCTGGTTGATGATGAATTCTGCCAGGAATTGCGGAAGCTGGGCAATTTTGCTCTGGCTTTCTCCATCGAAGGTAGCCGTGAGGAAACTGATTTCCGCCGCGGCCAGGGCACCTATCAAAAGGTCATAGAGGCCATGGACAGGATGAAGGCTCACAAGCTTTTCTTTGGCTACTCAGCCTGCTATCACCGCTACAATACCGAGAATGTGGTTTCCGATGAATTTGTTGACGATATGATTGAGCGCGGCTGCCGCTATGCCTGGTATTTTACCTATATCCCTATAGGAAAAAGCGCCAGGACTGACCTTCTGGTTACACCCGAGCAGCGAGCTTTTATGTACAAACGCATCCATGAAATCAGGGTTACCAAGCCGCTGTTTGCCATGGACTTCTGGAACGACGGTCAATATGCTTATGGCTGCATCGCAGGGGGCAAGCGCTATCTTCATATCACCGCCGCCGGGGATGTCGAGCCCTGCGCCTTTATCCACTACTCGAACGTCAACATCCACGACGTCAGTCTGCTGGATGCACTGAGATCGCCCATCTTCATGGCTTATCGGCGGAGACAACCTTTTAACGACAACCCGCTGCGTCCCTGCCCGCTGCTGGACAACCCGGAAATTCTGGTGGACATGGTCAAGGAATCAAAAGCTAAATCAACCGACATGGAGGCTCCGGAGGATGTTGAGGAGCTCACTGCCAAAACCCGGGAAGCAGCCAGAAAGTGGGCGCCAGTTGCTGAAAAAATAAGGCCGCGTCCTAAATCTGCTCAGCCGGCAGCCCAGACTGCCGAGCAGCCAACCCAGCAAGCAGCTCAAGCTTCCGAGCAGGCAGGCCAGTCCTCTACTCCGCCGCCGACCACTCCCTCAGCTTAGTTCTGGCCCTTAACTTTTTGTCAATTGGATCTATAACGTTCTATCACTTTATCTTAAGTTGTCAGGCGTTTCCCCATCAATTTACTATTTTGACTGAGTGCCTGAATTTACACTGAATGCCCTGAGAAACTCTGCTACCGGGATAATCCTGAAACTCTTGTTTGACTTTAAATCGAGAAGGTGCTTATCACCGCTCAAAATAAAGTCCGCTTGGCCATCTTCCGCCAGCTCAAGAAATTTATTATCAGCCGGATCTATATTTATGATCTCAACTCTGCTAGTAACATTAACCGGCTCAAAAAATGGAACCACTTCACTTTCCACCAGAGATTTGATCTCCTCTTTGGTTAGCTTAAATTTTGGATAGGAAAGAACCGCTAGATATTCCTTCAGGACTTCTCCAGACACCAGAAAGACAATTTTCCCGTGCTGCCATAAGTCAACAAGCTGCCCCGGCACCCCATCAAAGAGCAACGCAGAGATAAACACGCTGGTATCAATAACGACGCGAGGCGGTTTTCTCCCCTTTACTTTTTTCTGGCCCATTCAATAGCTTCCTCTACATCTTGCTCACTCAAACCAAGTTCAGCCATTTTTTTCCTGACTTTTTCTAAGGAACCTTCACCAACCGGGGTCATCTTCACTGGCTCAAGAATTATCTTGCCATCTTCTACATGAACTTCAAAATATTCGACATCCTCCAGATTCTCCATTATTTTTTTAGGTAAAGTGATTTGATTTTTATAGGTCTTTTTGCAGAGCATTAATCAGCCTCCATGTTAATATTATGCACTGGTAATGCATCTGTCAAGTAATATTTCCTTACTTCCTTCTACGCTTGCTAATTCTTCTGAACATCAAGGATCATCAACTCCACTTCTATTTATACCAAATTTATAACAAGCCCATTTCAAGCCAGAGACATCACTCTTAGTTCAACTATTTCCCCCGATAGTGGCCCTGGTTAACATAAAGATTAGTTTCAAGCACATTATTACCAACTATCGGCTCGCTGTACAATTCGCCAGTTTCCATATTAACTAGATGAGCCATCTGCGTCAGACAAACAATAGTCTGAACAATGATAGCAAGAATGAACAGATCATTAAGCCTGCCCATTATAAATGAATCCAATTAGGTCTGTTTTTTCTTTTTTTCTGGCGGCTTTTCTTCCTTTTTCCTTACCTTCAAAAGAGGAAGTGTAATGGGGGGGATATTCATGCGTGCTGTCATATTGTAAACAAATTCTCTAAAAAATGGCCAGGTATTAATGTGCAAGTTGGCCTTTTTAAACTCCTCAAAAAATTCTGGTGAGAAACAGCTGGCGGGAGAATAATTCAAGCAAAAGGCACATTCTATCTTACCAGCCGCTTTAACTTCAGCAGTCTTCAACATCATCTCCACACAATAGCGGTGAATTACATCAACTGTATCATTGTCCTTAACTGCCATAGACGGCTCGTCAATAATATTGATCAAGTGTTCTGCTTCCTTTCCTTGAAAAAAGGCGTCTCTATCTATTTCGCCTGAAGAGCTCTTGAGGTACATAGCATTCAGCTTAATTTTCCCTATGATTTCTGCATATTTTTCTTTGGTCATAGGCTTCCTTTTATTCACTGTTTTCTCCTAACAGAGAGATTTTTCACTGACATATTTATTTTCATAAATAGTCTCTTGTGGTATAGAGTCAACACTTTGAGTATTTATCCGATATGAAGGCTTTTGCCATTCATTAAACACTTGTAACATTGTCTAGGACATTGTTTCGACTTAATTTTCATACTTAAGAGACGCTAAGCCGCGTTCAATCAGGTGATTCAAGAGCTGGTTGAGGCTGATATCCTGTTCTTTAGCCAGTTTAGATAATTCTTCGTGAAGATAAAATGGAATTCTAAGCAATATTCGCCCGCTGTACCGTTCTTCCTCTTTTTCAGGCTCAGGAATTTCCACCCCATCCCGCAGATACATTTCAAAGAGGTCTCGTTTTACAACTTCAAGGTGGGCCAGAGCCTCTTCAACGGTGTCGCCATAGCCACGGAAAGCTTCCCTCCCAAGCTGAGGAATTCTGGCTTCATAGCCACCGCCATCCTCCTCAGCAAGAGGCATGATTTCTACCTTATATCTCAGATTCATAAAATAGTTTAGATCCTTTTTTTCAGTTTTCTGTTTCATTATCTTTTTCACTTTTTTCCTCCATTAGCTCACAGATTTCTATGGCTTCAATAATCTTCTCTACATAACAACGCTTAACAGTTTGTCCGCTTTTAACTGGATATGCTTTCAGCTTCTTCTATCCTAAGCTCTGGAATCTTTTCGCCGCGTACCCGCTTCTCTTTAAGCTGCTGGATACGCTTTTTTACACTCATGTTATTGCCCTAAGATGATATCACGGGTAATATCATCTTTGTCAAGTATTTTTTATAATTTCAAAATATGTCGGATAGGACTGTGTCTAAAATTCACCACTCTTTATCTCAAAAGACGGCGGTGGACTAAGTAATTTCTCATTTTAAGCAGAGAGAAACTTAAGCCAGCCTATCTGATTTGATAGAATAAATCTTATTAAAAGAGCCAATCTTCAGGAATTGGCAGACAATTCACAATCAAAGCCCCGAGACAAAGCTAAAGTCGCCTACCCCGCGTCTATCGACAGAAAAGGCCAGGGCTGAGCCGGACCAGATTAACAAACCAGACTGATAAAATTTGAATGAAGGCAAGGGGATTGGGTTATAATAGGCGCGAAATTAAAAATTGAGGGCAATGAGCAACTCTAGATAGATAATGGAACAAACCATAAATAAAAAAACAAACTCAAAGGAGACAATAATGAATTACTCAGCCAGCCCATCCTGGCTTTCCTCCAGGCCTTCGTCCCGTTCGAACCTGAGCCTCAGGCAAACCGGATCGAAAGCCCCGAGCTTTTTCTCTAAAGCCTTAAGGTCTGTGGCTATATCAACAATATCAGCAGTCATTACCCTTATTTTATTCCTGACCGCCCCACTCCTCGCCCAGACTGCGCCATCCACCGCACCACCCAAGGGCGCCATCGCTCCCTATGATCTCCGTGTTGAGTACCTCACCAATCCTCTCGGCGTTGATGTAGCCAAACCGCGCTTTTTCTGGAAAAACAGGCACAGCGAGCGCGGCCAATCTCAAACCGCCTTTGAATTAATTGTCTCCTCATCGCCTTCTGCCGACACTGGTGATATGTGGGAGTCGGGTAAAATCAGTAGCGACTCTTCGATTCAGATTGTCTATGGTGGAAAGCCCCTGGCCAGCAACCGCACTTACTATTGGAAAGTCCGCATCTACGACTCTGAGGATAAAGCCAGTCCCTGGAGTGAGGTGGCCCGCTTCGATACCGGGCTTCTGGCGCCGTCTGACTGGAAGGGACAATGGATAGGAAGCGACGGGCTTCTGCGCCGGGAGTTCATTTTACCAGAAGAGCCGCGCCGCGCCCGGGCTTATATCGCCGGCCTGGGTTATTACGAACTGCGCTTAAACGGCCGCAAGGTTGGAAATCATGTGCTTGACCCGGGCTGGACTAACTACAAGAAAAGAGTTCTCTATGCGACCTACGACGTAACCCGCCTTCTCCGAAAGGGCAAAAATGCTATTGGTGTCATGCTCGGCCAGGGCTGGTATAAATCACGGGCCCTGATGTTTGAACTTTATGTTGAGGACGCCAGCGGCAACGTGACCGAAATTCATTCTGACTCCTCCTGGCAAACCGCTCGCGGGCCAATTGTCGAAGACAGCATCTACCACGGTGAAACCTACGATGCCCGTCTCGAACAGCCGGGCTGGGATAGGCCTGATTTTGCCGCGCCGGCTGCCGCCACACCCGCTGGCTGGCATCCCGCCTCCCTCGTCGAGGGACCAGGCGGCGTTCTGTCGTCTCAGATGATGCCAGCCATCCAGGTGATTGAGACCATTGTGCCTCTTACCATGACCAATCCGGCTCCCGGCGTTTATGTCTTTGACCTCGGTCAGAACATCAGCGGCTGGGCCCAACTCAGAGTCAATGGCCCGGCCGGGACCGATATTCGCCTGCGCTTCTCTGAGCTTCTCTACGACAACGGCCTCATCAATCAGGAAAACCTGCGCTCGGCCCGAGCCGAAGATCATTACATTCTGCGAGGCGACGGTGCAACCGAAGTCTGGGAGCCACGCTTTACCTACCACGGCTTCCGCTACATCGAAGTGACCGGCTTCCCCGGAACACCCAGGCTCGACTCCATTCGAGGCCGCGTCGTGCACACAGCTGTTTCTCCCGCTGGCAATTTTTCCGCTTCAACTCAAATCCTCAACGACATTCAGCATCTCATTCTCTGGGGCCAGAAAACCAATCTCCACAGCATTCCCACCGACTGCTGCCAGCGCGACGAGCGGATGGGCTGGATGGGCGACGCTCAGGTCACAGCCGAAGAAGCCATGATGAACTTTGATATGGCCGCTTTTTATACCAATTTCCTGCGCACCATCCGCGACGAACAGGCGGCGGATGGCTCCATCACCGATACCGTGCCTCATGTCTGGGGCCAGCGTCCGGCTGATCCGGCCTGGGGCACAGCTTACCCGCTCATCGCCTGGTATATGTATCAAAATTACGGCGACCGCCGCCTCATCGAAGATTATTACGACTCGCTCAAAAAATACGTTGAATTTCTGCGGGGCAAAGCCGAAAACGGCCTCCTCAAATACAGCTACTATGGCGACTGGGTGGCAATTGACAAATGTCCAGGGAGCCTGGTCTCAACCTTCTATTATTATTACGACACTAAAATCCTAGCCGACATGGCACGCCTCATCAACAAGACAGCCGACGCCCAGGCCTATGATAAACTGGCCGGCGAAATTAAGACTGCCTTTAACCGCGAGTTTTTTGACCCGAAGACCAGGCACTACGGCCCGACCCAGACAGCCAACGCGCTCCCCCTCTTTATCGGCCTGGCCACCGACAAAGAACGCGGCCCCGCCTGGAGCGAACTCTTTAATGACCTGGTCTATGAACATAATTCCCACCTTACGACCGGTATTATCGGCACAAAATATATCCTTGATGTCCTGACTTCAACCGGCAACTCCGACCTGGCCTATGACATCCTGACCAAAACCGATTTCCCGAGCTATGGCTATATGCTTAAAAATGGAGCCACCACTCTCTGGGAAATATGGCAGCAGCGCGAGGGGCCATCCATGAATTCTCACAATCACCCCATGTTTGGCAGCATCGGCGCCTGGTTCTACCGGGCCCTGGCTGGCATCAACATCGCTCCCGACTCTGAGGCTTATAAAAAGCTCGTCATCAAACCGCAGATGGTAAGAGACCTGACCCACGCCTCTGGCTCACTCAGCACCATTAATGGCGAAGTCAGCTGTGCCTGGTCAAAGGGCGACCGCCACGTTAAGCTCGAAGCGGTTATTCCGGTTGGAAGCGAAGCTCTGATTTATATACCGGTTTTTAAGCTCCGAAATCTCCAGTTGACCGAAGGCGGGACGGTGGTTTTTGCCGACAGCCAGCTTAAGACTTCTCTTCCCGGCATCAAAAGTATCGAGGCCAAAGGAGGAAATCTGATTATCCGGGTTGGCTCCGGCCGCTACACTTTTAAGCTGACTGGAGAATAAATTTATCAGGCTTTTCTGGAAACATAGGCGGTGGCGGCGACAAAATAAACCACAGAAATCAGTAGAAACCACAGCTTAAGAGCCGGGGTTGAGATTTTCCCGGAAAAATTCAATCCGGCCAGAACCAGGCAGGTCAGAAGTGCCGCTATTGAGATTATCTGGAGAAGTCTTTTCTTCATTTATTTTTCCTTTTTACTAACCTTGTTATTTTTTTGCCTCAGCCAATTAAATTCATCCTTTCTTTTGAGTCCGTCCCTCTCAACCTCCATCGTCCAGCCTCCACTTTTTCCCCATAAACATTCACCTACACTCAGGGATTCCCTTTTGGCTTTTGTTTTTCTACTTCTCTCTTCTTTGATCATTTCTATTCTATATTTTTAAGCTTTCGCTCCGGCCAGACTTTCTGACGCCCTGGCTTTGTTTCTAAGCGGGAGATTCAACAGTACATAAAACGCGAGGGCAAAGATGTAACCTGGCAGCCAGCGAAAATAAAGATGAACCGGCAGAGCAAAAGCAAAAGCTAAGCTTCCGCCCCAGACCAGCAGCACCTTCCAGTTAAAGGCCTTTTTCCTCTCTTCAGCCTGGTAGCGTGGAATTCCCAGCCTGGGAAAAATCCAATGTTCAGTAAACACGATGGCTCCAACCGGCATGAGCACCAGCCCGTAAATCGCCACATAATCCAGGAGTTTCATAAAAAATAGTGGAAAACAGGACAGAATCGAGGTGACCGCGCCGGCCAGCAAGGTGATCTTCCAGCGCGGCCAGCCGGTTATGGTCTGTAGAGCCAGTCCTGCCCGGTAAAGTGTTGGATTGGCTGTTGTCCAGCCTGAAAGCACAACAGCTAAAACTCCAGCCAGACCCAAAGCCTCAAACGCCATCTTACCAGGATGCATTTCCCGCCCGATAGCCGCCACCATGACCCCAGAGCAGATCCAGGCTAAAAAGTGGCCGGAATAGGCGCCAAAAGCTGAATATAAACCATAGGTCCACTTTTTGGCATAACGGAAAATAGCCATATCCGACAGGCCAATATTCATAGCCAGGTTGCAGAACCAGGCAAAAAAGACCACATGCCAGAAACTCAGCCTTTCCTGACCGGCCACCGCTATTCCATTCCAGATTTTGGTCGTGGCCACTTCCCAGAAGTTTCCAAAATCTGGTTTGACCCCGAGTTTCGGCAGGCTAACCAGAGCTCCAGCAATAAACACCAGAAAAATCCAGGGTGAAGCTACCTCAGCAAATCGGCTCAGTTTTTCAAAACCCAGAATGGCCAGCAGGGTAAACAGTGCCCCAAGAACGAGGCAAATAACGACCCACAGGACACTGTTCGGGAAAATATCATTTAAGCCTGGGACCTTCATTTTGAAAGCCAACCCGACGGCCGTGGCCGAAACCGAAATCATCGCCCCGGCTAAGATGCAATAGAGAAAAGCATTGGCCACATTATAGATTAAAGTGACACCGGGCCCGGCGATTTTTCTCAGATACCAGTAAAGTGTCAAACGGGTATCAACAGCAATCGGGGCGCAGATGAAGGTCCAGCTTAAGACGGCCAGAAGATTGCCGAGAAGCAGACCTAAAATTAAATCAGAGGCGGTAACACCATGGAGGACAAAAAATGCTCCGATGACAAACTCGGTAGCAGCCACGTGCTCCCCGGCAAAAACACTCGCAAAGAGAACACCAGGTTTGAGATTTCCTTCGGTGACCGGCTCCCGATCGAATTCATAGAGTTTATCCATCCGTGAGGCAACTTCTGACAGTCTGAAGGCCATAATCCCGTCTCCTTGGACACAGGCAATTTAGAAAAATCGTAGCACGTCCCGTTTTTCTTATCAATAAAAATTGAAAATGGCGGGCGTTTTCAATTCTGCACATATAGCAGGTTTGGCAGCCGCCAGAATAAAATACCTTTTTAATTCAGAGCCAAAACATTATAAAATAGCAGTATGTTTGATTAAAATCATTCTCAGGAGAGAGGGATGAAAGAGACAAACCCCAGCCTTGGTCAGGAAAATTCCAGACGGCGCTTTTTTAAGCTGCTGGGTGGGGGCTTTATAACTGCCTCCAGCTGGCCGCTGGTCCGTCAGGCGTATGGTCAGGTGGCCAATGGCCAGGAGAAAGAACAAGCCCCACCTATCCCGAAAGCAACTGGTGCGGTTGATCCGGCCGATAGCAAATTCTGGTCCTTTGTAAGGGAGCAGTTCCCGATTACCAAAAACAATAACATCATCTACATGAACAACGGTACAATGGGTCCATCGCCTTATTACATTCAATGGATGTTTTTTACCAAAGAGCAGGAAGTAAATTTTAACGGCACCTATGGCGGACATGATATCGCCCGGGCTAAAGTGGCCGAGTTTATTAACTGCGATGAAAAAGAAGTCGCCCTGACCCATAACGTGACGGAAGGCATAAATATCATTGCTCAGGGACTGAAACTCAAAAGAGGCGACGAGGTCATTATCACCAATCATGAGCACGCCGGCAATGCCATCCCCTGGTACACCCGAGCCAAAAGAGACCGGGTGGTGATCAAAGTTGCCCCACTTGGCCGGGACGCAGCCGAGACTTTGAACAATATTGAACGAACCATCACCAAAAAGACCAGAATTATCGCCGTACCCCATATGACCTGCACTAACGGCCAGATTTTGCCAGCCAAAGAAATTGTTGAGCTGGCTCACCGGAAAAGAATTCTGGTCATGCTCGATGGAGCCCATCCGCCCGGCATGTTCAAGGTAGATGTACGGGAGCTCGGCTGTGATTTCTATGCGACCTGTGGTCATAAGTTTTTGCTGGGGCCAAAAGGAACGGGCTTTCTTTATGTCAAAGAGGAACTATTTGACCGGGTTGAGCCAATTATGACCGGTGGCGGCTCAGATTCCGGCTGGGATTATAAAAAAGGCCTCCACGGCTGGAACAGCACCGCTCACCGCTACGACTATGGGACGCAGAGCTTAGCTCTCTATTACGGTCTCATGGCCTGTTTTGATTTTGTCAATGGTATCGGCGTAGATAATATCACCTCGAGGGATAAAGCTCTGGCCAGCAAATTCCTGCAAGGATTGCAGGAGATTCCTCAGGTCGAGATTCTAACACCTCTTGAGGAGAAATCGCGCTGTGCCCTGACTGGTTTCCGGCTGAAAAATATGCCCTATGATAAATTTCAGGACTGGCTCATGGAAAAATTTAAAATTAGAATTAGAGGCGTGGGAGAAGGTGGATTAAATTCGCTGCGGGTCACAACTCATATTTATAATACCTTCGAAGAAGTTGAACTCCTGCTCAATGCCATTCGAGAAGCTGCCAGAGTGTAATTTCAATCTTGAATTGAGGCTGAATGGACATCAGTCGAGGCTATTACGTTGAAACTTTTTAAGCCAGCTTACCGTTTCATCTGATTTAGAGATCAGATATTAATTGACAGGGCTGTCTGGTTTGAGTATTTTTTAAAAACATGACTTGAGTCTAAAATTAGCACCTACGAACAGATAAAAAATATAAAAGTGAGACAGTAAAGTTAGATATGAGGATGCCGAGGAAATTTATTATACCTGCTTTATTTCTGTCACTGGCCTTTTTTCTGCCGGTAGAAAGCTGGGGCCAGGTGCCATCGTCTGACCAGCTCATTAAAAACCAGTTAACTGATGATGATGTCCGGGCAAATTGGCTCGAAGAATTTAATCTGACTCTTAATTCTTTTTACCTCAGAAGCAAATCTCTTTCCAGCCAGAATGAATTTTATCTGAGCTTTAAACTGAGTCCTTTTTCTACCCTACCTGGCTTTGCTATAACCGATCCAGTTAAGTTTGAGAGTCTGGCCGCGCCTTCCCCTAACCGGCCCAGGGCAACTATCGAATTGCTAACTCTGATGACTATTTCGGGCGTTGATTACTGGCATAAATATGGCCAGTTTCTGGAAGACTGGCAATATCGACCTGTCTGGCGTGATCAGAAGAAAAGATTCTTTTCTTTACAGGCCCACCGCTTTGACCATAATAACTTCAGGCTGAACTGGCGCCATTCACTGGCCGGGATGATTTATTACGAATTGGCCAGAAGCAACAATCTCCCCTGGTGGAACTCTATGCTGTACTCACTGGGTGGTTCTCTTTACTGGGAATATATCGTTGAATGGCGCGAAGTTATCTCCATCAGTGACAACATCATGACCGGTTTCGGAGGCTATATTCTGGGCGAATCCTGGTTTCAACTTGGTCGCTACTTTTTCAATTCGCCCAGAAAAGTCAGCTATTACCTGAGCTGGTTAAATCCATTAAACAGAATTAATGGCTGGCTGGAAGGAAGAGATAAGCCTCTTTCTCCCCATTTTTATCCATTTAACTATCAAGCCCAGGATGTCTTTTTATTCCTTGGCTACAGAAATTCACCGACCTCGACCAGCGGCAGGAATGTCGGCAATATGTTTTTTCAATTTGGTTCTGAACTTTTCATCGAGCCCGTTTACGGCTTGCCAGGAAAGGTGAACGAAACTTTTACCAGTCCCATTTACAGCAGCCTGGACTATTCCCTGACCTACCATGGATGGAAACGCGAGGAATTGGAGCTCCGAGCCAGAGTTATTCCCTTGGGAAAATTTATTCAAAAGATCGATGAAGACAAGAACGGTTACAGTTTAATTTACGGTCTGGGTTCAGCTTTTCACACTTATCTCAAGAGACCGGTTACCGACTATGACGCCGGCAAGGTTAAAATTACTGACACCGCCGGTTTTCACTTTGAAGAACCAAGAAATTTCCGGGATAAAATGGGCTCAGTTCATCTGCTGGGCCCGGTGGTAGACGGCACATATTATAAAAGCGACTGGTCTTTCCGTTTTAGCGGTGAAGCTTATTTTAGTTTTGGCATGATTAACGCCCTGGCCCTCAATAAATATTCCCTTGACCACGATGTTCAGGGCATGAAGACAACTGTCACCTGCTATGGTTATTATTATGCTCTGGGGCCGGCTCTGACTGCCATGGCCGAAATTGATCATTCCGCTTTTCGCCTTCGTGGTTTCGCCAGTTATATTTATTACCGTTCAATTCAGGGTCTGACCGAACTCCAATACGAGGTGACCGATGACTCAGTCATTAAGGATTCCAGATGGCAAACCGGAATTCAGTTCCAGTGGCGTCTGCCGATTGATAATCTGTCACTTTTCAGTTCAATAGAATGGGTACGAAGATGGGGAATCGTTCATGAGGTAACTGACCGAACGTTAGAAAAGCGCTATTATCTAGGTCTTAAATACAATCTTTGATAAAAACTTACATTAAAAGGCTCAAATCAGGCCTTGCCTGGCCTTTTTGTCCTTTTATATTATTAAAATAGTCAGGTTGTTATCTTAACATGAAAGTTAAAACATGTTAAAATGTGCTGTAACTTAGGGAAATGTCATGGCTCAAAAGAATAAACCGGCTAAAAATTTGATATTCTGGGTGGCCTCGCTCGTTTTGCTGGTTATCCTCTGGAGCATCTTTCCTGCCGGCCCAAAGATTAAAGAATATACTTTTACCGAGTTTCTCGAACAGGTAGAAAAGAAAGAGGTTCAGGAAGTTACCATTCAAGACACCCAGGCTCAAGGAAAGCTGAAGGATGGCACGGCTTTTAAGACCACTCTGCCGCCTATTTATGCTGACCTGATCAAGGAATTGCGGGAAAATCAAGTCAACATTGTGGTCAAGGATAATTCCAGAAATAGCTGGCTGGCTATTCTTCTCAACTGGTTTCCCATTTTGCTGCTTATCTTTTTTTGGTTTTTCTTCATGCGCCAGATGCAGTCGGGCGGCAATAAAGCCATGGCCTTTGGCAAAAGCCGGGCTAAACTTATTTCGCCAACGCAGAAAAGAGTTACTTTCAAGGACGTAGCTGGCGTAGAGGAAGCCAAGCAGGAGCTTCAGGAAATAATCGAATTTCTAAAAGATCCGCGCAAGTTTCAGCGGCTCGGGGGACGGATCCCCAAAGGAGTTCTACTGGTTGGAGCTCCCGGAACAGGCAAGACTTTGCTGGCCAGAGCCGTGGCCGGTGAAGCTAATGTGCCTTTTTTTTCGATCAGTGGTTCTGATTTTGTCGAGATGTTTGTTGGGGTTGGGGCCTCCAGAGTCAGAGATCTCTTTGATCAGGCTAAAAAGCATGCGCCCTGCCTGATTTTTATAGATGAAATTGATGCCGTTGGTCGGCAGCGAGGAACTGGCCTGGGTGGTGGTCATGACGAGCGCGAACAGACCCTAAACCAGCTTTTGGTGGAGATGGACGGCTTTGACTCTAATGAGGGAATTATTGTTATAGCCGCTACCAACCGGCCGGATATTCTGGATACAGCCTTGCTGCGACCTGGTCGTTTCGACCGCCGGATTGTCGTGCCGATGCCTGATGTTAAGGGACGAGAAGAAATTTTAGGTGTCCACGCCAGACGAGTGCCACTTTGCGAAGATGTCAACCTCAAGGTCATCGCCCGTTCAACCCCTGGTTTTTCCGGGGCAGACCTGGCCAATCTGATCAATGAAGCCGCCTTGATGGCCGCCAGAAAATCTCAGAATTGTGTGAACATGCGCGATCTGGAAGAAGCCAAAG
>Ga0208826_1000824_pt1 | contig 29573 bp, 18 predicted proteins | sample AD_UKC115_MetaG_FD_184451 | JGI IMG/M metagenome (GOLD analysis project Ga0208826, IMG submission 184451) | Active sludge microbial communities of municipal wastewater-treating anaerobic digesters from Hong Kong - AD_UKC115_MetaG (SPAdes)... | ecosystem: Engineered > Bioreactor > Anaerobic >...
ACGCAGATGTAAAACAGGGATGGATGTTCGGGCCAGGCGATGCCAAATTCGAATCCGCATGTCAGTGCTGTCCAAAATAAGTTTGCTCGGGGGAATTTTTTCTTCATTGCGAGAAAGAGGTGTCTTAAGAACGCTATCCCTAAAAAAACAGTTGTCTATTTGTTCAAAATGGCATTCTGCAAGCCGTGATTTGGACACAGATGAAGGGCTATCATGACTGCATGGACGCGTATGAGTTGAACCGACGGCAAGGTTGGGTTGAACCCATTGCGCGGCAGGGGGTGCACGGCGGCATAGCAGGGGGCGATGGAAATGGGCTTTCAATCGGACGGAGGAAATAGGTCATGAATCGGATGGCGATATTGTTTGCGGTAACAGTCGTGTGGCTTACCTATGAGGGATCGTTGGCGCGGGCGGATGAGGATGCCGCACGGGGAACCGCGCCGGCCGTTCTTGAAAATGATAGCGTGCGGTGGGAACTCGGCGCCGACGGTCGCACGGTGCATTTCACCGACAAACGTTCCGGGCGGGATTATTTCGATCCGGCGCGGCAAGAAATGACTCCTTGGACGAAGAAAGAGGGCAAGACCTATCCGGTGACGAGCGCCGCGCATGAATCCGATCGCCTGACGCTTGCATTCGGCGAGTCCGGCATAAAGGCCGTCCTGTTGACAAAGATTGAAAAAAGACACTTTGTCCTGGAGGTCGTTTCGGTGATGGGCACACCGGACGAACTGTGCTTTTTGGACATCCCGCTTACGCTGAAGGGCTGTCTGGACGAACCCTTTGCCTGCTGCGCGCTGGCGCTGAACTTGAAAACGAACGTGCCGGAGATTCCGGGACCGAATGCATGGTTGCGCGCGATGTGCCATTCGCGATTCGGCATGGAAGGCGCCAAGGTGGCGATTCTCGCCTGCCCGCAGGATAACCTGCGCGATGTCATGAAGGACGTCGTAAGCGCGGCGGACGAACTTCCGCGCTCGAACATCGGCGGGCCTTGGGCGCTCGATGCCGAAATCGGCCGCGGGTCGTATCTTTTCGATTTCGGCAAGATCACGGAAGAGACCGTGGACGAATGGATTGCGTTCGTCAAGGATATCGGCCTCAATCAGATTGATTTTCACACCGGCACTTCGCTGCGTTTCGGCGATTGCGCGCCGAATCCGAAACTCTTTCCGAAGGGACGCGCGAGCGTCAAGGCTGTGCTGGACAAGCTGCATGCGGCGGGCATTGCGGCGGGATTGCACACCTATGCGTTTTTCATCGCCAAGGACACGCCCTACGTCACGCCGATCCCCGATCCGCGTCTCGGCAAGGACGCGGTCTTTACGCTGTCGGAAACGCTTCCGGCGGACGCCGCGACGGTTGCCGTTGACGAAACGACGAAAGACATGTCCACCATTACCGGCTTCTTCGTCCACAACAGCATCACGCTGCAAATCGGCGACGAATTGATCACCTATTCGGGCGTCGCGAAGGAGCCGCCGTATGCCTTTACCGGCTGCACGCGGGGCGCGTACGGCACGAAGGCCGCCGCGCACGAAAAGGGCGCGAAGGTCCATCACCTGAAGGAATGCTTCGGACTCTTCACGCCCGACGGCGACTCGACGCTGCTGGCCGAGATTGCGGCAAACAGCGCCGACACGTTCAACGAGTGCGGATTCGACATGATGTACCTCGATGCGCTCGACGGCGAGGCCATTCTCGGCGGGGCTGAACACGCTTGGCATTACGGATCGAAGTTCGTGTTCGAAATCGCGAATCGCCTCGTGAAGCCTGCCCTGTTCGAGATGAGCACGTTCCACCATCACCTGTGGTACGTGCGCGCGCGGATGGGCGCGTGGGACCACCCGACGCGGAGCCATAAACGTTTCGTGGACGTCCATTGCCAGGCCAACCGGGACGGCGCGGGGATGTTCCTGCCGATGAACCTCGGCTGGTGGGCCGTCCAGACATGGAACGACAACATCCAGTCGGAGCCGACCTTCCCCGACGACATCGAATACCTGATGGGGAAGGCGATCGGCAACGACATGGGCATTTCGCTGATGGGCGTCGATCCGTCAGTCATCAAGACCGTTCCGGCGTATCAGCGACTTGCGCCCATTTTCAAGAACTACGAGAATCTGCGCCACGCGAAATACTTCTCCGAAACGATCAAGGCCAGGCTTCGCGTGCCCGGCGACGAGTTTACGCTGGAGCAAAATGCCGCCGGCCAATGGCAATTCGTACCCGTGCAATACACGCGGCACAAGGTGCACGGCGCGGACGGATCGGGCAATCGGTGGGTCGTGAACAATAAGTACGCGGCGCAGCCGCTGCAAATGAGGATTGAGGCGCTCATGGCCTCGTCCCCGTACGACAGCCCTGAAGGCGTCATCATCGAAGACTTCAGCAGGCCCGAGGCATTTACCATCCGGGAGAGTCAGAGCGGTGTGAGCGCTGTGCTCGACGCCTCGACCGAACAAGTCAGGGACGGCGTCGTCAGCGGACGTCTTGCGGCCGATTCGGACCGTGCGGAACCGGATGGATCGTGGTCGAAGATCGCGCGCACCTTCACGCCGCCGATCAATATCGCCGCGAAACAGGCGCTCGGCGTTTGGGTTCATGGCGACGGGCAAGGCGAACTGCTCAATATCCAGTTGCGCAGTCCGCTGCATACGACTTCGCTCGGATACGGCGATCACTATATTCCCATAGACTTCACGGGCTGGCGGTATTTCGAGTTGATCGAACCGGAAGGCGCGCATATAGACGACTTCGCGTGGCCGTACCGCGGCAGCGCCTATGCGATTTACCGCGAGAACGTGGACTACGCGCAAGTCGAGACGCTGGCGCTTTGGTACAACCTCCTCCCGCAAGGCAAGCCCGTGGCGTGCCACATCGGGCCAATCAAGGCCCTGCCGTTGATCAAAGCCAAGTTGCACAATCCCAAAGTGACGATTGACGGCAAGACCGTTTTGTTTCCCGTTGACATCGAAAGCGGCTGTTATCTCGAATTCCGTTCGATGTCGGACTGCACGTTGTATGGCCCGAAAGGGGAGACGCTTGTGCAGGTGAAGCCCGAAGGCGAGGTTCCCGAACTGAAACCCGGCGAAAATACGCTGGAATTCGCATGCGAGACCCTGCCCGCCGTCAACGCGCGCGCCTACGTGACCGCGATTGCGCGCGGCGAACCGCTGGCGGACAATCCGTGAAAAAAACCGGTTGGACAGACTGTCCAGCCGGTCGGGCGTTGCAAGTTTTCCGGTTTTTGGAATGACAGACTGGACAGTCTGTCCCGCATCCCATGTCTAAAAGACGTTCCGTTCATGCTTGAAAAAGAGGGGACCAGGAGACAAGGTGGGGTGATGGAGATACTGGAAGGGAATCATGCCCTTGATTGGGACATTGCAGCCGGGCTGTCTTGGAATTCGGACAAGGGAAAAATGGCGGAGAGACCGGGATTCGAACCCGGGGTAGCGCAAGCGCTACAACGGCTTTCGAGGCCGCCGCCTTCAACCACTCGGCCATCTCTCCGAAAGTGTGGAAAATCAATGGTATCAAATACGGCACGGGACCTTCAAATGATTGCGGCTGTTCAGCAGGGCAAAATATAACTAATTGTGCTAGATATACAATTTTCCATATAGGAAGTATTGCCATTTTGCGTGCCCGTGCGTGTAATCGCAATCGCAGCCGTAATTCCATCGAGTTGAACGAAACAGGATCAAGTGGATTTTCGATGAGTGTCTGCCTCGGCTGTTCTGTTTTGGTTCGATTCGAAAACGGGGTTTCCGGTGCGGTATGGTTTGGATGAATTGTTCGGCACGGCTATGGATGAGCCGGGAAGGAGGTTTGTATGCGCATCGTGATCGCGGGAGATCCGTGGGGATTGGATCTTAAGGAGGCGGTAAAAGGTCATTTGCTGGAATGCGGGCATGACGTGGAGGATCTGGGCGGGCAGGCGGGCGCTCCGGCGGACTATTACGACTTGGCGGCGGCCGCCGCGCGAAAGATTCAGGCCGGGGCCGCGGATCGCGCGGTATTGTGTTGCGGCACCGGCATGGGCATGGCGATTGTGGCCAACAAATTCAAGGGGATTTATGCGGCCGTGGTCGAGTCGGTGCTTACGGCGCGGCTGTGCCGTGCGGTAAACGATGCGAACGTGCTGGCGCTGGGCGGTCTGATTGTCACGCCGTTCGTCGCGATCCAGGCCGTGGATGCGTGGCTTGCCACCGCGCACACGGAAGGTCTGGAAGAACATGCCGATTTCCTCGGAAAGGCGCTGAAATGCGTGGCCAAAATCGAGGAAAGCGCATAGGCGGCGCTGTTTTGGCCAAGGAAACTGTTATACTGTTTCCCGACGACGTTGAGAGGATCTCGCCATGAACCGATGGATTCTTTCGATTGCCTGTATCCTTGCACCCGCGATGTGCTTGGCGGCGGGCAATGCCGAGGTGACGATTGTGGGGCGCGGCGGCTCCGTTCAGGAAGTTCGCCGAGACGGAACGGCCCGCGAAATTTCAAAGAGCAATCTGCAATTTAGGAATCGATCGCGGGAAACGTCCGTAAAGAAGCGTGTCGTTTCGGCGGAAACGGAAAAGCCGGTGGAAGCGAAACCCGAAGCAAAGCCGCCCGAACCTGCGGCCCGGGAGATGTCGCCCGAAGAGAAGGCGCGTGCGGAAGCGGTCATGAAGTCCAATCTTGAAAAAATCAACAAGGTCCGGCAACTGGGCGGATGGTTCTATGACGAATCCAATCGCCCCCTTGCCAACGAGGAATTGGACCGGCGCATCCAGGAAGGCAAACTCGACGGCATCAAAATGGTTGACATTTACCAACAACAGTCGAAAACCGAATCGGTGGAAAATAAAGCGGGTAAACCGTCGAGCAAGTAACGCGCCGCCGTCAAGGCGCATCGTGACCTGTTTTCAGGGCAAAGCCACGGCGTCCAATTCAAGTTCGAACAATAAATCGTCGCGGCAGATATCGTTGGGCATGACGAGCACGGGCAGTTCCGGCAGTTCGTGCCTTTGGGCGTAACGGGCGAAAGCCGGTGCGTCGCCGGCGTGCTTGAAGTAGGCGATGGCGCGCGTGGTATCAGCCCATGTCATGCCGCGCGATTCGAGGATCGCCTCGACGACTTTCATGGTGCATTCGACCTGTTTGCCGACGTCCCCGGTGTGAAGAGTCGCGCCGTCGGCGCTGATGCTCGCGGTGCCGGAAACGAACAGGCGGCGGTGATCGGGACAGGCCACTTCGACCGCGCGGCTGAAACTGGAACCGTATTCGAGCGCGGGACATTGCAGGGGTGACGGCACGGCGAACGCGCGCGTCGCACCGTGTTTCGGTTCGATGGCCAGCGCGCCGGCCACAAGCGCCGCCCCGGCGGCGTTGTGTCCGCCCACGCCCGTGCTGGCCGGCACGAGTCCGTCGAAGACGTTCCATTGCCGGAATCGGCGATCCCGGACGGCGTTGAATTCCTTGTACCACGAAGTAATGGCGCGGTTGTAGAACCATGTGCGCACCACGTGCGAAAAGTCCATGTCCGCCTTGGCCAATAATTCCCGCATGGACTCGAACACGTCCTCCGACTGGGCTTCCGGCGGGGCGGATATGTCTGCGGGCGCAATGCCCGACAAGCGGCAATAGCGCGCATCTTCGTCCTCGAAGATCGTTCCGATTGCGGCGCCGTTGCGGTAGATCGGTTCCACGGGCAACCCCGCAAGGGCCCATATCTGAACCCCGCCCAGTCCGGACCTTTCCCCGTTACCGTCATCCACCCACAACACAGGCCACGAGGGGGCGCCGAACGCATCGTCGAACGCGCGCCGCAGAGTCCCGTTGCCCGGCGGCATTCCGAGCACTTCCATGGAGAGCACGCGCGCGTTTTCCGCGCGCAGCCATGCGGCCAAATCGTCGAATGCGCCGGGCTGGATCGGCGAAGGCGTTTCGGCGCCGCGCCCGGCCAGCGTCACAAAGAATTCGCGATGGTCCGGACGGGAAAGGGAAACAACGTGAAGGCGGCCGTGTTGCCGCGTTTCGATGCGTGCGTCTTGTTTTGTGGATGAAACTTCCATGCGTACTCCCAAACAGCCCGCGCCTTTCCAGGCGCCATCAATACGACAATACAAACGCGGCGAGATCCTTCAACTGGTCCGGAGACAAATGCGAGGTTTTTCCGTGCTTGTCTTCCTTGTTGAATACCGTCAACACCTCCATCATCGAGGCCGCGCGCCCGTCGTGCAGATAGGGCGCGGTACGCCACACTTCGATCAGCGCGGGCGTGTCGAACGGTTTTTTGTCCATGTCGGTGGCGGTGCCGACATCATAGGGCTGGAGATCGGTTCCCATCGGTTCGGGATGGCATTGCGCGCAGCCGGCCTGTTCGAAAACGGCTTTGCCGCGCCGCGCCGTTTCGCCGGTATGGGGCGACGGGACCGGCGCCAGCGACTTGAGATATTCGTCAATGGCCATGGCGTCCTCCTCGGGACGCACGGCAAACTGAATGTGCTTGATGCCGGAGCGAACCGCCGTTTCGGCGGTGTCGCGGGCGCCGAGACTCATGGCCGGCGGCGTACGGTGGCTGAGCAGCATGCTTTTCGTATTCTTCGGGTTGCCCATGCCGTCGTTGAGCAGATCCCAATTCAGCGCATCGGACCGGCCGTCGGGATGGCAACTCGCGCAACTCTGCCAGTGCTGGAAACACAACGCCGCGTCGTTGAAGAACATTTCGCCTTTGCGTGCGACGGACATTTCCCTTGCCGCGCCAAGCGCTATCGCCTCCGCTTTTGGACGCGCAGCGGGATTCGTATCCACAACGCCCAGATCGTTCGTGAAATACTGCGCCGCAAACACGAGAGGGCCCGCTATGGCAAGCCCCCGCGGACCGTTCCCCGGCAGTTTGACGCGTTGCCGCATGCCCACCAGAAACGACAGATCGTTCGGGACGTCTTCGGGTTTTTGCGACACTTCGGTGACCGGCTCGCCCCCGGCCACCTTATCCAGGCGCTCATGCAATTTCGTGGCGTCAATCACGCTGATTTCGTGCGTGCCGGCATGCGCGACACAGATCAGCCGCCCGTCGGCGCCGCATGCCACGCCCCACGGGTTCGCCGCGCCCAGATCCACGTCATCGAGCAGAACGGTATTGATCCATTTTTGATCCGGAACGTTCAGGATGCTCAGCGCATTCGTGTTCATCCAGCCGCGTTCAAGTTGCGTGGTCGGCATTTGGTAACGGCCGAGGACATGCGTTGCATAGGCGAATTTTCCGTCGGGAGACAGGCATACGCCGCGCACACTGGAAGAACCGTTCGGCAGCACGATGTTTTTCACCACTTGCTTCGATTCGGTGTCAATGAGCGAGATGGCCGCCGCCGTATAATCGCCGCTGGAAGGTCCGTCCGGCAAGTGGTTGGCCACGACTAGCGTCCTGCCGTCGGGCGTCAGCGCCGACGCGACCGGTTCGCGCACAACGGGAATCCGGGCGGCTTCGGCTTTCGATTCCACGTCAAGAACGGAAACGTCATTGGTGAAGCGATTGCAGACGTAGAGCGTCCGGCCGTCGGGCGCGAGTTGCGGCGCCATCGGTGTGTGGCCGGCGGACATCGTGCTGGTTTCGGCGCCCGGTTTCGGGTCCACGATCATTACGAGGCCCGGCGTCTCGCCGCCGGTTACGAAGACGCGCCCGTCCGGGGCTACCGCCATGCCCGACGGCGCGGCGCTCAGTGCGATTTCCTTTGTGACGGATCGCGTGGCGATGTCCACCATTGCGAGTTTTCGCGCGCCGGATTCCGCCACATAGACGATATCGCCGCCGGGACTGACGGCCAGCGCAACAGGAGACAAATACTCTTGCGCGTTCGCGATTCCAACGCAAACAAACGCAACAACGGCCAATGCCACGATCTTTTTTCTATCCTGTCTCACGCCACGACTCCTTGTGTTTTGAAACCCGCCGTCCGTCCATTGGTTCCCCGTGGGAACCTTTTGCCGCGCCATTTCCGGACCACGCGGTTATTGTACGGGCATCATCACCCGAAAACCGACATTGTATACCGGCTGCCACGATTCATACGCCAGACGATACGAGGCCGTTGCACGTTTGGGGCGGTCGCGCCACGATCCGCCGCGCACGACCTTCTTGCCCGCGGCATGGCCGTCGTCGCGCCCGTCGGTTGAAACATAGGGATAGGGCTTGTACGTCGAAAGCGTCCACTCGGCGACATTTCCGTGCATATCGAACAGGCCCCACGCATTCGGCTGGTAATGGGCCACCGGCGCATGCACTTTCGCGCCGTCGTTGAAACGGCCATCCTTGGGAATGAAATCCTCGTAGGGACTGGGATTCGGAATGGGCTGCGGGTTGATACCCGTCACCGCCAAGAGCGCGATGGACGCATCGGCCAGATTTGCAAACGGCGAGAAATCCGCCTCCGCGTTCCCGTAACTGAACGGTGTGCCGGCTCCCGCGCGGCAGGCCCATTCCCATTGCGCCTCGGTCGGCAGCGAACATGTGCCGCCGGATTGCGCCCCGAGCCAGCCGCAGAAGGCCATGGCTTCCTTCCATGTGACGCGGACCACCGGCTCGTCCGGTCCTTCCGCCGAGTATCCGGGCGTTGTGTGATCCTTGTGGTGCTGATCCTGGAATCCGCTGCGGTGCGCGGCGTCGAACCGGGCATACTGGCGGTTCGTGACTTCGGTCGCGCCCAGCCAGAACGGTTTTTGTATCTTCACAGCGGCTTTCGGCCATTCGTCCGCCGCCCCGTCGCCGCCCATCACAAATTCGCCCGCCGGAACGAGCACGAACTCCATCTTGACGCCATCGCCCAAATCAACCGTTCGCCGCGTTTCGCTTCCTGCGGCCTGCTGGCGTTTTACGGCTTCGTCCGGGCCGAACGGCCACCCGGCGGCGGTTGGCCGTACGTTGGGGGGAAGCGGTACGGGTCCGGGGGAAATAAATTCGCAGGATTGCGAAGGCAAATCGGGAATTGCTTCCGGATCTTCGGGCCGGTTCGCGTATTTTGTCTTCATTTCGATGCGCCGCCGATGGAAATTATGCGGGATGGCCTTATGTTCGCCCCACGTGCCGTGGTCCGGCACGTTGAGATCGATCCACGTATAAAGCCGATCGAAATCCTCCGGGTCGAGTTGCACGCCGTGGTGGCCCTTTTGGAGCATCTGGATCAGTTCGCTGGTATTCGCGCTGAATTCGAGGGGCGTCTGGAGGTGATAGTCGCTTTCAGGACCGGGCCTCCGCACATACGGATGCAGCGCGAGATAGGATGGCGTGAAATTGCCCCATCCGTTCTGTTCCTTGCGCGAGAAATCAAGGAGTCGGGTTCCGTCCGGGCGTTCGCCTCCATTGTGGCAGCCCACGCAGCGCCGGTCGAGCACGGGTTGCACGTCGCGCTTGAAACTGAATCCGCGCGCGGGACCGCGCCACGGCGCGATTTCCGACGGTGCGCGGCGCGCGGCGTAATTGGCCGAAGACGGCGGCGCCATGTTCTGTTTCTCGTGGCATCCGATGCACGACAGCGTTTCGCCGGGCATGGCCGTGAACCAGCTTCGCATGATCTGCAGCGCTTGGCCATCCTCGTCGATCGGTTGCACGGCGATCGGTGTGTTGGCCGGCACGCGGAAAAACGCGGAGCCGTCGCCTTCCACGGGCACGGTTCCCAGGATCTGGTGGACGTCCCATGGGCCTTCGACACCGATGTTGATATGGCCGCCCATTTGGGGATAGCAGTAGTGCATGGCGAACAGTCGCAGGTTCTTCACAGTTCCCTGCGGCACTCCCTTGAGCCCGTCGCCCTTGTAAATGTCGGCGAGGTATACGAGCGCGTCTTGGCGGTCGAGTCGAACCTTGTCCTGGACCACCGGCGGGCGAACCGTCTTGCGCAAGGGCAGCGGTTCGAACAACGCATAGGCGGGTATCTCCGCAAGCAAGGTCATGTTATCGAAGACATCCACGAGATAGATTCCCCACGACGCGTCCGGGGTGGGTTTGCACGAAACCAGGAAATACTTTGCGCTCAAGGGGTAGGGATGCAGGAATTTCGGCCACACGGCGTCAACCAGCGTGTCCGCGATGATCGGCTCGACCTTTTTCCCCCAGCCGGGAATACGCTGCACGACGCCGTTCGCCTCGAAACGGCTCTTCGCCGGATCGAAGATCACGAGTTCACCCATGCGCGCCACGCCGTGATGGCCCGACACTATCGCGACGAATTGGGTCGGATCGTTCGGAATAGGGCGCGCATAAAACGTCGAGTTTGGCCAGAAGGAGTTACTTTTGTAATGTTCCATCTGACCGGTTCCGTCCGGGTTCATGCGGAACACCAGGCGCGTGAAGTAATGTGGCGTGTCCGAATATTCCCAGCGCGTATACATCACCTGGCCGTTGTTCAACACGGTCGGGCACCAGTTGTGATCCTGATCGAATCCGAGCATGCGCGCGTTTTGTCCGTTCGCGTCCATGCGGCAGAGATTCGCGACGGTGTTGCCGCCGCCGACGCATGGAATGCCCTGGAAACAACGGGTGGAACCGAAAATGATATCGTCGTTCGGCAGATAGCACGCATCGTAGTTGTCCACGTCCGGTTCTTCGCCCGGTGTCACTTGGCGAAGACCGTTACCGTCGGCGCCGATTTCCCAGATCTGCCAACGGCCATGCGAACCCGGCATGCTGAAAAGCATCTTGCCCGCGTCGAAATGCAAATCCACGTCGCCCACGAACTCCCTGTTCGGAGGACGGAACAGCGGCACAGGCTGCGCCGCGGGATCTTTGTAGGCCAGCGTGGCGATTTCGTTGTCGTAGCCGCGGGTCGAGACGGCGCAATTGCCCTGCCAGTTTTGCGGCAGGCCGAGGTTGCCCGCGCTTCTTTTGACGAGCAACAGTTTATCGAAATCGAGCAACGGATTGGCCAGCGCAATCGCGCGTTGAACCGACGTTACTTCGGCGATCTGCGCGATGCCCGCTTCGGGATTCACCGCGGCGAGACGGCGGATCTCCGCAATTCGTGCGGCGGTCTGCGAGACCTTGTCGCGGAAACTTTGCGCGGGATAATCGGGAAAAGTCCGGTCCAAGTCGTCAATCATGCGATTGAGCGCCGCCGGGTCGAAACGGTCCAGCGCATTCAAGGCCGCCGCCGTGCGCCGGGCCAGCGCGTACGCCCGCAAGCGGCCGCAAACGTCCTTTTCGCGTTTCTTGTCGAACATGGCGAAATCCCGCTGCGGACGCGACGAACCGTCGCCGATCTTGCCCGAGGCGCGATTCATGAGGGTGGTGTCCAATCCGAGCGTTTCGGCGGCATTGAACCATTCCCCGCAGCGTCCGCGCGGAAAATCCTGCTCCATCCAGCTCGATTCGACGGGGAAATCCGCGCGCACGCGGTTCCACAGTTCCGGCCCCACGTCCTTGCCGATCGAAAAGCAGAACTGGCAGTTGTCGCGCTTGTTGAATATCTTCAGCAATAGCTGGTTTTCACCCGCCGCCAACGAAGCGGAAATCCGCACCTGGTTCGAGTCGGCCCCGCGCTCGACGTCCTGCGAATGGACTTGTACGCCGTTCAACCAGATTGTCATCCCGTCGCTGTTGCCGATATACAGCGCCGCCTCGACAGGCGCCCGCGCCGTCAAGATCCGGTACAGATAAGTGGTTGTCGAATTTTGTGTCGGCAGCGAATGCAGAAAGCCGTCGCGCCACGTGCCTTGTTCGGACCATGCCGGCTTTCCATCGGTGCGAACGGCCTTCAAATCAACACCCGCTTCGGGGAAAAGCGCGTCTGTCAGATCTTTGGCCGGTATGGGGCCCGTGGTATGCCACGGGCCGGCTTCGATTCCCAGCCGGGCCATCTCGGCCTTGCGCCAATCCTGCACGCGCCTGTGCGTCGCAGCCATCGTTTCCGGCCATGTCGCCGCACGCACATACAAGTGCGCGATATCCGGCGCGCTGCCCTGTCCGCGAAGCGGCATGGATAGACAAGCCGCAAGGCAAAACGGCAGCAGAATCAATGGGCAACAATGTTTCATGATAAATCTCCGCAGCGCCATGTTCATTCGTCGGAGAAACTTCTCTTCGCGTGAAAAGAAGTTCCCAACCCTCCTCAAGAGAAGCGGAGTTTGGCCAAAAACACAAGAACCCTTTTTGCTTCTTCTGGAAAGGCCCGGGAAATTTCTTCTTGTGAAGAAGAGGTTTCCCGGTGATTTTTCTACATTTTCACTTGGGGATGGCTGAAGCGCAGGCCCGTGCCGTCGTGATACGTCGCGTATTCGGTCACGATGGCGCCTTCCGGCCCCGCTTTCATCCAGTGCCACTGTTCGGGACCGGCCAGTTCGCCGACCTCGCCGGGCATCAGTTTCTGCTCGACGCGCGCCTGGCAGCATTCCCGGTGCGATGGCGGGATGCGATCCTCGACGCCCGGCGTCGGCGTTCCTTCGCTGTAGATGTGGATATAGCCGTGCCGTGGCTGCCACGCTTCCAGTTTGGGACCGGCGTCCGCCGTCTTCACATGCTTGTGTTCAGGGATCATCTGTCCGGGAAGCAGGTAAATTTCATGGCCGAAATAGTTGTTTTTCAGGTTGTTCACCCAGAAAATGCCCGCCATGCCGACCTCGGTGAACTGGCCCAGGCCGAAATCGAGCGTCCAAAAATCCGCGCTGCGCAGGCGGTCCACAATCGGATAATTGAACGCCGTCATCATCTCGTAGTAGGCCTGCTTCGCGGCCTCGGCGTCGAATTTCCCATTTTTGTAGAAATCCTCGTTCTTGTACTTTTTGAGCGCGGCGGCGGCTTGTCCCATTCCAAAGGCCGCGACCGCGGCGCCCGCGGCCATGCCGGCCATCATGCTTCTCCTGGCGATATCCATGTGCTGATTACCTCCTTGTCTGTGCCGCGATCCGGCGGACAGAACGTTAACGCCCGTGTGCGCATTGCCCGAAATTCGCTCGAATGGCGCATGCAGACGGGCAAAAGGCCTGACATGCGGAACAATTAAAAACGGCGTTGAAATTTTACACCATTTCCCAGATGGTCGCCATGCCCATGCCGCCGCCGACACAGAGCGTGGCGAGTCCCAGCGTGTTGCCGCGCCGCTTCATTTCGTGGAGAAGCGACACGATGATCTTGCATCCGGTGCTCCCGACGGGATGTCCCAGCGCGATGCCGGAACCGTTGACGTTCGTGATGTCGCGGTTCAGGCCGAGCAGTTTTTCGCACGCGATGTATTGGGCCGCGAAAGCCTCGTTGAGTTCGATCAATTCGATGTCGGCCAGTTTCAGTCCCGTGCGTTCGAGGACCTGCCGGGTCGCGGGGACCGGACCGTAGCCCATCAATTCCGGCTCGACGCCTGCCAGTCCGTAACCGCGCAGTTTCGCTATCGGCTTGACGCCCAGTTCGCGCACTTTGTCGCCGCTCATCAACACCATGGCCGAGGAACCGTCGTTGATTCCCGACGCGTTGCCGGCCGTCACGGTGCCATCCTTCTTGAATCCGGGCTTGAGCCGGGCCAGTTGATCCATCGTCATGCCCATGCGGACGTGCTCGTCCGTGTCGAACACGACCGGCGCGCCCTTCTTCGCCGGGATTTCCACCGGCATAATCTCGTCCTTGACCCGCCCCGACTTGATGGCCGCTTCCGCGTTGTTGTGCGAACGCATGGCGACCTCGTCTTGTTCCTGGCGCGAAATGTTGTACTTTTCCGCCAGGTTTTCCGCCGTGAGGCCCATGATCAGGCCCGTGTACGAATCCGTCAGGCCGTCCCATATCGCGTCCGACATGACGCCGTGCTGCAACCGCGCGCCCCACCGCGCCTGGTACAGGCAATACGGCGTGCGGCTCATGACCTCGACGCCGCCCGCCACGACCACGTCCAGGTCGCCCAGCATGATTTGCTGCGCGCCGTACACCACCGCCTGCATGGCCGACGAGCAGTTCCGGTGAATCGTCACGCCCGGCACCGTGATGGGCAGGCCCGCTTTCAGGGCCGCCAAGCGTCCCGTCACCACTTCGTCCATCCGCTGCATGCACTGTCCGACGATGACATCCCCAACCTGATCGCCCGCGACGTTCGCCCGGCGCAGGGATTCCTTGACCACCAGCGCCATCAGATCCGGCGCGGGATAATCGCGCAATCCTCCCCCAAACGTTCCAATGGCTGTACGTACGGCTGAAACGGCATAGACTTCGCGCATGTTACGATTCTCCTCGCTCTGTAAACGGTTGCCACCACGCCAAGCGCACACGTTCCGCGCCTGCTCCCCCGATTGTACTCAAAGCCCGGCCTTTTTTCACCTGCGCGCCGAAAAACCTGACAACCGCGCTTCTTCATGCTATTATGGCATCAGTTGAATAAAGGGATACATCCCCCCCCCCATTGCTGTGTATACTATTGACATGGTCGGTTTTGGTTGTCAAGAGCAACGAAACAAGGAGGAACGGCAATGAAGCGTGCAGTGAAGGTGATTCTCATGGTGGCGCTTGCGATTGGCGTCGGCGTCGGTGTTGCCTATGCCGCCTATTCGCAGTACGAGGGCTTTCAGGCCACGACCTATCCCGATCCCTATCCCAACGGGTCGCAAACCTATTCCGAATTCAACAAGAGAGGCGTCTTCTTCTCGAACAACGGCAGCAACGCGAACACCATCCGATTCGAGGAAGGCGACGACGCCATCAACATGGGCACCGGAAACGACATCCTGCACCTCAGCACCGGCAAGGACGCGATCTGTTTCGGTTCCCCCAATGACAATCAGCCGGGCGTGATCACCTTCGATGGCGCCGGACAGGGCATGGTGAACGTGGACAACTCGAACGAGTACATCCGTTCCGAAAATGCCGACACCAAGACGGCCTCGCAGATCAAGATCCGTTCGCACAGCGTGTATATCTCCACCCACGGCGGCGATTTCACCGTGGATCTGGGCGCGGAATTCTGATTTCGCAATAGCCAAAATAGGCAAGGCATTCGAGGAGTTACGGCATATGCGATCAGATTATCGGCAAAACAACCGAAGGTTGGCGATTGTCACACTCCATTGCGTATGGTTGGCCGTGCTTTCCTCTGCGCACGCCGACTTTCAGGAAACGATTGTGAAGAATTGTCTGGACGCTTTTCGCGCTGGAGCTGCCGAATACGGCATCATTGCGGAACCTCGTGAAGTGGCAATCTTTCCCATCTGTGCCCCGGAGATGTCTGCGATTTACAGGACGCGTACCATGCAATACGAGCCGAAAGCCTACCTTGCGCTGGTTCGCGGCACGATGACTTGTACGGACGAGGTGAAATCCGGACCTGTGCCAAGCAATGGCACGGACACAGGGTCTACAGCGCAGTTGGAGGGCTTGCTGGCACAGTTCCGATGCGGACTCGATGGGAAAGTTGGCCACGGGAAGTTCTTCTCGCGTCCTGCGGGATTGTTTGGACGTATCGGGCTGTCGCCGGAACAGGCCGCTCAGACTGCTGGACTTGAAGGACAGGTATCCTTGACGGATGCGGTTCTCATCGAGACGCGTCCATTCCACTTCTTCTGGGCATTGCCCTGTGGCGATGAGAAGTATTATTTGGATGCCCACACCGGTGAGCGTATGACGAACCAGCAAATAATCCAGCACACGATGCCCGGACTCCCGCTGAGCCTTCCCCCGCCGTGGACGCCAACGGGCACCGTCTACTACATGTATGAGAATAACGTGAAGATCCCGATCGAGTTGGTGCCAAACGAACTGGGCATCGTTCTGCCGTTGGACGCGGATGTGCAGGCATGCCGTCAAGCCCTACTTTCCTGCGAGGGAGTTGCTTCCGCCGACATCGTTTTGCCGCCCCCGTCGCACTCAAGCAGGCCGGGCAGAGTGAACGCCATCACGCTGCGGTTCGACAAGGCGCGAAGTATCGGCGAAATCGAAGAAACAGCACGAGATCTCATGTCCCGTCCCGAAGTCGATGTCGTCTCTCCGGTCTTCCGCCAGCAGGACGTGGGTGGCTACGTATTCGACTTCATCTTCACCTATCTTGTTCGCCTCTCGGTTTATCCGTCTGGCGTGGCGGGGATCGGCGACATACTCCGTGATCGCACTGAACTCGCTGTTCTCGACAGTACACAGACAGCGTCCCATAATCCGGTTCGGTATACACTGCGAGTTGACCCATACCTTATATCCACGGCGGATTTGATCGATCTCGTGAATCGCATTCATGATGCGGACAACACCAAGTTCGTTGGCCTTGCGAAGATCGTTCTTCATCATCCATACTGGGATGTTAATTACGAGGGAGTACCTCAATGATTCACAACCATAAACACTTCGGGCATTTGCAAAGCACGCCCATCATGCCCTGTATACACGCACGCATCTCTTCGCTCCCTAATCCGTTGCTGGGCATTCTTGTTTACTGTATCTCCATGACGAGTTGGGCGCAGATAGCATTACCCCGCATCGTATGGCATCCACAACTGGAGGCAGGTGTAAGTACATCTATTGTTGACACTTTTCGGACTTACCCTCTTCCTGAGGTGAAGGGCGTTCAGTTCTGTATCTGGACCCTATCTTATATGCCATGGCACGCAGACTGCATCCAGTACGTTGATATACCAGGTCTTATAAACGATGGGTACGTGATAGGAACGTTCATCTATAACAATGTCTATGAAATCAATGAGGTAGTTAACACTCAGATCGTTTCCATGGGAGCGAGAATTGTGATTGCGGATGAGTTGGCGTGGAGACAAAACCAAGCTGCAACGCCACAGGAAATCATAGATATGAGCGATGCCTGCCATGAGGCAAATCCCGATGTGCTATTTGTCTACTCAGATGTATCTTTTTCTGGTTCATGGCCAATATACCCAATCTGTGAACAAATGAAGAGTTTACTCGCACAAGAGGTTCCTGCAAGAGACTTAGCGGACGTAATTGATGTCTTAGTGAGTCAGAGCTGGTCTGATGGCCACATTCTGAGATTTTATGCAGCTCCGCAAGGGATTAAAAGTTCGGTATGGGCATCAAGTGTGTATCCAAGAACACACTTTCGATGCGCTATTCGTTGCGGTTACCACACTCTTTCCGCAGCTTTCATCTTTCATCGTCCAAATAATTATGGTTGGAACGGAACGAACGGTATGCGAGAGGAACTCTTAAATATGCTGCGTTCGCGTTTCATTATAACCTCCTCAGGCATAGATCCCAGCACCGTCATTGATTCTATGGGATATATAACTACACGCTCAGGATGTTATATTAATGCCACTACCGAACAATTAACACCGTCATCCGACAGGGAATTTATCGTTAGGAACGGTTCCGTGGTGCTTGCCTTAATCGACGAAACCGGCGTATACCTAAAGGGCAAGTTGTATCAACTTGTGACAGTGAATCTGAATCAAGTTACATCTATTCCCTGCATGCGCGTAAGAGATCCAGCAGGCACAACGGTAGCAATGATCAATAGTCAGGAGTTTATCAATTCCGCGATCGAACCTACTTCTCCATATGTCGTGCCCGCAGGGAGCCTGTTGCTGAAACAGGAAATTGTCCATTAAAGAACGAAGATACAAGTCTGTTGACATTGTAGAGCATCTGACTATGTTGAAACAATCTTGACTAGCAGGAAATACATGAAAGTTCCGAGACATGGTAACCAAGTTACAATAAAGGGAACAGCAATGACAACTTATTTGAGTCGTGTCTCGGCAAATACATTGTTCCTAATATTAATATTCACTGTGGTGTATCATCATGACCATAATGTATCTGCTACATTATTCGTAAAAATAAGGCCTATTATCCGCGTTGATGCCGACAGTACCGCTTCCGCACCGGACGGATTGTCGTGGGCGACAGCTTTTCCAACGATTCAACAGGGCATAGAAGCATCATTTCCGCCGGGAAACGGTGAGATCTGGGTAGCAGAAGGCATCTATTGTCCCACCATTGATCTACCTGTCAATATTGGCATCTATGGTGGTTTTTCGGGCGTTGAGACTTTTCGATCTGAACGGGATTGGGCCGCGCATCCAACCATTATTGACGGGAAGGGGACGGACATCTGCGTTACGGGAGCCGACCACGGCATCCTGGACGGCTTTATCGTGCGGAACGGGCGTCCGGGGATGGTAAACAAGAACTGCTGTTGCGTAATCGTGTCGAACTGCACGTTTCGTGACAACACAAGTCCGTCTGCGTTCGTCATGTACGGTAACTACGGCGCCGCCATCTCGAACGACGACACTTCTCTCACACTGACGAATTGCGTGTTTGCAGGCAATTCGAGTTTCTTCGGTGGGGCGATATTCAATCGGTTCTCCACACTCACAGCCGATACGTGCACCTTTTCGGACAATGCTGCGGCCGGCGATTCCGGTGTGCCGGCGGCATCCGGTGGCGCCATCTACAACGACCTGAATAACTTTCTTGATCTGACCGACTGCGTGTTTGTTCGGAACACGGCGAAACTGATGGGTGGCGCGATTGCCACCTATGATACGTCCGAAGGGACGATATCCAACTGCGTTTTTTCCGGGAACACGGCCACGGATGGCGGCGCCCTTGCAGGCGAGGGTTGGTTCTCGCCAACTCTGGTCAATTGCACGCTCGCCGAAAACACGGCTACGAACGGCGGCGCCATGTATATCCGTAGTAGTTGTTTTCCATCGCTCACAAACTGCGTCTTGTGGAACAATGCGCCGAATGAGCTTGCGGGCAGTCCTTATGATGTGATGTATTCCTGCGTGCGCGGCGGATTTGCGGGAGAGGGCAACATCGCCGCGGACCCGTTGTTCACGGATGCGGCCAACGGCGATTTCCGGTTGCTGCCCGGTTCGCCGTGCATGGACACGGGGACGGCCTGGGACGCCCCCAACACGGACATAGACGGAATAGCGCGTCCGCAAGGCGCCGGGTTCGACATGGGCGCCCACGAATACAAGCCCACCGGCGAGGGCGAAGGCGAGGGTGAAGGCGAAGGGTGCGACGGCACGCCCGGATGCCAAGGGCAGGCCGGCACGATGAGTTCTTCCAATCCCAACATACACGGAAGTATGCTGGCGACTGCCGTGGCTGGTATTTTTCTTCTTTCGACGATGCGACGAGTACGGCATCCCGTACAGTCGCGCTGAATAGTACATGCGACTATAGCCCGACGCATTATATGGCAAGTGAAAATGCTGGTTTTGCAGGCGCGTCGTGGTCCGTGTACTCCACAAGCCCGACGTTCACGCTTTCCGCGGGCGCGGGAACCAAGACGGTCTATTTCAAGACAAAGAACGAAATCGGAGAATCGTCTGAGATTAGTGATACAATAGTATTAGAATAAATGAAAAAATATACAATTAATATATATATTTAAATGGGCCCTCAAAATGAGATTGATCTGTAGAGAAACTAATCAAACTGTTTTCATCGTTTGCTTTGCAATATTATTCATTGCAAAATATGCAACAGCTGCCCAAGTTTCACTATGTGATTATTGGCCTCACAAGGCAGGAAATAACTGGTTTGCACGATATCCAGACGAGTACTTTGATCAAAGGTTCTCTTTTGACGAAGAATTCGAGGTTAATGGATATTGCGTCTGGAAAACACTTGAAGGAATTATGGGTGACTTCAGTTATCCTAAAGTTCTATATCGTGTTTTTATGGATGACTGGCTGTACATCACGAATAACCAAGCAGACTTGGTTCAATTGCCGAATATAACTGGCGATCTCAAACGGTTCCTGCCTTTAACGATTTCTTTGGACGAATCTTTTTTTTCGCCATACTTGAACGAGGCGATTACTCCTCGTATGGCGTCATTGTTCGAGTTCTTTCCTGAACGAGGTATTCGATTACTTGGGGGAGATTTGAGGTTATTCCCGTTCGGTAATCAGCCTGATGTCCTAGTCTTCATGTCGCAACCGGGACAGAATTTTCCATTATTTGGTTTGGGAAAAGGTCTAGGCGTGCTGTTTTATGCGTGGTTTGTTATTGACACAATTACGGTGCTGGGCGGTTGCGATTCCTCGCTTGCGATCACACGGCCGCCCGTCGGCGGGAGGCATGAGGAGGGGAGCCGGTTGGAACTGAGCGTGGAAGTCGCGGGCAAGTCGGGCGGGCTGTTGTACCAGTGGATTCGAAACGGGATCTATGCGACAGGCCAAACCGGTTCCGTCTACACCATCGAGGCGCTGGGATTTGGCGATGCCGGCCGTTACAGTTGCATCGTGTCGAATCCGGGCAAGGGAAGCGTCCAGACCCTGCCGGTGGAGATAAGCGTCGTCGAAGCCGGCACGCTGCCCGCGGCGGGCCTTTCGGGCCTTGCAACGCTGACGCTGGCAATCGGCGGCCTCGCCGCTTTCCGCCGCGCCCGGTAATCCCGCGAAACATCAGACGCGGAAGAGGAACAGCCCCACTTTTCCGCGGGATTTCCTCGTTTTGGCCGTGGACATCACGGATCAAGCCTCGCGATCCCCGACGCGTGACAGACTTCCGTGCCGTGTCCTTTGCGTTTGCGGCGCAAGGTTTATCCGCCACGGCGCCGGCCGACTCATCCTTTTGTCCTGCTCGAATCGGCCCAATGATTTTTGGTTTGCGTGAAAGCAGGCGATTCGGGAGCGAAAAAAATCGGGATCACGCGATTTTCGGGAATATTGGGTTGATTCCTCCGGTCTTTATGGCATAGGATCATTGCCTCCATTTGGAACCGCGGCGTGGATGCGATTTGCCGCGGGTTTCATGAAGAAGGGGCCGGTTCAATCACAGGAAAACGAGCGAAGACGGCAACCCCTCCCAAAGGCAATACGCGAATCGGAAGACGGAAGGCCGTCTCCGGCGAGTGAACAGCGCGTCGTTCCGCGCGGCACGGAACAACCGGGAAAGGCACATGTTGAACGCAATGAGGCTTGAGACCGAAAAAGGGCTTTACGACCCGCGCTACGAGCATGACGCGTGCGGCGTGGGATTCGTCGCGAACATTGACGGAACGGCCACGCATACCATTATCCGCCAGGGCATCCAGGTTCTCGAAAATCTGGTGCACCGCGGCGCCTGCGGATGCGACCCGGACACGGGCGACGGGGCGGGCATTCTGACTCAGCTTCCCCACCGGTTTTTCGCGGAACAGGCGGAGACGCTGGGATTCGAACTGCCGCCGCCGGGCCGTTACGCGGCGGGGATGGTGTTTCTGCCGTCCAAAACGAAAGATCGCAAGGCGTGCATGAAAATCGTCGAGGGCGCCGTTGCCGGGGAAGGGCAGACGTTTCTTGGCTGGCGCGAGGTGCCCCGGGATTCGTCGGCCATCGGCTGGCTGGCGCGGCAGAACGAGCCGGTCATCATGCAGGCGTTTATCCGGCGCGAACAGGGATTGGATGTCGAAGGGTTCGAGCGCACGCTGCTCGTCATCCGCAAGATCGCCGAAAACGAGGTCCGCCGGTCGGACCTGCCGGAAAAGGCGCAATTCTATATTCCGAGCCTCTCGGCGCGGACCATCGTCTACAAGGGCCTCATGCTGGCCCAGCAGATGGACCACTATTACCCGGATCTTTCCGACGAATTGTTCGAAAGCGGCCTTGCGCTGGTCCACCAACGGTACAGCACGAACACGCTGCCGACATGGCCGCTGGCGCATCCGTTCCGGTTCCTCGCGCACAACGGCGAAATCAACACCCTGCGCGGCAACATCAACATGATGGCGTCGCGGGAAAAGCATCTCGCCAGCACCTTGTTCGGCGAAAACATCAAGAAACTCCTGCCGATTCTGACCGAGGGGGCGAGCGATTCGGCGATGCTCGACAACGCGTTCGAAATGCTCGTGCGCGGCGGCCGTTCGGCGGCCCATGCGCTGATGATGATGATCCCGGAGCCGTGGAGCGGCCACGAAACGATGCCGGACGACAAAAAGGCCTTCTATGAATACCATGCGTGCATGATGGAGCCGTGGGACGGCCCGGCTTCGATCGCCTTCACGGACGGCGTGCGCATCGGGGCGGTTCTCGACCGCAACGGACTGCGCCCGTCGCGCTACTGGATCACCGACGACGGTTTCGTGGTGATGGCTTCGGAGGTGGGCGTGCTCGACATCCCGCAGGAGAAGATCGCGAGGAAAGGGCGGCTCGAACCGGGGCGCATGTTCCTCATAGACACCGAAGAACAACGCATCGTCGGCGACGAAGAAATCAAGGAATACTACGCGGCGCTGCGGCCCTACCGGAAATGGCTCAACCAGTACCGGCACATGCTTCCGAAGGAATGCCCGCCGATAGACCGCATTCACGAAAACGCCTCGCTCGCCGAGCGTGAAATGGCCTTCGGTTACACCCAGGAAGATTTGGACATCGTCATGGCGCCGATGGCGGCGGACGCGCACGAGGCGGTCGGTTCAATGGGGAACGACGCGCCGCTGGCGGTCTTGTCCAGCCGTCCGCAGTTATTGTTCAATTATTTCAAGCAGCTTTTCGCGCAGGTCACGAATCCCCCGATCGATCCCATCCGCGAAGAAATCGTCATGTCGCTCGAAACGACCATCGGCCGCGAGTCGAACCTCCTCGACGAAACCCCGTATCACTGCCGGCAGCTTCATCTGTCCTCGCCGATACTGAGCGACGCGCAATTGAAATACATCAAGGACCTCGACGCGCCCGGCATCAAGCCGGTGGTCATCCCGACCCTGTTCCCGGCGGCGGAGGGCGCGGCCGGCATGGATGCGGCCCTCGAACGGATCTGCTCGGAGGCGTCGGCGGCCGTGGAGGACGGCGCCACGATCCTCATTCTTTCCGACCGGGGCGTGGATGCGGATCATGCGCCGATTCCGAGCCTTCTGGCCATGGGCGCGGTCCACCAGCGCCTCGTGCACGAACAGAAACGCACCATGTGCGGCATCGTCGTCGAATCCGGCGAACCGCGGGAAATCATGCACTTCGCGCTGCTCACGGGGTACGGCGCGGGCGCCGTCAATCCCTATCTGGCCTTCGAGGCCATCTACGACATGGCCCTGCGCGGCGCGTTGCGCGTGGAAAGCCCCGCCGACGCCGTTAAAAACTACGTCAAGGCCGTTGAAAAGGGCCTGCTGAAGGTCATGTCGAAAATCGGCATCTCGACCCAGCAAAGTTATCGAAGCGCCCAGATTTTCGAGGCCATCGGCCTCGGCATGGAGGTAATCAATCGCTGTTTCACCGGCACGGCGTCGCGCGTCGGCGGCATTGGTATCGAAGAAATCGCGCGGGAGACCCTCCTGCGGCACAAGATGGCATTCTCCGGCCAGGACAAACTGCGGGTGGGACTCGATCCGGGGGGCCAGTACCGGTGGCGCCAGCGCGGCGAATTCCACCAGTACAATCCGGAGACCATCGCGGCGCTTCAACACGCCGCCCGTTCCAACGATTACGCGCGCTACAAGGAATTCGCGGCGGCCGTCAATGATCGGGACCGCACGTTGGCCACGCTGCGCGGCCTGCTGAAATTCAAAAAGGGCAAACCGATTCCCCTCTCCAAAGTGGAACCGGCCACGGCGATCGTCAAGCGTTTCTGCACGGGCGCCATGTCGTTTGGATCGATCAGCAAGGAGGCCCATGAAACGCTCGCCATTGCGATGAACCGTCTCGGCGGACGCAGCAATACCGGCGAAGGCGGCGAGGATCCCCTTCGGTTCGAGCGCGAAGCATCCGGCGATTCACGGTCGAGCGCGATCAAGCAGGTGGCATCGGGCCGGTTCGGCGTCACGAATGAATACCTCGTCAATTCGCGCGAACTCCAAATCAAGATGGCCCAGGGCGCGAAACCCGGCGAAGGCGGCCAGTTGCCCGGCCACAAGGTTTTCGCCGAGATCGCCAAGGTGCGCTACTCGACGCCGGGCGTCGAACTCATTTCGCCGCCGCCGCATCACGATATCTACAGCATCGAAGACCTTGCCCAACTGATCCACGATCTGAAAAACGCGAACGTCCACGGCGCGGTGTCGGTCAAGCTGGTCTCGGAGGTGGGCGTCGGGACCATCGCGGCCGGCGTCTCCAAGGGCAAGGCGGACCTTGTTTTGGTCAGCGGCCACGACGGCGGCACGGGCGCCTCGCCGTTGACCTCCATCAAGCACGCGGGGCTGCCGTGGGAACTCGGCCTTGCCGAGACGCACCAAGTACTGGTCGAAAACAATCTTCGCAGCCGCATTCGCGTGCAAGCCGACGGCCAACTCAAGACGGGCCGCGACGTGGCGATTGCGGCGCTGCTCGGCGCAGACGAATTCGGTTTCGCCACGGCCCCGCTAGTCGTCTGCGGCTGCATCATGATGCGCAAGTGCCATCAAAACACCTGCCCGGTCGGCATCGCCACGCAGGATCCCGAACTGCGCCTGAAATTCAAGGGCAAGCCGGAGCACGTGGTCAATTACTTCATGTTCGTCGCCGAGGAACTCCGGGAAATCATGGCGGAACTCGGATTCCGGACCGTCAACGAGATGATCGGCCGCGCGGACATGCTTGAATTCAATCCGCTGCCCGGACACTGGAAGGCGCGCAAACTCGATTTTTCGAAAATCCTGTACGTTGCCAAGCCGTGGAAAGGCGAGACGTTATATTGCAGCCAACCGCAGGATCATGGCCTCGCCGGCGCGCTCGACCACGAGATCATGCGCAAGGCGCGCCCGGCCCTCGAATACAAGGCCCCTGTCCGCTTCGAGCAGAAAATCCGAAACGTCAACCGCACCGTCGGCACGATGCTTTCCAGCGAACTGACGCGGCGGCACAAACTCGGCATGTATACCGGCAGCCTGCCCGAAGACACGATTTGGATTGACTGCAAGGGCAGCGCAGGACAGAGTTTCGCGGCGTTCGCCGTCAAGGGCGTCACCTTCTGCATCGAGGGCGAGGCCAACGACTACCTCGGCAAGGGGCTTTCGGGCGCGAAACTGATCGTCAAGCCGCCCGCCGAATGCCGGTTCAAGGCCGAGGAAAACATCCTGATCGGAAATGTGGTGCTCTACGGCGCGACCAGCGGCGAATGCTATTTCCGCGGCATGGCCGGCGAGCGGTTCTGCGTGCGCAACAGCGGCGCATGGGCGGTCGTCGAGGGTGTGGGCGATCACGGCTGCGAATACATGACCGGGGGCCGGGTCGCGGTGCTCGGCAAGACCGGCCGCAATTTCGCCGCCGGCATGAGCGGCGGGATCGCGTTTGTGTACGACCCCGACGGCACGTTTCCCGTGCGCTGCAACCAGGCCATGGTGGACTTGAAACCGCTGCACCGGATGAGCATCCCCGAACTGCGCAGCATGATCGAAAAACACGTGAAATACACCGGCAGCCCCGTCGCCCAGCGTATTCTGGACACGTGGGACCTGTCGTCGCGCCGATTCGTCCGCGTGATGCCGCGCGACTACGCCCGCTCGCTCAAGGAACAGGAAAAACGCATGACCGAGGAAACGACCCATGTGGCCCGCTAAAGAAAAAGGATTCATGACGTTCAAGCGGGAACTCCCCGCTAATGTGCCGGTGGACGAACGTGTCAAGTCCTTCAGGGAATTCACCACGTCGCTGCCCGAAATCCGCATTCGCGAGCAGGCGTACCGCTGCATGAACTGCGGCGTGCCGTTCTGCCATTCCGGCTGTCCGCTGGCCAACCAGATTCCGGACTTCAACGACGCGCTCAAGAACAACAACTGGCGGGAGGCCCTGGCGATTCTCCACTCGACCAACAATTTCCCCGAAATTACGGGGCGGGTGTGTCCGGCGCCCTGCGAGACTTCGTGCGTGCTGGGCATCAACGAGCCGCCGGTCGCCATCGAATACATCGAGCGCGAGATCGTCGAGCGAGGGTGGCGCGAAGGCTGGATTGCCCCGCAGCCGCCCGATAAGCGCACCGGCAAATCCGTGGCCATCGTGGGTTCCGGCCCCGCCGGATTGGCCGCCGCGCAGCAACTCAACCGGGCCGGTCATGACGTCACCGTGTTCGAGCGCGACGACGAACCCGGCGGCCTGCTCATGTACGGCATTCCGGCGTTCAAACTCGACAAGTCCATTCTCAAGCGGCGGCTGGATCAACTGAGGGCCGAGGGCGTCCGCTTTCAATGCGGCGCGTGGATCGGCAAGAATGTGCCCGTTGGCGAACTGGAAACGTTCGATGCCGTGCTGCTGACAATTGGTTCGACCAAGGCGCGCACGCTCGATATCCCCGGCGCGAACCTGAACGGCATCCATCTCGCCATGGATTTTCTGCCGCAACAAACCCGGCGGCTGCTCGGCAAGGACATCGAAGGCCCCGAAATCTCGGCCAGAGGCAAAAACGTCGTCGTCATCGGCGGCGGGGACACGGGTTCCGATTGCGTCGGCACGGCGATCCGGCAAGGCGCGGCGCAGGTGGTCTCGCTCGAAATCATGCCGCGTCCCCCGTTGGAACGCGACCCCGCCACGCCTTGGCCGATGTGGCCTTACATGCTGCGCACTTCTTCAAGCCATGAGGAAGGCGGCTCACGCGATTGGAGCGTGTTGACCAAGGAATTCCTCGGCGAAAATGGAACGGTCCGGCAATTGCATTGCGTCCGCGTCGAATGGATCAAGGATGCGTCGGGTCGCATGAAAATGCAGGAAATTTCCGGCAGCGATTTTCGGATTGACTGCGATCTCGCGCTGCTCGCCCTGGGTTTCCTGCACCCGGAACACGATACCGTCGTCCGCGCGCTGGAACTTGAACGGGATTCCCGCGGCAACATCAAGACCGAATCGAATTTCGAGACCAGCCGATCGCGCGTGTTTGCAGCCGGCGATGCGCGCCGGGGGCAAAGCCTGGTGGTCTGGGCCATCCGCGAGGGACGCGAAGCCGCCCGATGCCTCGACTTGGCACTGATGGGCTTTTCCAATCTCCCCAGCCTAGCCTCCTACGGCTACGACACGCTGGCCGGATAACCATTCATGGTCGGCGGATTGTTGTGCGTTGCTAAATCCGACAAAAGAATCTTATTGACAGATTTGACCGCTAATTGGTATGATAGGAGTAGAATCACGATAAACATGGGAGTTGGTTTGGACGTTGGCGCGAAAGAGTGGGTCATTCGTGTTGGAAAAGGTCCGGTCCCATGCGGAGGAAGTGGAAGTGAGCGAACAGGAAGTCCAAGAGAAGTGCAAGGGAATGGTCAAGTGGTTCAGCGATCAAAAGGGCTATGGATTCATTGCCCGTGAAGGCGGACCGGACGTATTCGTCCATCATACCGCCATTCAGATGAAAGGGTTTCGCACGCTCAAGGAAGGCGAAGCCGTATTTTACGATCTGCTCCAAGGCGCCAAAGGGCTGCAAGCGATCAACGTAACGCCTATCGAGGCGGAAACGCAGACCTGATAGCCTCAAGACGTCTTTTTGGTACGACCAATTACGCGCTACAGGTGAAGTGTTTCTTTCCATAACGATCCCTGCTCCGTTATAATGGCCTGTAAAAGGGTTGACGGGATGGGTATCGAAATCGAACGAAAATTCCTGGTGCGGGATGAGTCGTGGCGAAACGAGGCGGACGCGGGAATCGTTTGCGTGCAGGGATACCTGTGCGTGGGACCGCCCGTGGCCGTGCGCGTCCGCATTATGGGCGTGTCGGCCAACATCAATATCAAGAAGTCAACGCTCATCATCCAGCGCGACGAATTCGAGTACCCCATTCCCCTCGATGATGCGAAGGAATTGCTGGCGGGTCTTTGCGACGGATATCCTGTCGAGAAGACCCGCTACCGGCTTCCGTACGGTGGTTACACGTGGGAAATTGACGAATTTGCCGGAGTGAATGCAGGTCTTGTCGTGGCGGAAATCGAATTGCCGCGCGAGGACGCCCCGTTCGAGCGTCCACCTTGGCTGGGCGCGGAGGTTTCGGCCGATCCGCGTTATCTGAATTCCAGCCTAAGCCGCCACCCATTCACCCATTGGTCATCCAACAGCGCACGGGACTGATTGTCCTGTCTGTTGTGCGTATGTTCCGTGGGGCATTCCCGGATGCGGAAGAGGGTTTGCCCGCGTCCGCGGCGTTGGTCTACAATCTGTCCAAGAGGGAGCGGGAAACGGCATGAGTTCCGAAGTGTCCATACCGCCGGTGCGGTTGCTGCCGGAAGAACTGGCCAACAAGATCGCGGCCGGCGAGGTGGTCGAGCGCCCGGCATCGGTGGTCAAGGAACTGGTCGAAAACGCGCTGGACGCGCACGCGACGCGCATCGCGGTGCGGCTCGTTGCGGCGGGACGACGCACCATCGAAATCGTGGACAACGGCCATGGGATGTCGGAACAGGACGCGTTACTGGCCATCGAACGCCACGCGACCAGCAAGATACGCAAGGCCGAGGACCTCGACGCAATCAGGACGCTCGGCTTCCGCGGGGAAGCCCTGGCGAGCATCGCGGCGGTGTCGCATTTTGAATTGACCACGCGGCGCACCCGGGACGAATCGGCGACGCGCATCCGGGTGGACGGTGGCGTGCTGCGCGACGTGTCCCATGTGGCCGCGCCCGTGGGAACCCGCGTAACGGTCGGGCGGCTGTACTTCAACACACCCGTACGCGCGAAGTTTCTCAAAGGCATCACAACCGAACTGAGCCATTGCATAGACTGCGTGCAGCGCCACGCGCTGGCGCAGATCGGCGTAGGCTTCCAATTCTTTCACAATGACAAGCCCCTGCTCGACATCCCCGAAATGGCCAGCCTCCGTGAGCGCGCGGCGCTGATCTGGGGTCTCGGTTTTGCCAAAGACATGCTGGACCTTGAAGGCGAACAGGCGGGGTTCACGTTCCGCGGACTGATCGGTTCGCCGCGGCTTTCGCGATCCCAGCGATCGCACCAGTTCTTTTTCATAAACCGGCGGCCCGTGGTCAACCGGTCGCTCCAATATGGCCTTGAAGAAGGATACCGGGGCCTGTTGACGGTCGGCCGGCATCCCGTCGCCATTGTCCTGCTTGAAACTCACCCGCGATTCGTGGACGTCAATATCCACCCGACGAAACGCGAGGTGCGGTTCCGTGACGAACGCGTGGTGCGCGACGCCATACGCGATATCGTGCGCCACCGGCTCGAATCGGTTGATCTTCCGCGCGAAATGCGCCGGCCTGCCATGGATCCCGGCGAAGGGAACGAAATACCGGTAGCCCCTGATTCCGACCCAACCATGCGGAAAACGGAAGCGCCATCTTCATCCCGGGAAACAACCGAACCGCGTTTTTCCGGCAACGCCGTTGCCCGGGGCGAAATGCACACCGGATCGGACACCCCATCGGGGATACCGCCAATAACGCAGCCGCCGCGTCCGGTACAGTCGCAACTGTCCGAGATGTTCGGGGAGGCGGACACCGAAGACGCGACGCCGGAGGCGTTCTACGAGCCTGTCGGCATGCTTGCCGAGGCCCCCTTGCAGATTTTCGACACGTATCTTATCGTGCCCGAGGAAGATCGCCTCCTAATCATCGATCAGCACGCCCTTCATGAGCGGCTGACCTACGACATGCTTTGCGCGGATCTCGAGGATCGCGAATATGCCTCGCAACAACTGGCGGTTCCGCTGCTGGTGGATGTCCCGCCGTCCCATGTAAAACTGCTTGAATCCAATACCGCGTTGTTCGCCAAACTCGGCATCGAACTCGAACCCTTCGGCGGCAATACCTTCCAA